>ENA-ORXD01002678-ORXD01002678.1-sediment-metagenome-genome-assembly--contig:-NODE-2678-length-11404-cov-3.345458_pt1 | contig 11404 bp, 9 predicted proteins | sample MGYA00237862_ERZ511471 | MGnify/ENA metagenome assembly ERZ511471 | reverse complement strand
CAGTTCCGCCGCTTGGCGGCATGGAAGAACGGGTGGGCATACCCGACGTTGGCCCGCGAGACCCCGATGATCCGGGCGAGGACACCGGCGCTCGTGTGGGGGGCGAGCCCGATCACCAGGTGCCCGATCAGCTCCTCCTGCGACCGGATCCCGTAGTAGGCCGGGAGATTGTAGCACCGGGTCAGGAGTTCGTCGATAAAAATCGCTACCTTCACCATATAGTCTGCACAGGACGCCGAGACGAGGATGTCCTGCGCCCGAAGCTCCAGCACCTGGTCAGGCCGCGTGAGCGGCGCCCCGTGGATATCGGCTGTGTACCCGAGCTCCCGGAGCCGTTCCGGGGCGACCCCGACCTCGTCGGGCCGGAAGTGGGTGAGCGGGAGATCGATCATGTCAAACCGGACGGTCCCGTCCTTGAAGACGAAAAGATCGTTCTCTGCACGGAGGATGCCCTTGTCAATCTCCTCGATTGCCCGCTCCTGCGAGATCAGCCCTTTCACCCCCTTCACCAGACCGACCGGGTTCTCCCGCCGGGCCAGCCGTTCCATCGCCTGCGCGTACTCATGCCGGACATTGAGCGAAATTTTCTGGGAGCAGGAGCACGACACCTTGCAGCCCGGGCAGACCGGCTCCCTGCTCTCCCGCTTGCACCGGGGGCAGACATAGACCGGGACCGTGTGGGTCCCGCAACTGCACCGGTTCCGGTACGTCTCGGCGCCGCAGGCCGGGCAGCGGCGCCTCCCGGTCTCGATGGCGATCATCCCCCCGTCCCTGTTCGCCTCGGGGCTGTGGTTTGAAGCTTCCTGGAAGGAGCGGCGGGAGCCCCCGGCAGCCCCGAGCGGGAAGAGGGAGTGGGGTGGCGGGTTCATCTTCCGCGGCCTGGACTTGCCAGGCCGGCCCATCCTCCCCCCGATACGGGTCCCTGCTTTCGACCGGAGCCGGAAACCGGAGAGGTGCATGACCAGCCCGAGCGTGTCATCCATGGGTGCATCGTCCCACGCGGTCCGTTGCTTCAGGTGGAAGTCGAGCCCGAGGCAGGCAAGGAAGACCCGGTACGTGCTGATGCAGATCAGGTCTTCACGGACCAGGTGGGGGAGGAGGAGCTCCTCGAGGACTGCCTTCACCGCAGGTTCATGGGGGAGGACGAGGATGCCGTGCCGTACCTCGCCGTGCTCCGACACGAACCCTGCCAGGGCACGCACCTGCTCGGGGGTGATGTCATCCCAGAACCAGGTATAGTCCGGGTGCAGGCAGGCACCCTCAAAGCAGAGCGTGATCGCCTCGAGCTCGGTCTCCGGCTTCCCGCTCCCGCCCTCGAGCAGCCACCACTCCCCGCAGTATGCGGAGGGGACGAGGAGGTGGTTGTTCTCGAGAAACTCCCCGTAGCTGATCAGGATCTCCCCGATATCGAGGATCCGTTCCACCTCCGGGGAGAGGGTCAGTGCCGTCGCGTAGTCATCGATCCGGAGCACGTCGCCGTTCCTGAGCCGGACGGTCGGCCCCTCGATGGTATCGACCGGGACGATACCAGCCGCCTTGCCGGGCCGCTCGATCTTCAGCTGGGTACCGGTCGAGAGGAAGTTACCGAGGATGTGCATGGTCGCCGGGTTGATCCCGGCAGCAGCAAACCCGGTGTTCCGCGACCTCCCGTACCGGAGCCGGAAACCGCCCTTCCGCATCGGGTACGAGAAGACCGGGCGGCCCCCGATCAGGTCCCGGAGGTACTTGTCCCGCGGGAGGATCCGGTCCGCCTCGGGGTCAGCACTCTTCGCGGTCCCGGCCGTCAGGTCGTCGAGCCATTCCCACCCGTCCATCTTCATGCTGCGGACGTACTTCTGGAGTTTCGGGGCCTTGAGCGCGAGCCCTTCGGCGAGCACGAGTGCCATCCCGCCCCGGACTGCGTTCGTCTCGATCCGTTCCAGGTTCCGGTACCCGCCCACCTCTTCCTGCTCGGTCCCCTCGCCATCGATACAGACTGGGCAGTTCCCGACGATCAAGCGGATCTCCCGCTCCGCCGGGAGGTACTGGAGGTTCATGATGCTGTTGTACTGGCGGACCTCCTCGATGTACCGCTCGACCTCATCAGACCGGGGGATATAGCGGTTGATCCCGAGTGCCCGCCTGACGTAATCGCCGACGAGGACCGAGAGCGCCTGCGCCGTGCCGCCGGCGCTCCGGATGGGGCCGGCATAGTAGATGCGGAGGTACTCGCTCCCGTCATCGTTCTTCCCTATCCCGACCTTGGCGATACCCTCGGTCGGTGCCGCCACCACCCCCTCGGTGAGCATCGCCATCGCCGTCCGAATGGCATGGTCGAGGACCTCCTCGCGGGACTGCTCACCGAACCGGCGTGCGACGAAGTCATCTCCGATCCTGAGGGCCGCCTCCTCGCGGCTCATGGACGCCTCGAGCTCCCGGATCCGTACCGCGATCCCGGAGATACCGAGGAGGGCTTCGACCCGGTCTGCAAGGTCGCTTGCGACCGGGATCTCGACCGTGGTCCGCGGGTCGATCCCCACGGCCCGTGCCCGGGTGGCGACCCCGAGTGCCCGCTCGAGCTCTGCCTTCAGCACTGCCTGGTATGCTGCCATCGACGCCGACTGTTCCACGCCCGGTTGCTCCCTGTGGTAGCTCTTCGGTCGTGCACCGCAAAAAACAGATCGGTTTCCCGGGCTACGGCCCCGGTTCCTCTTCCCCGAGCGAGCGGACCATCTCGAGGATGCCGGCCTCGCCCATGCCCCAGAGCGTGAGGGCAGCACACCGGCGGAGCTCCTCATCCGGGCCGGCAGCGACCGCGGTGAGCCGCTCGATGGCCGGCTCGCCGATACGGGAGAGGGCGGCAGAGAGGAAGCCCCGCAGGGCAGGGTCCGCCCCTTTCATTGCCCGGATGAGGGGCTCAATTGCAGGTTTACCCATATGACCGAGTGCTGCGGACGCATACCGCCGGAAATCAGGATCGTGGGTGCTCCGGAGTGCCTGGATCAGGGGATCGACTGCCGGCTTGCCGATATGGGAGAGAGCGATCGCGGCATACCACCGGTATTCATCGCTCTGTGCATGGTCAATTGCCCCGATGAGGGGGTGCACGGCACTCACTCCTGCTGCTGCCAGGTGCCTGACGGCATCCAGGCGGACCGCCCGGTCCGGATCGGCAAGTGCCGTCAGGTAGTCATCGATCGTCTTCTGCATGGATCTCCCCTCCACTCCTGGGGCCTGCGAACGTGATGACCCGCTGCGGGAACGGTATCTCGATGCCCATTCCATCGAGAAGTTCCTTGATCTTCTCGAGCATCTCGGTCCGGACCGACCACCAGACCCTGGACGGCGCCCAGATCCGGACAATGATCTCGACTCCTGAATCGGCAAGGTTGTCTACGTAGACTGATGGTCCGGGACTCTTCAGCACGAACGGGTGCTGTGCCAGGAGTTCCCTGATAGCGGTGAGCGCCGCCCCCGAATCTGCACCGTATGCGATGCTGACCCGGTACTCGAACCGCCGCGCCGGGTTGACGGCAAAGTTCGTTATCTCCGAGTTGAAGATGGTCTCATTCGGTATCCGTACGTAGACCCCCTCGAATGTCTTGATGATGGTCGAGAGGACCCGTATCTGGTGGACTGTCCCGGTAGTCGTGCCGATACTGATGGAATCGCCGATCTTGACCGGGCGCTCAACGAGCAGGAACATCCCGGAACCGAGGTTTCCGACGATCTTCTGGCTCGCGAAAGCAATGATCAATGCGCCCGTCCCGCCGATAACCACGAGCTGGCCCACGTCGAAATCAAAACTCGGGAGTGCGAGCCAGATCCCGATGCCCACGATCGCGATCTGGACCAGCTTTATCAGTTTGTCGAGCTCATCGCGGTCTATCCGGTCAGAGAGGGATCGCTTGAGGTAGAGGGCAACGATCTTCGCGATGACCAGGACAACGATGACACTGAAGAAGAAGATGATCAGGTCGAGGAGGGTGATCGAACCATAGATGACCGAGTCCCATGCGACCATCTAGCTACCAACTCCGTACTCCATCATGAATGGCAGGGTCTCCGGGATGAACCGCATCCGTGCCCGGGCAAGGAGCGTCGCCGGGAACATCCCTTCGCAGAGGGGCTGGTCACCGATTCGGACATCCGCAAGATCCCGCGAGAGGATCTCCATCCGGGCAGAAAGCGATACCATGTCCCCGCAGAAGAGGACAAATCCGGAACAGTCCATGACGACCCGGGAGACTTCCACCCAGCCCCGGGACGAGTTCCGGATGGTCAGCGAGAGCACACCTTCCCGCACAAGGTCGATTTCAGGGATGCCCGGGAAGACGTCACTCTCGTGGTACCGGGTGATGATCCCTTCAACCGGGGTGCCGTAGAGCGAATACTTCGGGGATGTCAGGGTGAAGATGTCAAGGACATCATAGCTCCCCCTCGCTTCGAGGAAGACCCCGATCTCGACAGGGAACGTGAGGTACAGGGTCTGGACTGAATCGGGTTCGCACGCGACAGGGGTGAACCGGACCTCCAGGTAGGGGGTGACCTCCTGCGGGAGGTTGATCGGCTCTACCGGGCTGATCACTGCCCTGCCCTGCCGGGTCCCGAGAATCTTCCGGACGGTGGTACCGCAGCACCGGCGGGAGTACCTGAGAAAGCCGCCATCCTCTTCGATTGCCAGCGAGAGAGGATCTGATTCATACCTGAACGGGAAGTCATATGCGCCAAAGAGTGGTGCTGCACCAGTATCCCGGTCCTGATCGCGTTCAGTCATGGGGAGCCTCCATATCACGGAACGGTGGCGTGGCACTGGTTTTGACCGTCTCTTCCCGGCCTTTCTTCACTGCAAGATCACCGATAGCCTGCCGGAGCACTGCCTGATCCGCAGGGTCGGCACGGGCGAGCGCATCCTTCAGGGGAGCGAGCGCGTCGGGATTACCGGAACCCGCAAGCGCGAGCGCGGCCCCCCTCCTCCGATCAGGGTCGGGATCTCCGAGAGCGCGGACGAGCGCGGGGAAAGCCGGGTCACCCTCGCGGGCAAGCGCTGCGATCGCTTCCTGGCGGACGGCAGATGACGGATCAGCGAGCGCCCCGATGAGCACATCTGCAGCACCGGGGTCTGCGATCATGCCGAGCGCAGTTGCAGCTCCCCTGCGGGTCTCGACCTCCCCTTCGATGAGCGTCGCCGAGAGTGCACCCATTGCCGGCGGGCCGATCAGCCCGAGGGCATACGCGGCCCTGCTCCGGACAAACCGATCCCTGTCACTGAGCAGCTGCACGAGGGGGCTGATCGCCCGCTCATCGCCAATCTCGCCGAGGGTCACTGCCGCTTTCCACCGGATATCCTCGTCCTGGTGACCGAGGACGCTCAGAAGCGCCGGCACGGCAGGGATCCCGATCTTCCCCAGCGCTTCTGCCGCCTTCCAGCGGACCCCGCTGTACTGGTCCCCGGTCAGGGCTTCCATGAGGGGTACTATCGCTGCCGGATCCCCGATATCCCCGAGCGCCTCTGCGGCCTCGTACTGGATCCCGGGATCGCGTTTCCGGAGAACCCTGATGAGTCCGGGGACGTTTTTGGTCTCCCTCAGCTTCCTGACGCTGGCAAACGAGAGGAGCCGGCTTGCCGCGTCCTTGCGGCTGCCGGTACTGCCACTGCCCATCCCGGACTGGAGTGCGGCATCGGTCACCCGGTTGATCATCCGCTCCTGCTCTTTGCGTGTCACGTCGGACAGGGCGCCTATCACGAGACCAACGACGACGAACATCAGGGATCGGATCGCCGATCCGGAATCGATCATCCCGATGGTGACGTACGTGCCGCCGAGGTGAGCAGCACCGAGGATGATGGCAACGATAACCCCCCGCTTTCCGTACCAGACTGCTGCAAGGACGACCGGGATGTAGAACAGGTGAGAGTACACGATGGCGATACCCCACACCCAGTGGATGACAAACTCGAGCAGGAGCGAGGCTGCCACGAGGGTGAGAAGGATGGGCATCCGGTAATCCCGGAATCCCCTCAGGTTCAGATCAGGGAGGGCCATAGCAGAAGGATCGTTTGCATACGAGAAAATTTAAAGGTGTGGTGCCATACGACCGTCCCCGCTGCCTGTTTGGATGACTGTGGACCTTGCATCCCGGAACAGGGCGCGTGGGGTGAGCCCGCGTCGTGGATCAGGAATGCACGTCTTCTCCGGAAGCGACGCGGATACAGGCATCGGTCGTGCCGATCCGCACCGCGGCCCCGCACATGTCCGGTACATAGGCGAATGCCTTCCCGGAGTTGACCATGATTGCCCCGTACTGCTCCATCACCGGCGAGACCACCATGCAGGTATCGGCATAGACCCGGGCGCCGCTCCGTTCGATGAGCGCGACGGCATCGGGTGATGCCTCGATGACGGACCGTGCGGCAAACACGTACAGCGGGATCTTCGCCTGCCGGCCGGCAAGGAGATCGGCGATGGCCTGGAGTTCTTCGGCTGAACAGTGGGGGCAGCCGAGTGCGACCGCATCGACTGCGGTCGTGTCCATGAGGTTACGGACCTCACGGGCCTCCACCACGACGGATTCAAGACCTTCCCCGTCGTATGCAAAGATCCGGGCATCCGGGGTGAGGGCCTCCACGTGGTAGAGCGCGACCGCGCCGGAAGCTGCCATAGCGGCCCCGAGCGCCTTGAGCTGGTCGCGCTTCGGGCGGATACCCCGGAACAGGGGGATCCGGTTGCCCGCGATCCTCCCGGCATGGTACCCGAGGGCCCCGTAGAATGCATGGTCGTCCTGGTCTGTCACCCCTTCCACCGTTATCACCAGGTCCGGTCTTCGTTCCTCAACCAGGTGGAGCCCGTACGCGGGGGTCTTCCCGATGATTGCTGCAGCGAGGGCCGAGGGACCGCCCTCCCGGTTGGTCCGGGCACCGATCACCGCGTTCGCATAGGCCACCGCGGAGGACTCGGACCACGCGAGGTGATCGCCGTACCGGGTCTGGTAGATGTAGTAGGGCGTGCAGGTGCATTCCAGTTTTATCCCGAGACGGGCATAGGCGGCGATGACCTCCTCCTGCTTCCTGGCAAAGGATGGCGTGATCCCCATATCACGCCAGAGCACCCGGTCCATACCGACCGGGTTCAGGACTGCCGGTACCGCGACCCGGGCGTCGAGCGCCGAGAGCCAGGCGAGCCCCGCATCACCGATGGTCTTGTACGAGGCCCCGCTCACCTGGGCACTTTTAATCGGGACGAGCCGTTCCGCCGAGAAGACCTTCCCGAGCGCGACGAGGATCTCCATCATCTGCTGGCGTGTCTCCCCGGATTCCCCGGCGAGGACCGCTTCTTCGTCAGGCAGGAGCTGCATGCCGGATCAGTCCCAGCGGGCCCTCCTGAACTCGTGCTCACGCCCGAGCGGCATCGTGGCATCGATCCCGACCTTCACGTTGGTGCCGTCCGCGGCCTGGCAGGGGTCGAGCGATGAGCCGCGGGCACCGGTCACCACGAGAAGGTCGTGATCGCCCCGGACGCGGGTTGCGATGGCGAACTCGACGTCCTGCAGGTCGGCAGGATCGATGTCCTCGTCCACCACCACCACGTGCTTGAGCGAGGTGTGGGCTGCGAGGGCTGCCAGGATCGCATTCTTGCCGTCACCCTGGGTCTGCTTCCGGACCTGGATAACCGCATGGAAGTACCCGCATCCCCCGGGGGTGAGGACCACGTTCTTCACCTCTGTCACCGCGCCCACCGCCCGGTAGATTGCAGGCTCGTACGGGACTCCCATCAGCATCAGGTGCTCGTTTCCGGCCGGGAGGATCCCGTGGTAGATGAAGTCCTTTGCAAGGTGCATCCCGCAAAACTCGATCACCGGCTGCTCCCGCACGATATCGTAGGTGCCGGTGATATCCACGAACGGGCCCTCGCTCGTGGTCTCACCCCCGATGTACCCCTCGAGGACAATCTCTGCTTCCGGGACGAGCACCCCGTTCGGGCACTGGAAGACCCGGATCTCCCCGCCGAGCAGCTCTGCGGCATACGGGAGCTCCTTGCCCTTCGGGACCCGCGTGCAGCTCGCGATGGTGACTGCCGGGTGGACGCCTATCGCAACCGCCACGGGGAGGCGGTCGCCCTGCTCGCGGGCTGTCTTGTGGAGGGTCGCGGTATGGCGGCCTTCGACCAGCCGTGCTGCGACCTTCGTGTCCGAGAGGACGAGCATCCGGTGGATCGAGGCGTTCTCGGTATCTCCGTACCGTGAGAAGACGATCCCGGCCGTGATGTACTTCCCGGCATCGCCAGGGAAGTGCCGCATGACCGGTATCTTCCGCAGGTCCGGGCGGGCCATCGGGAGGGTCCCCTCGCGGACCACGCTTCCCAGGTACTCTGCCCGGGAGAGCCGGCGCACCATGTCCTCTTCCGGGATAGAGAGGGCACGCGAGAGCGCCTTCCGGGTCGCGATCACGTTCATGACCCCCCGTCCTCCCCCGAGGTCATGGAACATCAGCAGTTTGTCCGTCTGGTGCGCCATCTGCGGGGCCTCGAAGTCAACAGCAACCGGTCCCTCGACATCGATGACCTCCCCGCATGCCCGCATCGCTTCAATGAATCCCCGCATACCGCCCCGATCCTCCATACGTCTCCCCCTGTCTCCTTCTGCATTTCAGGTTGGCGATGCAGGCTATTAAATTCGTCCGCGCGGGAGGAGCGCCCCGGGCGAATCCCGGCAGGCCAGCCTGCCTCATCGGTTCACCATGGCAAAGACTCCAGGGGGCTGGGTGCCTCATGAACCCGAATAACCCGGAAGGGCACTTCCGGGGAACCGGCAGGTACCATGACCGGGATTACAGCGATCGGGATGCAGTGGGGCGAACGTTAGACTGCCCGGTGCCGCTTCACGATGGTAGTGTCTCCTTTCTTCGTAATCTCAATCTTGATCTTTTTATCCCTGAACGGGACCTCGAAGATTCCGAATTTTTTTGCGGCGACCAATTTTTCAATCCCTGCAAGGTCGGACCTGAGCATCCGTTTGAAATCCCCGCCTTCATAGACCACCGTACCCATACGCCTTCCTCCCGCCTGACATCAGGTGAAGGTGACATGGGCTCGCAGACGTATCAATCTTGTGGGGTGGCCAGTTAATCCCGGTGGGAGACCCAACAGGGTTGCGGCCCGCCTGGTCCCGCCCTGCAGTTTTCTCACGTGCCCTTCATGTCACCAGGATGACCAGGATACCCGGACCCTTTTAAAAACAGAGAGAGCCGGGTGTCCGCTTCACCCCGTTCCAGCCCTCTCTGCCACGGGACATTTACGTGCGCGGGGGAGCGTAGAAGCGGAAGCGGAAGCCGGATTCCTCGAGTGCCCGTGCGGAGTCCGGGTCGAGGTCCCGCCGTGCCGCATGGACGATGGCATTGAGGATATTGGTCTGGCGGAGCACGTCGTACTCCCCGGACGGGGTCTCGTTCAGGAACTCGAGGAGCTCGTTCACATTTTTGAGCACCTCGCCGGACCCGACCAGGTTGAGCCGGTTCAGCGTATGGGCGAGGCGCCGCTTGGCCATGTCGAGCTTGTAGATGTCTGCACCGGCAACATTCAGGTCGGTCACGGCATGGAAGAGTTCCTCGTAGACTTTCAATCGGTACCTGCTGCGGACCAGGGCGAGCTCCCGGCTTTCTGCAAAGAGATAGGTCATGCAGAGCGCAGCGATCACCACGATCACACCAATCGTAACAACTATCCAGTATTCGAGCACGGTTTCCCCCTCACTGGAAGTTTCATCTGGAGTTACATAAACTTTCGTTAATCTGACCGCAGAGACGGGAGAACCATCCCGGGGACGGGAGCGACTGGTGACCGGCCGCGGAGTATCCCGGAGTGGATCAGGGTTGGAGCGCGAGTCGCTCCTGCGTCGTGAACGGCCGGATACGCAGGATCTCGCGGGCGGCAGCGGACACTGCGGGGATGTTTGCCTGAGGGGTATACACCCCGAGGCGCCACTGGCCACGACGCGTGTCGTTCAGGGTCGTTACGAGCGGAGAGATCTCCCCGAGGCCGATCGCCCGGTGCCGGTTCCTGACAACCACGTGGATTGACATGGGCTGCGGGAAAACCGGGAGATCCAGCAGGACCTCGTGCGGCGGGACTCCTGCAGCATCGGCTATATCCGTCATGATTCTCCGCTGCTCTGCCGGGGCCGGGTGCCGTGCAAGCAGGGCGGCGCTGACCTGATCTTTTCCCACGTAGACCGCCCGCTTGTACAGCGTTCGTGCATAGATCTGCTCCATCAGGACCCGTGCCACCTCTGACGGGGAGTGGAGGAGGTTGTACATGCAGCCGGCATCGTCGAGCCGCATGAAGGCGGCCGGGTCTGCGCCGGGCTTCCGCTTCAGGTGGGCATGGACTGCCGCCGAGAACATCATCTCCGCGATCCGGCTGACGTGGTGGAAATAGACTGCGGGCCGCATCAGGGTCCGGGCGATAAGGAGCGATTCGGCAGCATTGATCCCCCCTTCTCCCAGGACAACCTGCCCGTCAGCGATGAGCATGTTCCGGATCAGCCGGTGGGCATCTACGGTCCCGTACGGGACCCCGGTATAGTGGGCATCGCGCAGGAGGTAGTCCATCCGGTCGACATCCAGTTCCCCGTGGATGATCCCGGAGAGCGGGTCGTTCCCGGTGAGGACTGCACAGACCTCGTCGGTGCCAATCCCGTGGTGCTCCAGGATCCGCGCTATCCCGGGATCCCCGAGGAGCCATGACGGGTCATAGTGAGGCTTCCCGCATAGCTCTTCCATGACCGGCTCGATCGCATGGGAGAAGGGGCCATGTCCGATGTCATGGAGGAGCGCCGCTGCCGATACGACGGTCCGCTCTTCCGGGGAGAGCATGAGCTGGCGTGCCATGACGTCGGCGAGGCAGAGGGTGCCGAGCGAGTGCTCGAACCGGGTGTGGTGCGCACCGGGATACACGAGGTAGGAGAACCCCAGCTGGCGGATGTGGCGGAGCCGCTGGAGCGCCGGGGAGTCGAGGATGTCGAGTGCGGGGGCTGCGACCTCGATGTACCCGTGGACCGGGTCCTTGATGATCTTCATGCCGGTTACCTCAACAGTCTTGTGATCCTGCAGATAAAGGTATTCTGTGATGATCACCTTTCTCTCCGGAGGGACCGGGACACCGAAACTGGTCCGGGGGGCACGGATGCACCTGCCGGACCAGAAGATTGCCGTGGTCGTGAACACGGCAGAAGACATCTGGATATCAGGAAACCACCTCTCCCCCGATATCGACACGCTCCTGTACCTCTTCTCCGGCAGCCTCAATACCGATACCTGGTGGGGCGTTCGCGGGGATACCTTCCGGACCCACGAGGAGCTGCTGGCCCTCGGGGTCGACGAGTACATCGGGATCGGGGATGCGGACCGAGCCCTCCATATCGCGAGGGG
>ENA-ORXD01002671-ORXD01002671.1-sediment-metagenome-genome-assembly--contig:-NODE-2671-length-11440-cov-16.108598_pt1 | contig 11440 bp, 9 predicted proteins | sample MGYA00237862_ERZ511471 | MGnify/ENA metagenome assembly ERZ511471 | reverse complement strand
TTTGAAAATTATCATGCCGCCCAACAGCAGGCAGAAGAATTACGCCACGCGCAAGAGACCCTGCGTCAAAATTTAAAAGCGCAAGATTCGCTCAACCGCCAGTTAATTGAAAAATTACATGATCAAGTAGAAGCAGCCGACCGGCTGGCGCGCGCCTTGCAAGAAGCCAACCGGCGTCTGATCACCGAGCGCGAAGCGGAACGCAAATCTCTGTCCCGCGAATTACACGATCAGGTAATCCAAGACTTGCTCAGTTACAACTATCAATTGGAAGAGTTGGAAAACGAAAGCAGCGATGACACGCAACGTGAAGAGATGTTAAAAATTCGCGATGGCATCCGGAATGTAGTTAGCAGCCTGCGCAATATGTGCAGTAATTTACGCCCGCCCACCATCGACAGCCACGGCCTTTCAGCGGCCATCCGCTCTTTCGCGCATCAGTGGAGCGAACAAACCGGGATTGATGTGAGCCTGAAAATCGACCCGGCCCTGGGGCGTTTACCCGAAACCATTGAACTCTCGGTGTTTCGCATTCTGCAAGAAGGGTTAAACAATGTGCGAAAACATGCTAACGCGACCCAGGTTAAACTTTCTTTACGCCGCACCCCCACCGCCAGCCTGGTTGTCCAGCTTTCAGATAATGGGCAGGGAATTACCCGCCCGATTAACCTGGCATCATTGTCTGAGGAAAAACACTTTGGTCTGGTAGGAATTAGTGAGCGGGTTTCATTGTTGAGCGGAACCATGAAGGTTAACACCCAATCACGCGGCGGCCTGGAATTGCTGATTGAAATACCCAGCCCTTATCCCAATATCAACAATTAATTTCCAGGGTATCTTCAATCAATTGGCGGAAAGTAGAGGCGTCGATATCCTTCTTATCCAAAAACGCGATCGCGCCCGCTTCCAACCCAATGCGCCGGAACTCGCGATCCGGGTAGGCACTGATCAGGATAATTCGCGTAGAGGGTGAGACTTGTTTTAACTTACGCACGCAGCGGATCCCGTCATCCTCCCGCAAAACCACATCCACAAAAGCCAGTTTGGGATGGATTTGCCGGGCAACTCGCAAAGCTTCGGTACTGTCTTCAGCCTCGTAGAGGCTGGCGTTGGGATGGTTCTTCTTCAACATACGCCCCATCTGAGCCCGATAGCGGGGATTATCATCGACCAACAATACAGTCAAATCATCCTGTTCTTGTAATTCACTGATCACAGGAGGTTTTTCTGTTCCCGGCATGATTAACATTTCAGGGTTATGGCTGGCGAAGTTGTTGGCCTCCAGACGGCTTTCCACCCCCAGGGCACGGTACAAAGCGGTGAGATGATTTTCCACTGTCTTTACACTCAACTCCATCGCCCGCGCGATCTTGTGGTTGTTATAGCCCAAGGTGAGCAAATACAGCAATTCTCGCTGTCTGCGGGTGAGCGATGGAGCGGCGTTTTTTGGCAAGCTGGCCTGGTGGATTACCAGGCGGTTAACCAATGGATCAGAAATCCAACGACCGCCGTCTAAAATTCGTTGAACCGCCAGTAAAAGATCGGAAAGCGGTTGGTCTTTGAGGTGATAACCATTCACTCCGGCAGATAACAACCCTACCACATAAGATTGATCATCGTAGGCGCTGACCACCAGAATCTTCAGCGCGGGATACATTTTACGAATGCGCTGGACGGCTTCGACCGGTTCAAAATCTGGCATGTTTACGTCCATCACCAGCAAATCAGGTCGCGATGACTTAAGCGCAGTCATCAACTCCCGCCCGTTACCCACTTCACCGACAATTTCCAGGTTTTCAATACCGGTCAGCGCTTCGCGCAATCCGGCCCGGATGAGTACGTGGTCATCTGCTAAAAGAATTCTAGAGGTTTGCATGGGTTTGTTAATGAATGATTAATAAAATTAGGGGGTTTCCCCTAAAAAATATTAAGGGATTAACCTGCCGTTAATTCAGGGAAGCAAGGGTTGTCCAGGCATCTGATTTCTGGTTTCATTTAATTATAGTGTATGCTTCTCTCTTGGTAAAGAAAGGAGGTTTTGCGAACCACGGCTTTTTGAAGAAACTATGGGGGTATTCAAAAGACCGCGTTTTTTAAAACGAGGCCAAAAAAAACGAAGAAAGCATTGTGGTTGGCGTTTTTTATACGAGAAGTGTGAAGCAAGTAGTAAGAGGTTAGATTGTTGTACCCTGTTTTCCAAAACTATTAGGAGGATCGAATATGTTTAAGAAGAGATCGTTGTTTGCTTTTCTAGCCGTTCTGATGATTGCGGCCACCGTTCTTGCGGCTTGCCAGCCGGCTCCGGCTCAGGCAACCGAAGAAGCCGGTGCCCAACCAGCAGAAGGCGAACAATTAGCTGTCGGTATTGTGCTGCCGACCAAAGACGAACCCCGCTGGATCCAGGACGAAACCCGCTTCAAGGAAGCATTGGGCGCCGCTGGCTACCAGGTAGAAATCCTCTTCAGCCAGGGTTCTTCGGCCAAAGAGAAAGAGAACGTAGAAGCGCTGATCACCAAGGGCATTAAAGTCCTCATCATCTGCCCGCAAGACGGTACCGCCGCGGCTGCCGCCGCTGACGCTGCCGCCCAGGCCGGTGTGAAAGTCATCTCCTACGACCGCCTGATCCGCGACACCGCCTCGGTTGACTACTATGTGACCTTCGACAGCATCGCCGTGGGCGCCCAACAGGCTCAATACCTGGTAGACAACGCCACCGGTACCGGCAACCCGCTGTACCTGTATGCCGGCGCTGCCTCTGATAACAACGCCTTCATCTTCTTCCAGGGCGCCTGGGAAGTTCTGCAACCCAAGATCGCTGACGGCACTTTCGTGATCAAGAACTCCAGCGAAGCCGTTGCCCTGCAAGACAAACTGGAACTGACCCGCGACGAACAGGCCAAGATCATCGGCCAAATCACCACCAACTGGGACTTCAACACCGCCAAGAATCTGGCCGAGGCCAACCTGACTTCCACCACCGCGGCCGACAAAGGCAAAGTCTTCATTCTGGCCCCCAATGACGGCACTGCCCGCGCGATCGCCGATGTGTTCGGCATCGATCCTGACGTGACCGAATTCTTCGTCACCGGCCAGGATGCCGAAAAAGCCTCCGTGCAGTACATCATCGACGGCAAGCAGTCTATGACCGTCTTCAAAGATGTCCGCACCCTGGTGAAGGATGCCATCGCCGCTGCCGTGGCCCTGCTCGAGGGCACCGAACCCGCTGCGAAGGGTTCTTACAACAACGGCGCAACCGATGTGCCCGCCATTCAATCCCCGGTGGTCACCGTGGATAAAGCCAATGTCAAAGCTGAATTGATCGACGGTGGTTACTACACCGCTGGCGATTTCACTGGCTTAGAGTAAACTATTTGTAAGTTACCCAATGGATCGTGATGGCGGACTGCCATCACGATCCAAATCACGTGTTTTGTTTTACAACCGGAGCTTCTATGAAACCTCCAATTTTAGAGATGAAAGAGATCACAAAGGAATTCCCTGGCGTGAAAGCTCTCAGCAATGTGACCTTTCAAGTCAAGGAAGGCGAGATTCACTGCCTGGTTGGTGAAAATGGGGCAGGGAAATCTACGCTGATGAAGGTGTTGAGCGGTGTGTATCCTTATGGGGAATATACCGGTCAAATCACCTTTAATGGCGAGGAACAAAAATTCGCTCGGATTCATGACAGTGAAAAAGTGGGCATTGCGATTATCTATCAGGAACTGGCTCTGGTTCCTGAAATGACGGTGTATGAGAATATCTTTCTGGGGAATGAAATTCGCAGAGGCATGGTAGTGGATTGGAATGAAACCATTAAACGTGCCACTGAAATGCTGAAAAAAGTTAAACTCGATATTAACCCGGCGCTCAAGGTGAAAGACCTGGGGGTTGGGCAACAGCAGTTGGTTGAAATTGCTAAAGCGCTCAGCCGGGAAGTAAAATTACTGATTCTTGATGAACCTACTTCCGCATTAAATGAAGATGACAGCGAAAACCTACTAAAACTGCTGCATGACTTAAAGGACCAGGGGGTGACGAGCATTATGATCTCCCATAAATTAAAAGAAGTCCTCCAAATCGCGGATACGGTCACTGTCCTGCGCGATGGGAAAACAATCTGCACGCTGGATGCCCAGGCCGGGGAAGTCAACGAGAATATTCTTATCAAACACATGGTTGGCCGTGAAATTGATAATATTTACCCCCCAAAAGAACACCAGGTTTATGATGAAGTTGTTCTGGAAGCAAAAAACTGGAATGCCTACGACCCAAAATTGGGAAGAAAAATCCTGAAGAATATCAATTTCAAAGTTAAAAAGGGCGAAATTGTGGGTTTTGCCGGCCTGATGGGATCCGGACGAACGGAATTGGCTTTAAGTATTTTTGGAAATCCGGATGGCTACCATATTGAGGGAGAACTTTTCCTGAAAGGCAAAAAACTTTACTTCAGCCATCCCGATCAGGCTATCAGTTCTGGGCTGGCGTATTTGAGTGAAGACCGTAAAGCCAAAGGATTGGTGTTAATGCAGGATGTAAAAGAAAACATCAGTCTTTCGAACCTGAAGAAGATTGCCAAACGCGGTATTGTCAATAAAAACGCTGAAATCGTTGTGGCCAACGACTACAAAAACTCCCTCAACATCAAAACCCCGACTGTTGCGCAAAAAGTCCAAAATCTAAGCGGTGGCAACCAACAAAAAGTATGTCTCGGTAAGTGGCTGTTTGTAGAACCGGATATTTTAATCCTGGATGAGCCAACTCGCGGCATCGATGTAGGCGCGAAGTATGAAATCTATACCATTATGACCCAACTGGTGCGCCAGGGGATGAGTATCATCATGATTTCATCCGAATTGCCTGAAGTTTTAGGGATGAGCGATCGCATTTATATCGTCTCTTCCGGTAAGATCACCGGTGAATTACCGGTTGAAGAAGCTACCCAAGAAAAAATTATGGAACTCGCAACGGATTAATTGAGGAGGTTCAGACATGTCGCTATTGAAAAACGCCCGGAAAGTATTAAGCGAAAATATTCGCGAATATGGTATGTTCATCGCCTTGTTCGTGATTATGGTCATTTTCACCATCACTACGGATGGAATCTTTGTATCATCCAGAAATATCAGCAACCTGCTTAACCAGACCGGATATATCGCTGTATTGGCAGTCGGGATGACCCTGGTGATCGTGATTCGTCACATTGACCTTTCGGTGGGTTTCCTGGCCGGGTTTTTGGGCGCGGTGGCTGCCATCGCTCTGGTATCCTGGAATTTGCCCACTCTGGCGGTGATCCCCCTGGTTTTGGCTATGGGTGTGGTGGCCGGTATGCTGACTGGCTTCCTAGTCGCTCAGCTTAAAATCCCTTCCTTTGTGGCTTCCCTGGCTGGCTGGTTGATTTACCGAGGCGCCATCCTTTTGGTCACGGCCGGAACCGGTACGATCATCATTCCGGATGAGGCCTTCAACGCGATTGGCAATGGTTACATTCCAGATATCGAGATTATCCCCGGAGTCCACAATATTACCCTGCTATTGGGTGTAATCGCCATCATCTATTTCATCTACTCTGAGTTCAACGACCGGCGCAAAAAACAATCCTATAATTTCGAAGTTCTACCCATGGATATGTTCATTCTGAAGCTGGTGTTCGTCTCAGTGATCATTGGCGCGATCACCTGGATCCTGGCGGGTTATAACGGTCTTTCCTGGACGGTTGTGGTGGTTCTGGTGGTGGTTGCCATCTACAATTTTGTGACTACTCAAACTGTTCTTGGACGCCATATCTACGCGATTGGCGGCAACCCCGAAGCCGCGGAATTGAGCGGAGTCAGCGTCAAAAAGTTGATCTATGTGGTGTTCGGCTCAATGGGTATGCTCTCAGCCCTGTCCGGCATCCTCTTCTCCTCGCGCTTGCAATCGGCGACCACAACGGCCGGCACGCTGTTCGAACTGGACGCGATTGCGGCGGCTTATGTGGGCGGTGTATCGGCAGCCGGCGGTGTCGGTAAAGTGACCGGTTCGATCATCGGCGCGCTGGTGATGACCTCACTGACCAGCGGTATGAACCTGATGAGCATCGACATTTCTGTGCAGTACATCGTGCGTGGCGCTGTGCTGGCCGCGGCGGTGATCTTCGACGTTACCACCCGCGGACGCGGAAAATAAGTTGTCTCAAACCAAGCAGCGGTTCTTCCAGTGCAGCGGAAGAACCGCTTTTTTGATTGCACTTCAGAAGCGCGGATGAATTTCATAACCTGTTCTCAATTGGCCGAAAAGCAGCCACCCAACCTATTGTGGAAATCTAAATTTCCTGCGTCGCCGTAATTTTTACGCAAAGAACAACCTACAACCTTACTTAACCTCGCCCTTTTGATTGTATCTATTAAAAAACCACGACTTGCCCCAAAACCTACTCTTTCCTGACGGCATTTCAAAAACTGATAGACCGTAGATACGGGTTATTGAGACAAGAGTAATATTGGTTTTAATTGCTTTCCTAACCAAAATACCTGTGGATAACTAACCAATAATTGTGGATAAAGGGTTGTGGATTGTGGAATAACCTTGCTTGTGAGCATGATTCATCCGCATATATGCGGAGGTTGTCCGATTTACCCCCCCATATTTGGGGATATGAGATCAACGCACGCCATTGCCATTCTTGAAGAAACTGTGGAAAAAACGGTCAAACCTGTGGATAACTCTAGCGAATCCGGTGGAAAACCATCTCATAATTTTGTGGATAAGTGTAGAAATAATGGGATAATCCGCCAGATCTGGTGGAAAGATCTGGTGTGAATGTGGAAAAAATGTTTTGATTCGTGGAAAAATTGGAGAAAAATTGTGGATAACTGTCATGTTTTCTGTGGATAACTGTCCTTTTTTGTGGACAAAATTTCGAAAAACAAATTTTCGAGAAATAAAAAAACGCGCCTTTCTTTACAGGCGCGTCCGTGATTATGATTAACCTCAGCGATTGATTTCAGTGACCAGCAACTCCAGGGCGAGATCAAAATCCATCTGACTGGTTTTCACCGCTTCATCCACATCCAGCAGGCGATGGTAAATGTTCTCCAACCGCTGCAATGAGAACCGCCGCGCCTGAGTAGCCATCTTCTCGGCCACAAAACGCGCCGTGCCCAACTCTTTTTGCACCAGATCCAACCCGCCGCCTTCATCCAGCACCTCGCGGGTTTGTAGCAGCAAGCGAAACTGGCGCGCGATCATGCCAAACACGGCAAACGGATCTTCCTGCTCCAATAATTCCTGCAGCAGGCGCAGCGCCTTGCGTTCATCACCCTGCCCCAGCGCGTCGACCATATCGAATACATTGGTCTGGTGCACGGCAGCGGTCAGCAGTAACACATCGTCTTCTTCCACCTGTCGGGCGAAGTTGACGTAAGTCAGCAGCTTTTCGATCTCCAGGGTAGCCACGCGGGTATCATTGCCGATTTGATCTGCCAGAGTTTGCGCCGCCGCTGGGTGAAACGCGCCACCCAATTCAACTGCCTTTTGCTGCACCCAGGCGCGCATCCCCGCGCCAGTAGGCAGGCGGTACTCGCTGATCGACACCTTTTGATCTGTAGTGGAGGTCCACTTCATCAACCAGTGACTGTCTTTCAGCACATCCCACACGACCTGCCATTCACCATTTACTTTTTTATTGCGGTAAGTATCTTCTATCAGCATCACAAACGCGGTGGTGGGGGGCAGGCTGTCTAAGAAACTGGTAAAGCGCTCCCGGGCGCTGGGGGTGTTCAGCTTCGCCAGGGGGTGAGTCAACACCACCAGGCGGCGGTCGGCCAAAAATGGCATACTGCTGGCCGCCATGCGGATTTCCTCATCGCTGGCACTGCGGCCGTCCAGGCGCGCGGTATTTAAATCCACCATCGCTGGGTCGCCCAACGATTGCGTGAACGCCTCCACCTTTTGGGTCATGGCGTAAACGTCATCCCCATGGAAAATTGTAACCACCGCGGATTCAGGTTTCATCTGCGTGGCCATCAGGAGCGAAGTTCATTAATCCGCGGGCCGCGTTGGGTTACCACGCGGTGAATGGGAGTGCGGTTGCGCTGCAGGCGAATGATCTCAAACACGCGCAAATCGCCCAAGTGCGGTTCGGTGGTCAGGTAGCGTTGAAGTTTTGGACCTAACGGGTTGGAAAAGATCAATGCTATGGTAGAGAGCATTACCACCACAGGCCAGCGTTCCAGGCTGCTTTTCAGGTTGCGTGTTCCCAGCGTACCCAACCAGGCCGCTGTTCCGGCTGCCAGCCCTGAGATGACGAAATTGGTTCCGCAGGTGGGGTGGATTGCCAGACCGTATTCACCAGCTTTCAGGCGGCTGATGGCTTCATCCACGGCTTCTTGCAGCGCGTCGGTAGACAACGCGCCGTACACCCAAAACCCACGAAAATCGGAATATCCTGCCAGATTCAATCGCGGGTATTTGAGGCTCAAAATCCGCAGTGTGGCATGTTCAAGGGCGTGATTGCGCCGCACAGCCGTAAGCGGTAAGTATTTTTGAATTGATTTTAGAATGGACATGATCTTCCCTCTTTTCAGGCTTCGATACCCTAATTGTACTATCAACTTGGCCATGCTCCCAAAAAACGACCGCAACACCCAAAAAACGGGTGCAACACCCAAAGAACGGGTGCAACACCCAGAAACGGGCGTAATACCTCGTGCCACTACAGTGGATAAGCAGCGGCCATACAATACCGGCGAGTTTCGGGCAGGGACAAAAAGGTCTTAATTCACAGCAGATCGTCCGCCCTCTACCCGCCCTACACAAGAATCCCGCTGGATGTAAAAAACTATCCTCCCTCCCTAAAATGCGTTTTCCAGCATTTTGGGGAGGGCTTGGGGTGGGGTCCGTAGACCATACAATACCGGCGGGTTTCGGGCGGGGGCGAAATGGGTTTAATTCACAGCAGATCGTCCGCCCTCTACCCGCCCTACACAAGAATCCCGCTGGATGTAAAAAACTATCCTACCTCCCTAAAATGCGTTTTCCAGCATTTTGGGGAGGGCTTGGGGTGGGGTCCGTAGGCCTTACAATACCGGCGGGTTTCGGGCGGTAACAAAAGGTCTTAATTCACAGCAGATCATCCGCCCTCCACCCGCCCTACACAAGAATCCCGTTCGATGGCCGTCTGAAATGTGGTTGCCGGTGCGCCAAACTGCCTGTATAATCACCATCATCCCACCCACGGAGAAAAACCATGCCTCTTCCGCGACTACAAATTATGCCCCAACGTCTGGCAGTGGCGCGCCTCGATCCCCAGGCAGCGTTTCCCGGCTGGCTGCCGCATGAGGGTTTTCTCTCCATCACCCGCACCGCGGATGAACTTTCGATCGTGGTCGAAGACGCGCTTGTTCCCGGCCATGTGACCGCCGAGACAGGCTGGCGCATGGTCAAGGTGCTGGGACCACTCGATTTCTCTCTGGTGGGCGTGCTGGCTTCGCTGGCCAATCCGCTGGCGGCGGTTGGGGTGAGTATTTTTGCCATCTCCACATACGATACAGATTATCTATTGGTGCGTGAAGCGCAGTTCACCCAGGCGCTGGCTGCCCTGGCAGAAGCGGGATTTTACCTGATTTAAATCCTTTCTCTGGCGGTTATGCCCCTTCTCTTTAGATTCACGCGCGCTTGATGGTACAATGCGGTTACTATTCACCACAAAGCACCTGGAGCAGTATGAGCCAACCCATTTTACCCGTCGGAAAGTTACCCATTTCCCTGCTCAAGCAGGTTATTGAAGAAGCCCCCCAACTGGATGAAAGAATCTTATTGGGGCCGGGCATCGGCATGGATTGCGCCGTGATCGACCTTGGAGACCGCTGCCTGGTAATCAAATCGGACCCGATCACCTTCGCCAGCGACCAGATTGGCTGGTACGCAGTGCAGGTTAACGCCAATGATATCGCCACAACCGGTGCGCAGCCGAAATGGTTTTCCTGCACGCTGTTGCTGCCGGAAGGCAAAACCACCCCAGATGATGTCTTGACCATCACCCGCCAGGTCAACGAAGCCTGCCAGAGCCTGGGCATTTCCGTCATCGGCGGGCATACCGAAGTTACTTACAATCTCGACCGGCCAGTGGTGCTGGGCACCCTGATTGGCGAGGTGGAAAAAGATCAGCTGGTCACTCCGCACGGGGCCCGACCCGGAGATGTGATTCTGCTGACCAAAGGCGTTCCGGTAGAAGCCACATCCATTCTGGCGCGTGAATTTGCCGAACCTTTACGCGCAATTCTAAATGAAGAAGAATTGGCGACAGCCGCCGGCATGCTGACCGATCCCGGCATTGGCATCACCCGCGACGCGCAGATCGCCCTGCGCGCCGGGCGCGTGCACGCCATGCACGACCCCACGGAGGGCGGCCTGGCCGCGGCGCTATGGGAGCTGGCCGAAGCCAGCGGCACCAGCCTGGTGATCGAACGGGAGTCGGTTCACATCCAAGCATTGGGCGCGCGAATTTGCCAGTTCTTTAAGCTCGATCCGCTGGCCACCATCGCCTCCGGCGCGCTGCTGCTCACCGCCCCCGAATCGGACGCCTCAGCCATCATCAGCGCGTTGCAGTCCGAAGGCATTCACTGCTCCGCGATAGGACGCGTGCATCCCGGCCCGGCTGCCGTGCATGAGATCGTAGATGAACGTGCGTCCCTGCTGTACCGGCCGGAACGCGATGACATCGGGCGCGTATACGCCCAGGAGTGATCCACCTGATGAGCAACCCTACACCGTCAATTCCGTTTCCAGCTTCTTACTGGGTTGACCCCGGCCGATTTTTGGCTGGAGAATACCCCGCCACACGCTATTTCGACGAACAAACCCGCACCCGGCTGGGTAACCTGTTGGATTGCGGTGTCACCTGCATCTTCGACCTGACCGAAGAAGGTGAACTGCCTTCTTACCAAAAAATCCTGCAAGAGCAGGCTGGCTGGCGCGGCGTAGAGGTAACCACGCAGCGCTTTCCCATTCAAAATTTCGGCCTTCCCACCCGCCAGCAAATGAAGGAGATACTTAACGCCCTCGACGCGGCTCTGGAGCGCGGCCAGGGGGTGTATGTGCATTGCTGGGGCGGCATCGGCCGCACCGGAACGGTGGTAGGCTGCTGGTTGGTACGTCACGGATCGAATGGAAAAGCCGCGTTGAAGCGGATTGAGAAATTGCGTATAGAAGTTCCAGGTGGGTACACCTCACCTGAGACCGACGCCCAGATGGAATTTGTGGAATATTGGAAAGAATAAACGACCTATGAAAACGCCCCCGGCAAATCAACCGGGGGCGTTTGGATTCACAATCCAAAGAACTAGCGTTCTTCTTCGATGCGCGTCTGCACCGCGCGGACCGCACTGCGCCAGCGGTAAGTGTCCGATTGCTGGTCATACCCCTGGCAGGTGATCAGCGTTACCCACGGAAAATCTTCGGA
>ENA-ORXD01002670-ORXD01002670.1-sediment-metagenome-genome-assembly--contig:-NODE-2670-length-11442-cov-3.265640_pt1 | contig 11442 bp, 15 predicted proteins | sample MGYA00237862_ERZ511471 | MGnify/ENA metagenome assembly ERZ511471 | reverse complement strand
ATCTACTGTCGCGCCCGCATCTCGCGGTACTCGACGTTCTCCAGCCCGCGGAAATGCGCGTCCTGAGTCCACAGAACCGCATCTTCCGACTGCGCAGTAGCCATGATGATCGAGTCGGCCATGGCGAGACCGGTCTCCAGTGAGAGCCTGGCGGCGTCGATGGCCAGATTCGCCGAGAGCTCCACCACACGGCCCTGGAGCATGACGGCGACGGCCTCCAGCGCCATAGCCTCATCCATGAGTTGGCAGCTGCGCTTGAAGACGTCGAACAGGGTGAGACTGGGTACTGCGAGATGATCGGGGCTCTCGATCGGCGCCGCGAAGTCGCCGGCATTGGGGCCATCGCCGAAGTACTCCAGCCAGGCTGAGGAATCGACGACGTTCACAGGCGGTCGTGCTCCTCGCGCTCGTCTCCGGTGTCGAGACCACGGAAGATGCCCCGCAGGGCACGGGCGGGGCGAACCGGCAGCAGTTCTATGTGGTCGCCGATCACGAAGGCCTGCACCTTCTGCCCCGGAACCAGACCCAGCCGTTCACGAATCGACTTGGGGATGACCACCTGAAACTTGGGTGAGACAGTCACAGTCTCCACGGAACACCTCCTCGTATGACGCTAATGGTATCGATAGTCTGTTCGCCTTACAAGGCATCACGCCCGACGTGTGCGTAGAGGGAACGCGTGCAGGGTCACCAGTAGTAGGCGTCCGTCCGGCGGACGCCGCCATCGAGCGGCATGCGGGAACGAGCCTTATGTGAGGCCGTGCTGGGGGCCTCCGAGGCTCACCGCTGTATGTGCAGACTCAACCCCAGCGCGCGAACCACCTTCAGAACGGTGGCGAACTCCGGATTGCCCTCCGTCGAGAGCGCCTTGTACAGCGACTCCCGACCGAGGCCGGCATCACGCGCGACCTGGCTCATCCCCTTGGCGCGGGCGATGTCCCCGAGTGCGGCCGCCACAACTCGGGCGTCGTCCTGCAAGAGTGCAGCCTCGAGGTAGGCCACCATGTCGTCCTCGTTCTCAAAGTAGTCGACCGCATCGAACGGCCGCGTCGCGGTGCGTGCCATAGCAGGCGCCTCCTTCACAGTCCGGGGCCTCGTCCACCTGGCGATCGGCGAGCTACGATCACACAACCATCACTCAGCGAGCTGCTCCCGGAGACGCGCAGCGACCTCCTCGTGTGGCACGACCATGCCGGCGTCGAGCTGTGTCTCGGCCGTGGCCAGATCGCGCAGGAGAGCGACCTCCTCGACGAGCGCCTCGTAGACCCCGACGTCGAGAAGTACGGCGGCGCTGCGACCGTGCTGGGTGAGGACAACGGGACGCTTCGTCGTCTGGACCTGTTCGAGCACCTCCGAGGTGTGAGCACGGAACTCGGTGACAGGACGAACGTCGACGGACGGACGGAACAGTGGCATGGCCGGCCTCCATGGTTCGATACGCTATTACGTACACTTTAGCGTATCGCTCCGATCGAGACTACGTCGCTGTTGAAGCGCGCCCGTCAAAGAAGGGCCGGACACGATCGTACCGCTCCACTGGCGCGCTGACGAGAGTGACAATGTACCCTCGCCGCCCCGCGCGGCAGCTCCACGCGCCGACTACGCAGGCGTCTCCTCCGCCGGCGCGCGATACACGACCTCGAAGCGCTCGCACACGACCGGCATGTCCCGCCTCGCCTCGATGCCGAGCTCCGCGAGCTCGCGCACGAAGTACGGCCAGTGGGCGGCGCGCCAGAACTCCAGGGAGCGATCGCCCTCGCCTTCGTCGTAGGCGTACGCGGCGTCAACCTCCTCGAACGGCACGATGTCGACGCGCGTCGTGCGGATGATGCAGCGAGCGAGGCCGTGGCCGTCGAGGAGCACGCTGTAGTCGCCGGGCGCGGGGACGGCCTCACCCTCAGCCTCATACGCCCACAGCGCCCCCGTGGTGGCGCGCTTGGGACCGTCGAGCACGCAGGCGAGCAGAGCGTTGCCCTGCTCGACGCCGTAGCCGAACTGCCAGGCCGTGTACGCGGCGCCGGCCGCAGTGGCTGCGCCGGGCGCCCCCGAGGCGAGAAAGGCGTTCCAGAGCTGTGCCGACGACTCAGACACGTGAGACCTCCGTTTGGCCGGTTCCCCCGCGTCGCGATGGTACCGGGCGAACAGCTACGCGGCCCTCGCAGATCACCTCGCCCACCTCGGCCCGCGATGCATCGAGGCGGCAATACCAGCGCGGGCTGAGGAACTCATCCACGGTGAGATGGACATCGCCGGCGATCTTGCGCAGCAGCGTGGGCGAGATGTCGCGACCGGCGTGGAAAGGCACAGTCGTCGTGCGTCCGTCAGGGTGACGCAACTGCTTGTGGGAGCCGTGCTGACGGACCTCGGCAAAGCCGTGCGCCTCGAGGAGCGCGACCACCTGCCGCGGCTTGAGCGCCGGCAGGCCGCCCACGGCAGGTCAGGCGACCTGGATAGTGCGCACGTCGACGAACTCGGACTCGAGCGCCGGCTCGCCGTCCTCAAGCAGCATCTCGATGACCTCGCGAAGGTTGTCCTGCAACTCGTCCATGTCAACGCCCTGGCTATGAGCACCGGGCCAGCCCGGCACGTAACCGACCAACAGGCCGGTCTCCGGGTCGCGCTCCACGACAAAGCTGTACAGACGCATGATCTCACCCTCCTCGCGACCGCTCTAGGATAGCCCAGGCGCGGGCGAGGACGCCAGACACTCAGGGAAACGTCCACCCCGCCTTGCCGCGTCGGGGGCAGGAACTGCCGGGCGGAGGAAGCGTTTCGGGCTGTAGGGGCCGGCACTCCCTAGCGGAGCTTCGCGAGCATCCGCCTGTAGTCGCGGTTGGCCGCACCTCTGCCCTGCATGCGCGCGAACCACCACAGCCAAATGGCTTCTCTCATGCTCTCGAAACTCCAGCGGTCACGAGCGGAGAGGAACTTGAGCATAAGCTTGGCCGTTCTGGCGGTGCTGTAGAACCGCCGGTAGCCGCGAGACGTCTCCCGTTGCAGGCGAACCGGTGAGATCTGCCGTGGCCGGAAGACGACATGCTGCGCGTCGTAGAACCGCCAGTCCCCTGTGACGATGCGCTGCTGAGCCTCGAGATCGGTGAACTGCTGCGTGCCGGGAGCAGGAGTCAGGATGTTGAGCATCACGGTGTCGACGCGGTTGGCGATGGCGAAGGCCACGGTGTCGCGCACGGCCTTGTCGGTGTCTGGGTCGGCGCCGAGGACGAACATGCCGTGACTCTTGATCCCGTACTCATGGAGCACCGCGATGGCGTTCTTGATGTCGTCGACAGTCTGCGACTTCTCGAAGTGGTCGAGCGTTTCCTGGTTGATCGACTCAAGGCCGAGAGAGACGTAGACGCAGCCTGACCGGCGCATGAGGTCGAGCAGCTCCGGGTCGCGAACCACGTCGATACGCATCTGCGAGTCCCACGGCACAACGAGCCCCTCGTCGATCATCATCCGCAGGAGGCGCTTGAGGCGCTTCTTGTCGGCGGCGAAGTTGTCGTCGTAGAAGACGAGGCTCTTGGGGCGCCTCTCCTTGATCTCGGCGACGACGCTCTCGGCGCTGCGGAAGCGGTACTTGCGGCCGAACATCGCCGTCACCGAGCAGAAGTTGCAGGCGAAGGGACAGCCCCAGCTGGTCATCATTGGGACTGCCGAGAGCTTCTCGTGCCCTTTGACGAGGGTGAAGTCCGGGAGGGGCAGGAGATCGAGATCCGGGCAGGGCTCGCGCAGGGGATTGTGCACGGCGACACCGTCACGCAGATACGACAGCCCGGCGATCGAGTCGAGCTCGCGCTTGCCCTCGAGAGCGTCGATGAGCTCGAGCATGAGTTGCTCGCCGCCCTCGCCACGGGCGACGTAGTCGCAGTGCTCCAGCGCCTCGTCCGGCAAGAAGGTGACGTGCGCGCCGCCAATCACGACCGGGATGCCACGCCAGCGCAGGTCGTCGGCGATCTCGTACGCGGCCGGTGTGGTTGAGGTCGTGCTCGAGATACCGACCAGGTCCGCAGCGTACACGTCGGCCCAATCGATAGGCGCGAAGTGGGGATGATAGATCACGACGTCGTGGCCGTTGGCCTTGAGTGCCGCGCCGATGATCGGCAGGCCGAGCCGCATGAAGTACGACGAAGACCACATGTGCATGGTGGGCGCATCCGGCTCGATTAGTCGGACTTTCATCGGCGTCCTTCCCGGCGAATCATGTCACGAGCGGGCGCACCTCCGACGGCGCGCCAGACGTGCGGCGGAGTATACAAGACAGGTTACGGCCCCGGCGCATCACCGTTGCGAGCTGTCTGCCGCGGCTGGTACAGGTGCCTCTGAAACCCGGTGAAGATGCGGCCGATGAGGGTGACGTCGCCGAGGTCTGCGAGGGCGTCGGCGATGGAGTCACGGTACTCGAGGCGCAGCAGCGGGGCGGGCTGCTCGAACTGCTCCGCAGATGATCGCCTTCCAGGCCCTCAGCGCCACATCGCGATGGTCAGGAAGTCGGCGTTGATGATGCCGCTGTGATCGGCCTCGTGGGCACCGACGGCGTAGACGTTGTCGCCGGCTACAGCGACATCGACGGCCCAGTCGTCGCCCTTGTCGACCTCGGTCGGATACCGGGCCGTGTCGGGGTACGTGCTGCGCCACATGGTGGAGCCGTCGGCGCCGTACTTGATGACGACAGCGTCGTCTTCGCCGCCTCCGTCGCACCATCCCCCGATGTACGTGCAGCCGGCCGAGTCGACCGCGATGCCCATCCCGATGTCGACGCCGCTGGTCGCGAAGACACCCTGCCAGAGACGAGTGCCGCTGGCGTTGTAGGTGCGGGTGAGGATGTCCGCTCCGGTCGCCTCGCGCGTGCAGAAGCCGGTCACGTGAATACGCCCCTTGTTGTCGATGGCGAGGTCGGTCCAGACGTCCTGGCTGCTGTAGCTGCCGTTCGTCATACGCACCCACTTGCGGCTGCCATAGTAGTCATACTTGAGGAGCAGCGCATCGGCGCCCCGAAATAGAGAAGATGCGCCGCCCTCGCCTGCGGCGAGGGGTACAGCGGCCGACCATCGAACGTCTGCTCGATCGCGCCGACAATGCCGGCCAGCTGCTCGCCGTGTTCGCGACCGAAGAGGTCACTGGCCTGTCCGGCGGACGACAGCGCCGCGCGAAGCTCGTCTATCGACGCCCGGATTGACTGCAGAGTCGCGGCGACGGCCTCCGACTGAAACGTCGCGGGCGCCTCGGGCAGCCTGCCCTCATCGTACTCGAGGAGCAGTCGCCAAGTGGGCATGTAGGCGCGCACCACATCGAGGACCGCACGGCCCTCATCGGAGACGAGGACGTTCTCGGTGAGCGTGCGCGCAAGGAGCTCCACCGCTTGCTCCATCTCTTCGAGGCCCTTCGCACGCAGCCGTTGCTCATTGAGTGTGTAGCCCTGGAGCAAGTGGTCACGAAGCGTACCGGTCGCCCAGATGCGGAACTGCGTGCCGCGAGCGGAGTTGACGCGGTAGCCGACAGAGATGACGGCGTCGAGGTTGTAGTGCCTGACTGTCCGCCGAACTCGACGGCTTCCTTCAGTCTGAACTACCGAGGATTCCTCGGAGGTTGCGCCTTCGACGAGTTCGCCCTCCGCGTAAACGTTCTTGAGATGCAGTCCCACGTTGTCGACGGACGTGTCGAACAAGTCAGCCATCTGCCGTTGAGTGAGCCAGATGGACTCGTGTTCAAGGCGCACGTCCAGCCGGACCTTGCCGTCCGCCGACCGATAGAGAACGACCTCGCCACCGCTGTGCTCCGAATCCCCGTTCATCCCAGCTGGAGCGTAGCCGGGCGCGCCGCCGCGTACAAGGATGACATTCCTGCGCACCGCGACCTGAGGCAGAGACGTCCTCCACCGCTGCTCGGCAACCCGTGTGACTTCACCACGCGCCGAGATTCACAATCGCAGCCCTTTGGCGGTGACACAGACGCCGACGCCGGGCGTGGGATGGGCGAGGCCCCCGCTACGCCGCACTCGGCTGGTACAGGTACTTCTGAAACCCGGCGAAGATGCGGCCGATGAGGGTGGCGTCGCCGAGGTCGGCGAGGGCGTCGGCGATGGAGTCGTGGTAGCGCAGCCTAAGCAGCGGGGCAAGCTTGTCTTGGTCGAGCTCGCCCACGCCTTCCCGGACGTAGTGCGCAAGCACGAAGTCGAGGAAGGCCTGCTGCTTGTCGGTGAACTGGCCGTCGATCATCAGCCGGGCCTGCTGCGCCCGCTCCTCCCGCGTCTCGGGCGGCAGCGCGTAGGCCACGTAGGCGAGCACGTCGAAGAGGTCGCTCTTCTCGGCGCTGATGATGCGCTGCATCTCGGCGAGTTGCTCGCCGCCAAAGCCCTTCTCGGCGAGCCCCTCGAGCAGTCGTTTGCGCGTCGCCGGGTCGCTCCAGAGGGCGCGCAGCTCGGCCTCGTCGGCGAAAAACTCAGGCAGCGCACCGAAGAGCAACTCGAGGAACTGGCGGGCGCTCATGGGCGTGCCGTCGGGGTGCCAGAAGGTCGTGCACATCATGTGCTGGATGGCGCGCTCCTTGCCGTCGGCGAGCTTCACCTTGGCCGCCCGCGGCCGCTCGCAGACGCAGGGCCACTCCTCACAGCGCGGGCAGGGGCACTCGCACAGGTAGCGGCCGCAGGCCGGGCACGGGCAGACGCAAGGATGCTCGCCGCAGTCGGGGCAGGGACAGACGCAGGGGCTCTCGCCGCACGTGGGGCAGACGTCCTTGACGCACTCGCAGGGGTATTTGCCGCAGCGCCCGCACGCCTCCGGCTCCAGCGGCTCGCCGTCCCACTCCGGGTCGCTGAAGTGGTGATGGGCGCCGACGAAGTCGTAGATCGTGAAGTAGTCCTTGCCGTCGTAGAGGCGCGTGCCGCGGCCGATGATCTGCTTGAACTCGATCATCGAGTTGATCGGCCGCATGAGCACGATGTTGCGGATGTTGCGGGCATCGACGCCGGTGGAGAGCTTCTGCGAGGTCGTGAGGATCGTCGGGATCGTCTTCTCGTTGTCCTGGAACGCGCGCAGGTGCTGGTCGCCGAGCGCGCCGTCGTTGGCCGTCACGCGCTGGCAGTAGTGGGGGTCCGTGCTCTGCTTCATCTGGTTGACGAGGTCACGCACGGCCAGGGCGTGATCCTGCGTCGCGCAGAAGACGAGCGTCTTCTCGCGCTGGTCGATCTCGTCCATAAAGAGGCGCACGCGATAGCGCTCGCGCTCCTTAATCTCGATGATGCGGTTGAAGTCGCTCTCCTCGTAGAGCTTGCCGGCCTCGATCTCGCCCTCGACCACCTGGTCGTCGGGCGTGTAGACGTACTCGTCGAGCGTGGTTGCGATCTGCTTCACCTTGAAGGGCGTGAGGAAGCCGTCGTTGACGCCCTCCTTGAGCGAGTAGACGTAGACCGGCTCGCCGAAGTAGGCGTAGGTGTCGACGTTGTCGCGGCGCTTGGGCGTCGCCGTAAGGCCGAGCTGCACGGCAGGGGCGAAGTACTCGAGGATCTCGCGCCAGGTGCTCTCGTCGTTGGCGCCGCCGCGGTGGCACTCGTCGACGACGATGAAGTCGAAGAAGTCGGGCGGGTACTCGCCGAAGGAGGGCGAGGGGCGGCCGTCCTTCTCGGGGCCGCACATGAAGGTCTGGAAGATGGTGAAGAAGAGGCTGCCGTTGGTCGGCACCTTGCCCTTCTTGCGCACCTCGTCCGGGGCGACGCGCACGAGGGCGTCCTCGGGGAAGGCGGAGAAGGCGTTGTAGGCTGGTCGGCGAGGATGTTGCGGTCGGCGAGAAAGAGGATGCGCGGCCGGCGCGTGGGCTCGCCGGAGAGGTTCCAGCGGCTGTGGAAGAGCTTCCAGGCGATCTGGAGGGCGATGAAGGTCTTGCCGGTGCCGGTCGCCAGCGTGAGAAGCACACGCTGCTTGCCGTTGGCGATCGCCTCCGTGACGCGCTCGACGGCGATGTCCTGTTAGTAGCGACTCGGGTGCGAGCCGCCCTTGTCCTCGAAGGGCACGGCGGCGAAGCGCTCGCGCCAGGCGTTCGCCTCGGCGAAGGTGAGCGCCCAGAGCTCGTCGGGTGAGGGGTACTGCGCGCGCTCGCCCTCCTCCCCGCTCTCCATGTCGATGCCGTAGATGCCCCGGCCGTTCGTCGCGTACGCGAAGCGCACGGCCAGCTTGCCGGCGTAGTCCTTGACCTGGCCGACCCCCTCGGTGAGCGGCTTCTCAGCCGCCTTGGCCTCGACCACGGCCAGCTTGCGATTGCGATGAACGAGCACGTAGTCGGCGATGAGCGGCGTGGCGCGCCGGCCCGGGCCTTCGATGCGGCCCGGCGCGATGTGGTACTCGCGCAAGATGCGGCTGCCCTGGGCGACGCCCCAGCCGGCCGCCGACCGCAGACACCGCTGCTGGTCTCGTACCTTCGCTTCCGTCACCTGAGCCGCTATGATTTGAGCGGCCCGAGGCACCAGCATCACATGAAAGGGAACATTGGGGCACGCTCCCACTAGGCTCACCGGAGTTGGTGGCCATCAACACCTGCCTGCCAATCGCTTGTCGCAACACGCCATGTTGTCGCTCTTCACCGGAGCAGGCGGACTGGACTTGGGGCTCGAGGCGGCCGGCTTCCGGTGCGCCCTTTGCGTGGAGAACGATGCAGATGCCCGGGAAACGCTGAAGGCGAATCGATCTGGATGGCATCTGTCTGACCCGGGCGACATTCACGAGCTGTCTCCCGGTGACCTCCTTAGCCAGGCCGATCTGGATTCAGGAGAGGTTGCGCTGTTGGCCGGTGGGCCGCCGTGCCAACCCTTCTCCAAGTCTGCGAACTGGGCCAGCAAGGGAACTCCTGGACTGCTTGACCCGCGCGCGAGCGCTCTCGATGCCTATTTGAAGGTGGTTGAGGCAGTCCTTCCGAGAGTGCTGTTGCTTGAGAACGTGCGTGGTCTCGCGTCAGAACGCAATGGCGCGGGGGCGTTGGGCCTCTTGCGAGACGGAATCCGGACAATCAACAGGATTCACGGCACCGATTATGACCTCCAAGTGCTTCATGCAAATGCTGCGGACTACGGGGTGCCGCAGCAGCGTGAGCGAGTCCTGCTCATGGCCGATGTGCGGGGCCGAAAGCTGGTGCTGCCTGATGCAACACACGGTGACGGCATCTACCACAGACCTCGGACGACGGCCTGGGACGCCATCGGAGACCTGGACGTGGAGCAGTGGCCCGATGACCTCTGTCCGTCCGGGAAGTGGGCAGGCTTGCTGTCAAGCATTCCCGAGGGCAGGAACTACCTCTGGCACACGCCTCGCGGCGGCGGAGAGCCCCTATTCGGGTGGCGCACGCGCTACTGGTCGTTCCTTCTCAAGCTGGCGAAGAACAAGCCCTCATGGACGGTTCAGGCTGCTCCAGGGCCGGCCACTGGACCATTCCACTGGCGCAACAGGCTCCTATCTATGCAGGAGTTGGCGCGCATCCAAACGTTCCCTTCCGAGTACCGGTTCGTCGGCAGCAGGCGATCAAAGCATCGACAGATAGGCAACGCTGTGCCCTGTGCCTTGGGAGAACTCCTGGGTTTGGAGATTCGTCGTCAACTCCTCGGCGACACGGACGTCCCTAGCGAACTGAGCCTCATTCCTGACCATCGTTCCGATACCCCGCCCCCAGAGCCGCCCCAGCCCGTGCCGTCGCGGTATTTGCCGTTGCGGTTCGATCACCCCAGTCACCCTGGCACGGGACGCGGACCCGGGCGCGTTTGGGGCGACATTCAATGACCGACATAGGAGGGAGGCCAGAGTGGTCCTGATTAGGCCCGAGGTCAGAATGTACTCGGCTTTCGCGAGACTCAACTATCGACCTTGGTACGCCTTGGCCGAGTTCGTGGACAACTCCCTTCAAAGTGCTCTGTCCAGCAAGGAAGCTCTCCGCGAAGCTGATGGCGCCGACTACAGACTCCGGGTAGACATCGACATCAACGATGATGCGATCGAGATTCGCGACAACGCGGGCGGCATAGCGCTGTCCGAGTACGATCGAGCCTTCCTCCCCGCCGCACCTCCCGAGGATTCGTCCGGGCTGTCTGAGTTTGGCCTAGGCATGAAGGCCGCCGCGAGTTGGTTTGCCAGGCACTGGAGCGTGCGCACAACTGCCTTGGGGGATCCGGTGGAGCGCACCATTACGTTCGACATCCCCACAATTGTGGCGACCAACTGCGAGGAGTTGAACCCCGAGTGTCGAGAGATACCGGCCGGAAGTCACTTCACAAACGTACTGCTCACCAACCTCCAAGTGCGACCCCAGGGCCGCACGGTCGGCAAGATCAAGGAGCATCTCAGCGGTATCTACAGACTGTTTCTGCGGGATGGGTTCTTGGTGCTCCGACTCAATGGCGAACCGCTATTCTATGAGGAGCCAACCTGCCTAGAGGCGCCGTATCACCGGACGCCAATAGCCGAGCCTGTGACCTGGAGGAAGGAGATCAGCCTAGACCTAGGTGATGGTCACGGCATCCGCGGATGGGCAGGCATCCTTGCCCGCGCAAGCGTCGCCAATGCAGGCTTCGCCCTCTTCCGACGAGGTCGCGTTATTCAAGGCAGCCACGGCGATGGCTACCGACCCGAGAAGATCTTCGGCAGCCCCAACAAGTTCGTGTATCAGAGGCTTGTCGGCGAGCTGGAAGTGCTAGGCTTCGGCGTCAGCCACACCAAGGATGGAATCCAGTGGGAGGACTGGGAAGAGGACGTTCAGAAGTGGTTGCGAGCGGAACTCGACCTTGCGCCCCTGCCGCTTATCGACCAAGCCGCGAACTACAGAGCACGGGCAATCAGCAACCGTGATTCACTCAGGGACGCTGTCCACGACACGGGTCACGCGATTGCCCAGCACCTCCCCGCCGTGGTTGACCATCAGGTTCAGGCAACGCCAGATGAGACTCCTTTCCCCCCGCAGCTGGAACCGGCAGAACAGGAACTCGCCCGCAGCGAGCAGGTGATGCTCGAGCTGGAGCACGCCCATCGCCACTGGAGTGTCCAAGTAGAACTCGTATGCGACGAGGCTCGTGAAGCCTGGTATGAGATTGCGAATGACACAGATACCGAAGACGGGTCGAAGGAGATAGCCATCCGCGTCAATCTCTCTCATCCCTTCATGCGCCGATTCACGGGCGAAGATGGCGATGATCTCATCCCCTTCATTAGGCTTGCGACGGGCCTGTCGATCGCCGAGATAACCGCCGCAGAAGTGGGTGTGAGGCAGGCCGGCACCGTCCGCATGAATCTGAGCGAGATACTGCGCTCGGCCCTGTCAGGGCCAATCGAGCGTCAGGTAGTGGCTGATGATTGACGACCCTGACATCATCGAAGTCCTGCCCGAGTCCCTCGAAGGTGTCGTGTGGCAACCCGTCATCGGCCCCGTGACACTCCGGCTACGAGACCATTTCGTCGCGAGCGAGTCCAT
>ENA-ORXD01002668-ORXD01002668.1-sediment-metagenome-genome-assembly--contig:-NODE-2668-length-11448-cov-3.202445_pt1 | contig 11448 bp, 8 predicted proteins | sample MGYA00237862_ERZ511471 | MGnify/ENA metagenome assembly ERZ511471 | reverse complement strand
TGACGATGAACTCGGCCATCAGAATGAAAAGGGGCACCGTCGTGAGGGTGTAGGAGGCCGCCGTTCGGTAGGGGGAGGTCCCCAGGATGCCCATCAGGCTGTCGAAGCCCCCTATGAAAAAGATGCCGATGGCGCCGGCGACTCCCATGGCAAAGGCAACAGGCATCCCGATCGCGATCAGGACGATCATCCCGATCAGGGGCAGTGACAGGATCAAGTGTTCCATTTCATTTCCTCGGTCGTTTTCGCTCCTTCAAGCTCCTCTTTCAGGCAACCCTGTCCGCGACGGGCGTCTCCGCGTGCTCTTTTTTCACGCCGCCGAAGAAGACCTGGGCAATGCGGAGGCACAACAGGCCGCAGCCGACGGGAACCATGAGATAGCAAGGCCACATGGGGTAGCCGACGGAACTCGTGGAGATCTCGTCGATCCGCCAGGCCTCGGCAAAGCCCCTCCAGCCGGCAACAACGATCAGGGCAAAGAGAATGAAGCTCAGAAGCAGGTTGAGCTTGCCGATCAGGAACTTCACGCGATCGGGGAAGAACCGCTCGATCATCGTCACGTGCACGTGCCCCTCCTGCATGAAGGAATAACTCAGGGGCAGGAAGATCAGCGCGATCATGAAGTAGTCCTCGATGATCTCGCCCGTGCCCGGAATGGGCGAGTTGAGGAGATACCTCCCCAGGGCATCGGCCGTTGTCAGACCCATCAGCACCAGGAGGGTAATGCTGGCGATCCCGATCAGCAGCTTCTCCAGCAGGCTCATCACCTCGCCAACTCGGAACCGTTGTTGTTTTTCCACAATCTGGATCTCCTTTCCGGAGGGTGTAACGAATCGGATCGATACTCGCGGCATCCCGGCTATCCCCGATCAGCGGGTGCTGTATCGGGGCACCGGGGCACCGTCACCGAATCCGCCTTACTTTTTCTTCGTCATGGCGCTCAGGGCTTTCTTGTACTCCTCGAGGATGCGCTTGCCGGGCAGTCTGCGCTTCTCGAGACCGTCCGCCCACTGCTTCTCCACGGAGGCCATGGTCCGGGCCCATACGGCCTGCTCCTGCGGGGTGAGCACGGCCACCTGCATCCCGACCTTCTTGTACTGCGCATAGAGCTCGTCCGATTTGCGGTCGGCCGTCTTCCCGAACCTCCGGCTCTGCTCCAGGCCGACATCGAGGAAGATCTTCCTGATGTCCTCCGGCAAGGCTTTCCAGGTCTTGCCGTTGACGGCATAGGCCATGACAAAGCCCGTCACGTTGGCGCCCTGCGTGGCGTACTTGAAAACCTCCTGCAGCTTGTAGGAGGCGATTGCCTCGGTGGGGAACACGGCACCGTCCACGACGCCCCTCTGGGCCGCCTCGTAAAGCTCCTGGGGGGTCTTGAAGATGGACACGGCACCGAACGACCTCACCGACATGTCCTGGGTGCCGCCGGCCGTGCGAATCTTCATGCCCTTGAAGTCATCGGGCAGACGGCCAAGTTTCTTGCTGTTGAAGATCTCGTAGGGGGCGTAGGCCAGGGACAGCACCGGAAAGACATTGTGCCTGCCCCACTCTTCTTTTGCCAGGATGCCGTTGACCGACATCTGCCAGTAAAGCTCGCAGGCCACTGCCGCGCTGGGGTAGGCCTGGGGCAACTCGAAAACGCCGCTCAGGGGCATCTTGCCCGCGAAATAGCTGGGCCCGATATAGGCCATGTCTGTCACGCCGCTCTTCAGGAGCTCGAGCATGTCGTTCTGCTTGCCCAGCTGACCCGAGGTGTAGTGGGTGAACTTCACCCGTCCCTTCGTGCGCGCCTCGACTTCTTTCATGAAGGGGGCCAGCCCCTCGACAACCTGCACATGCCCTGCGGGAAGACCGTCAGCCACCTTGATCGCGATGACTTTCTGCGCCAGCGCCTCGGGTGCAGGGCCCGCAAGCACGACACCCAGAAAGGCCGCGATGACCAGCAAGCCTGTTGATGCGATTCGTTTCTTCATGTCCCTTTTCTCCTTTCCTTGCAGATTCATTCAAACGGACCAGGCGAACGGTTCCCGTTCATCACGTCTCTTCCCTGGCTGCCCGCAACTCTATCGCCAACGCCTGTTCATCACAACCTCCCCGATCGGGGGTAAACGGAAGACAACCCGGCGGGTAACGACCCGCCTGCCTCAGCAGACCGGGCGGAATTCCAGATGCATTCCGGCGGCCGCCTTGCGGAGAAAGATGCTCCCTTTCCATTTTCGATCGTCGCTCTGTGGATAATCCATGCGGAAATGGGCCCCACGGCTCTCTTCGCGCATCAGCGCACAGCGAACAATCATCTCTCCCACCAGAAGGGCGTTTTCGACCTCCATCTTTTCCAGGACATCCTTGTGGTCCTGGACCTTCATGGCCGGCAGGCTCTCCTGTCGTACCTGAAGCAAAGAGTCCAGGGCCGTCTTCAGCCCTCTCGCGTCCCTCATGATCGACGCGTCTTTCCACAGAATCGCGCCGACCATCTTTCTCACGGCCCGGGGAGACACTCCGCCGTCGGTTCGTTGAATTCTCGGCCGGAATGAGTCGATTCGTTCTCCAACGGCATTTTCCCAGCCCTTATTCACATCCTGCTGTTTTGCCCACCGGGCGGCTGAAACCCCGGCCCTGTATCCAAATACCAGGATTTCGCCCAGGGCGTTTCCGCCCATTCGATTTGCCCCATGAACGCCTCCGGCCACTTCACCGCCGGCAAAAAGTCCCGGGATATTCGTCCCCCCATTGGAGTCGATCGCAACTCCCCCCATGAAATGGTGGCACAAAGGGGAGATGCGCAGGGGCTTCTCGGAGCAGGAATGCTTCAGCAAAAAACCTCGCTGACTCTTCGCCATGTCCTCCTGCGGCCAATGCGATTCAGAAAGGGAACGCAGATCGAGAAAGACCTGCCGCCCTTCCCGTTCTTCCTGCACGATGGCCAGCGAGAGTGCGTCTCTGGCGCGCACGGCCACGGGTTTTTCCGTTATGTTGTATTTTGCCAGGACGTCCTCTCCCGCGGAATTCGTCACGTTTCCGTAATCACAAAGAAGGGTGGCGATGATGAGCGGGGGCTTCCCGGGCTCGACCAGCCCCGTCGGCAGGAATTGGACGAATTCCATGTCTCTCAGGTGACACCCGGCTTGATACGCCAACGCATAGCCATCCCCCGTGATCCGCACCGGGTTATCGTTTCGCTGATAGAGTGCGCTGCCTCCCCCATTGGCCAGGACAACGGCCTTCGCCTGGAAGACGACAGGCTGTCCGGTTCGAAAATCATACCCCAGGGCGCCCGCGACCTGCCCCTCCTGGACGAGCAGCTCGGAAATCATGACCCAGGGGCGGATCGAAATTCCCCGCGCTCGGCATTCTTTCGCCAAAGTCTCCGCGAGAGGAGCTCCCCAGGCCGGGGGTTTCCCCGAGCAATAAAACCCCATCGCGTGCCGCTTTCCGGCCAGCCCCAGGCACTCCAGTTCCCGAACGCGCTCCGGGATTTCCTCGACCAGGATTTCAACCAACTCCCTGGCATTGATTCCTTTTCCTGCCTGAAGCGTCCTCTCCCGGTGAATTTCCCCGGGCATGCCCATTCCGGCGGCCGAGATAATTCCTCCCGACATATACGTGCAGGTTGACTTGCCGATGGGTGTCTTGGCAGTCAGCAGGACGTGATTTTCTCTCTGTTTCGACGCCAGGGCGGCCTGCATCCCGGCCCCTCCGCCTCCGACAACCAAAACATCGGTTCTTTCGACACGCATAATGCCTTCTCGGATCCTTAGCCGTTCTTCGCCGCTCCCTTTTCAAACATCGAAGAGATCTCCCCCGCGCTGAAGCCCAGTTCCTCGAGGATCTCCCCGCTGTGCTCCCCCGGGCGCGGGGGCAGGCGCCAGATCTGCGCGGGTGTGGCCGACCACTCGGTGGGCGAGCGCATCAGGCGGATCGTGCCTTCGCTCGGGTGCTCCAGGACCTCGAAGACACCCGTGGAGAGAAGATGGGGATCCTGCAGCAGCGAATCGAGGGTATGCATGGGGGCAACGGGAATGTCTGCGGTCGTCAGCAGGCTGATCCACTCGGCCGTGGTGCGGGTCCTGAAGACCTCTCCCGCAAAGCCATAGAGATCGTTGATGCAGCCAATGCGGCCCGCAATGCTCTGGTATTGCGGGGTGGATCGATACACGTCGGCCCTGCCGGCAAGCGCAAAAAAAGTCTCCCAGTGATTGTCGTTGTAGATGACGGCACAGACGTAGCCGTCCTTCGTAGCGTAGGGCCTTCGCTCGGGCGCGAGGATACGGGCATAGCCCGTGGGGCCAAGGCTGGGGATAAAGGTCTCGCCATAGAGGTTGTCACCCAGGATGAACTGGGCCATGGTCTCGAACATGGGGATGTCGATCGCCTGGCCCTCGCCGGTGCGCTCGCGGTGAAAGAGGGCGGCCGTGATGGCGCCCATCGCATAGATCCCCGTGGTGCGGTCGCAGAAGTTCACGGGGAAGTACCGCGGCACGTCGCCCGACATCTGCGAGAAAGTGGCGCTGTAGCCGCTCAGACCCTGGATGAGATCGTCGTAGGCGGGCTGCGCCGCATAGGGGCCGCCGCGTCCGAAGCCGAACATGCCGGCGTAGATCACGCGGGGATTGACCTTGCGGATATCGTCGTAGCCCAGACCCAGGCGCTCCATGGCCTGGGGGCGGACGTTGTAGGCCACCACATCGGCCGTGCGGCACAGGCGCATCATGGCCTCGAGGCCTTCGGGGTTTTTCAGATCCAGCAGGATGCTTCGCTTGTTGCGGTTGAGCTGCAGGAAGAGCGGTCCCATGCCTTTGTTGCGCGACGGGCCCGCGCTGCGCAGGGGATCGCCCCCCGGGGGCGCCTCCACCTTGATGACGTCGGCGCCGAAATCTCCCAGGATCTGTGTCGCATAAGGCCCCATGATGATGGTCGTGAGGTCCACAACACGAATCCCCTCGAGAGCCCTGCGCTTCACCTTGTCTGCCATTTCGTTGAACCTCTCTCTTCCCGCCTGTCTCTCAGGCACGGACGGCCTGCGACGGGTTTTCGCAGTAGGGCGGCGAGTAGATCACGAGGACCTTCACCGGCTCGTCGCTGACGACGGCAAAGATATGGGCTTCGCCGGCAGGAAAGAAGCAGCACTCGCCGGGACCGATTTCTCGCGTGTAGCCCGCCACTTCGACCCGGGCACGCCCCTCGAGGATATAACAGACCTGCTCGAGGCCGGGGTGGATGTGGGGCAGCGCGCCGGGCCCTTTCTCGAGGACTCCCAGGACAATCTCCAGATTCTTCGCGCCGTTGTCGCGGCCGACGAGGCGGCGGTTCTGTGTGCCCACGTGATTTTTTGGACTGTAAGGCGGGATTTCCTCCGGTTTCACGAAATACTTGGATTCCATGGAATTTCTCCCTTGAGTCCGCCGTCCCTCTCGCATCGATAAACGCGAGGTTTTTGATCGGGATCGGAAAAAGCAGGCTGGAGCAGGTTGCAGCGGCTCTCGCCTTCTTCCGCAAGATGCATGCCCGGTCGGGCAATGCGGGGGAAAAGTCGACCCCCGAAGAACTTCGGGGCAGGCAGAACCCAATGTGCTTATTATATCGGTTACTTGTATATGGAACACGGGGCCATGGCAGGGCAATCCGTCATGCCGGCAGGATGGCCTGTCTGTCGCAATTCGCCTCAGCCCCTGCCACCAAGTCCACAATATTGGAATCGCATCGAACGGGACGACCTCATATCATGTCTAACTATACAATATTATTTACAGTCTAACTATATGGACTTATCTGCCGCAGATTCCACATTACTGGAATTGATCTCCTTGATATTCAGCTGCTTTATCTTGTTGTAGAGGGTTGCCTTCGATATTCCCAGGTCGCGGGCAATGCTCTTTTTCGCTTCTGTGGACTTGCCGTAGTATTTCAACCGACCGATGATCACTTTGCGCTCAAAGTCCCGGACCAGCTCCGAGAGCTTGCCGGCCTGAAGTCCGCCGGGCATCGACTCGGGATTCAGGGCCATGGGCAGGTGGCGCGGCAGGATCACCGAGTCATCGGCCATCTGGGCCGCAAACTCCACCGTGTGGATCAGTTCCCGGATGTTGCCCGGCCAGCCGTACTTCGAGAAGTACTCGTAGATCTCCGGGGCAAATTTCAAGCGGCGCATTATTTTTCTGCCGCACAGGGCAAGGCAGTGATCGGCCAGGAGCCGGATGTCGACGTTGCGCTCCCGCAGAGGCGGGATATGGATGTTCAGGACCCAGAGTCGGTAGTAGAGATCCTGCCGGAAGGCGTTTTCCCCGACCATGCGGCTCAGGTCCCGGTTGGTGGCCGTGACGACCCGGACGTCGAGCGGGGTCTCCTGCGTGTCGCCGACCCGCCGGATGGTCCGCTCCTGCAGCACCCTCAGGAAGCGCGCCTGCATCTCCGGGGTCAGCTCGGCGATCTCGTCGAGAAAGATGGTCCCGCCGTCGGCGATCTCGAAGAGACCGACCTTGCCCCCCTTCCTGGCTCCGGTGAAGGCCCCTTCGATGTAGCCGAACAGCTCGCTCTCCAGCAGGGAGGGAGAGAGGGCCGCGCAGTTCACCGTGACGAAAGGGCCCGCCGCGCGATCGCCGGCATTGTGAATGGCCTGCGCGAGAATCTCCTTGCCGGTTCCGCTCTCGCCGGTGATCAGGATGTCGTTGCCGCCGCGGGCGAACCGCCTTGCCAACTCGATGACTTTCCGGATCCCGTCGCTCGTTCCAATGACGTCGTCAAAGGTGTATCTCGCCTGGTAGGCGTGGTGGACGATCGATTTCAGGCGGTCTGTCTGCCGGAGAATCCGCTGCAGCTCTTTCGAGAGGCGCTCGACCTCGGTGATATCCTTGAAAACGCCGATGCCGCCCTTGATCTTGCCGTCGAGCACGATGGGCGCCAGATCCACGACATATTCGATGTCCCCCTCGCGGCGGAACACGCCCGAAAGGGGCTTGCCCGAGCGCACGACATCGGGGAGCCTGGCCCCGGGCCGCACTTCGCGCAGCGGCCGGCCGATGATCTGATCCCGGGAAACACCGGTGATGCGGGTGTACTCGAGGTTTAGATATCGGACGATGAAGGCGTCATCGATAATCATGATCCCGTTGTTGATGGAGTCCAGGATGCTGAGCAGCCACTTGATCGTGCCCTCCTGGGACTCGAGAACATCCTTCAGGTTGTCGATGTCATTCTGCGGGCTGACGGGCTCCACCGGGATGGATTCCTCCTGCTTTAGGGATGAATGTTACGCGGCAGTTAAACACATTCCGTTGATTCCTTCAAGGCAGGGCTGCTACCCGGCAAAAAGAAGCGGCCGGCTGCTTCGCCGCAGTCAGAAACAGGGGCTTGTTGTCAGTGCAAGAAAAAGTGTCTGAGTGCCTGGGCCGCTACGCGGCGCGACAGTAAAGATGTGTTATGTGTCGTGTGTTATGTGTTAAGCAAAAGAAAAAAAGTGGTCAGTGGACAGTGGACAGTGGCCAGTGAAAAAGCCAGGGACGAGGGACCAGGGGGCAGTGAGCAGTGAAGATGTGTTATGTGTCGTGTGTTAAGCAAAAGAAAAAAAGTGGCCGGATGCTTCGCTGCAGTGATTCGTTGATAGGGTAATTGGTTGATAAGGGGAGAAGGGAAGCAGGCGGTCGACAGCCGGCAGCTGACAGCAGGCAGCAAGGGGACAGTAGATTTTGACAAACGTCTCCATTTTCTATATGAATGCCTGTGCGTAGCTTGGACATACAACGTTCCGATCAATCCATGAAGGAGAGGGTGCCATGCAGACTGCGGATCTGGAAAAGTATTGCGCTAAGGCCATTGCGGAGGGAATGAACCATGCGAAGGTGATCGACCCGGCCAGCGTGGTCACGGCGGCGTGGGTGCGGATGAAGTGCCTCTTCGGCTGCCCCTACCGGATCAGCCACTGCTGCCCCCCGACGACCCCCACCCCGGAAGAGACGAGGAAAGTCCTCGACTGCTACAAGCGCGCCATCCTGTTTCACATCGAGGCCCCCAGGACCCCCGAGCGGGGCAAGCGGAATATGGCCCTCTTCGACATGCTCGTAAAAATGGAAGGCGAGATCTTCAAGGACGGGTATTACAAGTCCTTCGTCTACCTGGCAGGCCCCTGCCCCATCTGCAAGGAGTGCAGCAAGGTCAAGGACGCGGCATGCAACTTCCCCGGCAAGGCGAGGCCGTCCATGGAGTCCTGCGGGATCGACGTGTTCCAGACGGCAAGGAACAACGGATTTTTCATCCAGACCCTGAGGGAAAAGACGGATACGCAGAACCTGTATTGCCTGATGCTGGTCGACTAGGACGCTGCACGGCAGTGGTCGGTGGACAGTGAAAAAGCCAGGGACGAGGGACCAGGGGGCAGTGAGCAGTGAAGAAGTGTTATGTGTTATGTGAAAGAAAAAGGCAGTGGCCAGTGGTCAGTGAAGACGTGTTATGTAAAGAAGTGCCTGAGTGTCTGAGTGAAGAAAAGAAGGAATTCGGGTCAGAAAGAAAGCGTTCCGCTGTCGGCAAAGGCCTCAGCGGGCCTGGCAGGAGGCGGGGCGGGTTACGATGGCCTTCAAGGGCGCGGGCCGGGGGATGCCCGCGGCGTTGGTCATGGCGTGGAAGAGCTGGGTGTTGTCGATGATGGGCGTGCAGGGGTACCAGCTGCCCTCGAAGAGCCGCAGGTGTTCCGTCAGGCGGCGATCCCCCATGGCGTAAAGCGAGACGGGCTCGTTGGTGTGGCCCGTGGCGCCGTAGCTCACCTCGCCTCCCGGGTAACCGGGGCACCAGGACAGCCTGTCGGGGCAAAGGCCCGGCGACTGCGCCGGCAGGCGGCCCTTGCCGAGCCTTTTGTCATCGCTCAAGCGCAGGGCGCCCGTGGCGTGGTCTGAGGTGACGATAAGCAGCGTGTTTTCCCAGGTGATGTCGTCGCCGGGTCGATTGACGAAGTCGACGGCGGCCCTGACGGCCTCGTCGAGGTCCCACATGGCGCCGATCATCCACCGGTAGTCATTGGCGTGGTTGGCCCAGTCGATGTCGCCCTGCTCGACCAGGAGGAAAAACCCGTTTTTGTTCCTGCCCAGCACCTTCAGGGCGGCCAGCGTGGCGTCCTTCAGAAGCGGGTTCTCGATGGTGGCCCGGGTCACGACGGCCGTCCCGTTGTCGGTAGGAACAGGGGGCTCGAAATTTCCCCCGGGGCCCCCGAAGAGCCCGAAGAGTTTCTGCTTCCCGGCTGCAGCGCGGACGGCGGCCTCCTTAAGGGAACGGGCCGCATCGACGCCTTCCTTTCGCTCGACGAAGACCCACCCCCCGATCCTGCCGCTTTTGATCTCATCGTAGAGGGCCATCGTCATGTGCCTGGCTCCATTTCGGGCGGGGTGGCCCCCGCCGATGACGACATCGGGCCGGGCGGTGCGGACGATCTCGTCGGCGATGGCATGGCGCTCCCGGCGGCTCCTGCTGTGGCTCACCAGGGCGGCAGGAGTGGCATCGGAAAAAGGCACCGTGGTGACGATGCCGATGGCGTATCCGCGCTTTTCCCGCAGCAACCCGGCGATCGTCTCGAGGGCGCCCCGATCGGGGTCGCCGGGAAGCCAGGCGATGTTGCCGGTGTCGGTCTTGCAGCCCGTGGACCAGGCCGTCGCCGTCGAGGCCGAATCGGCACCGCCGGATTTTACGCCCCGGGGTGTGCGGCAGGTATAGCGGGGGCCGTCTCTGCGGGAGGCGGCGATGGCTTTCCCTGTCTGTGCCGCATCGCATCCCACGGCAGGGTTGATGGCCGAGGGGTTGTAGGGCGATGCGCCATGGCGGGGCGCCTGCCTGTTGTAGGTGGTCACATCCCAGGTGGCGACAATGCCCCTGTACGGGAAGGAGTGAACGGCGAGGCCGTCGTCCGTGCCGGTCAGGTAGCGGCTGGCGGCGATCTCGTTTTCGGGCTCCATGCCGTCGCCGATCACGACGATGATGTGCTTTGCGACGGGGGCGCCTTCCCTTGCGTGGACTGCGCCCGCGAAGGAGGCGGCAAGCGCAAGGCCGCTCAGCAGGCACAGAAGCGATCGGAGTCTGGGTTTCATGGCTTTCCGGCAACGGTGATGTCCGCGGCGGAGGGCCCTCGCACCCTCGGCCCCAGGCCGAGATTTTCGCCGCGCGGGGGGCAGTATAGCACAAAGAGAACCGTTTGAGGGGTTCAGGGGTTTGGAGAAGGAGCCGCAGGAAGGAACCTCCGCGCGGCGGGAGTCAACGGGGGTGGGGCTTGCCTTGCCGATGCAGGTTATAGGAGAGAGGCATCTACCGAGCGGTCAGGGGTGGTGTCAGAGTCTTCGGCAAGGCAAGCCCGCAATCATGTGCTTTGAAAGAACGAGATCTGCTTCGCTATGTCCCCGGCGCGCATCAATCCATCATGGACGGCAGCCACAGGACGATTTCCGGAAAGGCCATCAGCAGAGCCAGAACGATCAATTCGCCGAGCATCAGGATGGTGGAGCCCTTGAACACCTCCTCCAGCGGAAGCCTGGAGACCTGACTGACGATGAAGCAGTTCAGGCCCACGGGCGGCGTGATGAGCCCGATCTCGGCCAGGGCCGTGATGATCACCCCGAACCAGATGGGGTCGAACCCCAGCGACATCACCAACGGGAACGTGATGGGCAGGGTGAGCAGGAGGATGGCGATCTGGTCCAGGATACAGCCGAGGGCAATATAGAAGACGGCCAGGCCGCCCATGATCACCCAGCGGTCCAAGGCAGAGGCCGCAATCACCTTGACGAGGTCCTGCGCCAGCTGGGTCAGGGTCATGTAGTAGCCGAAGATCATGGCCCCGATGATGAGGACGAAGATCATTACGGTGCTCTTGATCGTGGACAGGCAGGCCGCGTAGATCTTCCCCCGGTTGAGCCTCCCCTGGGCAAGCCCGATGAGCAGGGCCGCTGTCGCGCCGAAGGCGGCGCTTTCCGTGGGGGTGGCGATCCCCGTGTAGATCGTCCCGACGACGACGCCAAACAGAACGAACATGGGCCAGACGTACCTGAGCGAATTTATCCTCTCGGACCAGGACCATGCCTGCTGGGGAGGGGAGACGGAGGGGTCGACCTTCACCCAGATGTAGATGGCCGCGGCCAGGGCCAGGGCGGCGAGAACGCCGGGCACGATCCCGGCGATGAGAAGCTTGCCGATGGAGGTCTCCGTCACGGAGCCGTAGATGATGAAGACGATACTGGGCGGGATCATGATGGCCAGGGTCCCCGCGATGGCCACAACGCCCCCCGAAAGGGTATCCTTGTACTGCAGGCGCTTCATCTGGGGAATGGCCACGGAGGACATGGCGGCGGCCGCAGCGGTGGAGGAGCCGCACATGGCCCCGAAGCCCGCATCGGCCAGGACCGTGGCGATGGCCACCCCGCCCGGCAGGTGGCCCAGCCACTTGTAGCCCGCCTCGAAGATCTCGTGGATAATGTCGGA
>ENA-ORXD01002667-ORXD01002667.1-sediment-metagenome-genome-assembly--contig:-NODE-2667-length-11449-cov-2.795023_pt1 | contig 11449 bp, 9 predicted proteins | sample MGYA00237862_ERZ511471 | MGnify/ENA metagenome assembly ERZ511471 | reverse complement strand
GCATCGAGACGGGCGAACTCAACCGCACGATCCGCGAGATCGTCGAGGCGAACCCGCCGCCGGGCCGCAGGAACCGGCCCCACCTGTTCAGCTATATCACCCAGGTGTCCGTCAAACCGCCCAGTTTCGTCCTGTTCGTCCCCGATCCTGCCGCCATCCATTTCTCCTACGAACGCTACCTGATCAACCGGATCCGGGAGACCTTCGGCTTCGACCTTGTCCCGATCCGCCTTTTTTTCCGGAAGAAGGGATCCTGACCTTCCCGGTTTTGAGATTCCCCCTTTCGCGCTGAGAATCAAACCCGGATGGCAGGTCTTCCCCCCGCTTCTTTTGGCCTTGACTCGCCCGCAATTTTACAGTAGAAATCCAGCAAGTTTTGCTGTTGAACCGTTCACCATTTCTCTGAGGAGGTCTTTATGAAACAGAGCATGATCCACAAATCGATCCGGGTCCTTTTCGGCGCCGCACTGCTGACGGCCGTCTGTTCGGGATCGCTTTTCGCCGCCGACACGATCAAACTGGGAATCGCCGGCGCCCACAGCGGCGATCTGGCCTCCTACGGCCTGCCCACGGTCAAGGCCGCGGAGCTGGTCGTCAAGGAGATCAACGCCAAGGGCGGGGTCCTGGGCAAGCAGGTCGAACTGCTCACGGAAGACGACGTCTGCAAGCCCGAGGTGGCCACCAATACGGGGACGAGGCTCGTCTCCAAGGGCGTCCACGCGATCATCGGCCACATCTGCAGCGGGGCGACCAAGGCCGCCCTCGGCATTTACAAAGACGCCAAGCTTATCGCCGTCTCCCCCTCGGCCACGAACCCTGAGCTGACGCAGAGCGGCCAGTATCCCAACTTCTACCGGACGATCGCCTCCGACGACGCCCAGGCCCGTCTGGAGGTGGATTTCACAATCGGCACCCTGAAGGCAAAGAAGATCGCCGTCCTCCACGACAAGGGCGACTACGGCAAGGGGCTCGCCGAGTACGCGAAGAAATTCGCCGAGGACTCCAAGAAGGCCTCGGTCGTCCTCTTCGAGGGGATCACCCCCGGCGCGGTCGACTACTCCGCCGTCGTCCAGAAGATCAAGCGGTCCGGCGCCGAGGCGGTGATCTACGGGGGCTACCATCCGGAGGCCTCCTCAATCGTCTCCCAGATGCGCAAACGGGGCATGAAGACCCACTTCATCTCCGACGACGGGGTGAAGGACGACACCTTCATCAAGGTTGCCGGAAAATACGCCGAAGGGGTCTACGCGACCGGCCCCAAGGACACCACGAAGAATCCCCTGGCGATCGCCGCCATCGAGGCGCACAAGAAGGCCTACGGATCCGACCCGGGTGCCTTCTTTCTCAACGGCTACGCCGCGACCCAGGCCATCCTGAACGCCATCGAGAAGGCCGGTTCGACGGACTACGCGGCCGTCGGCAAGGCGCTCCAGAGCGAGTTCGTGGAAACCCCGCTGGGGAAGATCAAGTTCGACAAGAGGGGCGACGCGATCGGCGTCGGGTTCTCCATGTACCAGGTCCGCAAAGGGGTCTATGTCGAGATTAAATAGCCACTGACCGGACCGCTTCTTTTTCAGGGGAGAGGTTATTGCCCGCCTCTTCCCTGATTTTTTATCGGAAACGCTTCGGGGCCGGGGTCGCATGGAATATTTTCTGGAACTCCTGCTGGGGGGACTGACCCGGGGGAGCATCTACGCCCTGATCGCGCTGGGCTACACGATGGTGTACGGCATCATCGAGCTGATCAATTTCGCCCACGGCGAGATCTACATGATCGGGGCCTTCACCGCACTCATCGTCGCCTCGGTCCTCACCATGAGCGGCATGACGGGTCTCTCGGTGCTGATCCTGGCCTCCGTCGTGGCCGTCCTCTACGCGGCCGCCTACGGCTTCACGGTGGAGAAGATCGCCTACAAGCCGCTTCGCCAGGCCCCCCGGCTGTCGCCTCTGATCAGCGCCATCGGGATGTCGATCTTCCTGCAGAACTACGTCCTGATCGCCCAGACTTCCGATTTCCTGCCGTTTCCGAACCTGATCCCGGACCTCCCTTTCATGGAGCCCTATGCCCACATCATGGGCTCCACGGAGCTGGTCATCGTGTTGACGACCACGGTGGTCACGGTGATCCTGACCCTGTTCATCAAGTTCACCCGGATCGGCAAGGCGATGCGCGCCACCGCCCAGGACCGGGGGATGGCGATGCTCGCCGGGGTCAACGTGAACCGGGTCATCTCGAACACCTTCATCATCGGCTCGGCCCTCGCCGCGATCGGCGGCGTCCTGATCGCCTCCCATATCGGCCGGATCAACTTCTACATCGGGTTCCTCGCCGGAATCAAGGCGTTCACGGCCGCGGTTCTGGGAGGGATCGGGAGCATCCCCGGGGCGGTGCTCGGCGGCCTGATCCTCGGCTGGACGGAAAGCTTCGCCACGGGTTACGTCTCGAGCGACTACGAGGACGTGTTCGCCTTCTGTCTGCTGGTCCTGATCCTGATCTTCCGGCCCGCGGGGCTTCTGGGCCGCTCGACCATCCAGAAGGTTTGAGGGGGACCTCCGGCCGATGAAAATCCTGGCGGAATTCAGAAAATCCCTGATCATCTCCCTCTGGTTCATGCTTCTGACCTTCCCGATCCTCGTCATCCGGGTGAACACGATCGAAAAGATCGTTGAGTGGCGCTGGCGCAACATGGCCTTCATCGGGATCGGGAGTTTTCTCTTCTCCTTCGTCTGGCGGTTCATGCTGGAGCGCAGGGAGCGGGGCAGGAAACTGGCCGAGGCGGGCGCTGTCGAAACCCGCCCCTTCAGCCGTCGCCTCCTGGAGGATGCCCGCGTCTACCGGCCGGCACTTGCCGCTCTGGCGCTCTTTGCGGTCGCCTTCCCGTTTCTCTTTTCCAGCTACCAGACCAACATCATGACGACCGCCCTGATGTACGTGATGCTGGGCCTGGGCCTCAACATCGTCGTCGGCCTGGCGGGGCTGCTGGATCTGGGCTACGTGGCTTTCTACGCCGTCGGCGCTTACAGCTACGCCCTGCTGAATGTCCACTTCGGCCTGGGCTTCTGGGCGGCTCTCCCCGTCGGCGCCCTGCTCGGCGTCCTTTTCGGCATCCTCCTGGGCTTCCCGGTCCTCCGCCTCCGGGGGGACTACCTCGCCATCGTCACGCTCGGCTTCGGCGAGATCATCCGCCTCATCCTGGAGAACTGGAACGAATTCTCCTTCGGGCCGAGCGGGATCGCCAACATCCCCCGCCCCGGCCTGTTCGGCATCCCCCTTTCGCTCAGCGAGGCGACCGTCTACCTCTACTTCCTCATGCTGGCCCTCTGCCTCTTCACGGTCTTCGTCGTGAACCGTCTCCAGGATTCGCGGATCGGCCGGGCCTGGATCGCGCTCCGCGAGGACGAGGTGGCCTGCCAGGCCATGGGGATCGACAAGACGAAGACGAAGCTCACCGCGTTCGCCCTCGGGGCGACCTGGGCGGGCATGGTCGGCGTGATCTTCGCCGCCAAGACCACCTTCATCAACCCGGCGAGCTTCACCTTTCTCGAATCGGCGATGATCCTCTCGATCGTCGTCCTCGGCGGGATGGGGTCGATCGTCGGCGTGATCCTCGGGGCCTTCATCCTGATCCTGACCCCGGAATACCTGCGGGCCTTCAGCAACTACCGGATGCTCCTCTTCGGAACAACGATGGTCCTGATGATGGTCTTCCGGCCCCAGGGGATCGTGACGAACGTCCGCCGGATCTACCGGTTCCGCGGACGGGAAAAGAACAGCGAAACGGCGAAGGCGTAATATGGATCCCGTTCTGGCAGTGAAAGGCGCGACGATGGATTTCGGGGGGCTCCGGGCCCTCAATTCCGTCGATCTCCAGGTTGGAGCGGGGCAGATCGTCGCCCTCATCGGCCCCAACGGCGCCGGCAAGACGACTTTTTTCAACTGCGTGACGGGGATCTACGCACCGACGGAAGGGGAGATCTTCATCTCGCCGCCCGGGAAAAGGCGCCTTCGGGTCAACGGTGTCCGGATCAACCACGCCACGGAGCTGGGGATGGCCCGGACGTTCCAGAACATCCGACTCTTCCCGGGAATGACGGTCCTGGAAAACGTGATGATCGGCCGCCACTGCCGGGCGCGGGCCGGCGTCCTCGGCGCGATCTTCCGGGGGAGGGCCACCCGGCGGGAGGAGCAGGAGATCGTGGACCGCAGTTACGAGATTCTCGTCAAGATCGGCCTTTCCGAGCAGGTCGACGAGCTGGCGAAGAACCTCCCCTACGGCGCCCAGCGGAGGCTGGAGATCGCCCGCGCGATGGCCACCGAACCCTTCCTCCTGCTCCTCGACGAGCCGGCGGCGGGGATGAACGCGCGGGAGACGGAGGCGCTCGAAGAGCTCATCCGCCGGATCCGGGACGAAGAGAAGATCTCGATCCTGATGATCGAGCACGACATGAGGATCGTGATGAGCATCTCCGACCGGATCTTCGTTCTGGACTACGGGGAGAAGATCGCCGAGGGAACCCCCGCGGAGATCCGGGAAAACCCGGTCGTGCTGAAGGCCTACTTAGGGGAGGATTTCACCGTCCATGCTTGACGGCGTCGCAATTAGTCCGGATGCTGCGTTGCGCTTCTCCCCTCGTTGTTGCGGCGTACGGCAAAGTACGCCTCACTCCTCGGGGTTCGCGCGCCTTGCCTGCGACCTGATTACGACGCCGTCCCCAATTCAATGTTTTCTCAATTCGTTACGAGAGACCCATGCTTGAGCTGCGGAACGTCGAAACCTTCTACGGAAACATCATGGCCCTCAAGGGGGTCAGCCTTGCGGTCTCCGAAGGGGAGATCATCACCCTGATCGGCGCCAACGGGGCGGGAAAATCGACCACCCTGATGACGATCTGCGGGATCGTGCCCCCCCGCTACGGGGAGATTCTCTTCATGGGAAAGCCGATCCAGCGCACGGAGCCGCACGAGATCGTCGCCCTCGGCATCTCCCAGGTCCCGGAGGGGCGGCGGATCTTCCCCCTGCTTACGGTAATGGAAAATCTGGACATGGGGGCGTTTCTCAGGAAGGACAAGGCGGGTATCGCCAAAGACATGGAGTACATTTATTCTCTTTTTCCGATCCTGAAGGAGAGGCGCCACCAGCAGGGGGGAACGCTCAGCGGCGGGGAGCAGCAGATGCTGGCCATCTCCCGCGCGCTGATGGCCCGGCCCCGCCTGCTCCTCCTCGACGAGCCGTCGCTGGGCCTGGCGCCGCTGATCGTCCAGCTCATCTTCCGGATCATCCGCAAGATCAACGATGAGAACCGGACGACGATCCTCCTCGTGGAGCAGAACGCGAACATGGCCCTCCAGATCGCCCACCGCGGCTACGTCATGGAGAACGGGCGGATCACGCTGGAGGGAACCGCTGCAAGTCTCTTCGATAACGAAGAGGTCAAGCGGGCCTACCTGGGGCTGTAGGACTGCCGGTTGCGCAGTTCGTTTGATCTGCCCCTGCCCGGCTCATTTTCCCCCGAGCCGATGGACGGGCCCGCGCAACCGGTCCTTGACCCCGATCCGGCGAGAACTCCATTTTCCCCCTTCCGGCCTTCCCGTTCATGCGTGTCTGGCGGACGAAATGACTTTCGCTTCCCTTGCGGGCAAAGTCCTGATATATACGCCGCCGAACGATCGGGGACGGATTGGATATCCGCCCTCGGAATGAAATCCATCGCATGAGGATTCTGAAACCTTGATTTATCTTCGGGACATCAGCCTCTCCTTCGCCGACCGGCAGATCTTCGACCGGATCACCTGGGCGATCACCGACCGCGGCCGGGTGGGCCTCGTCGGCGACAACGGGACCGGGAAGACGACCCTTCTGCGGGTGATCCGGGGTAGCGTCGACCTCGACGGGGGGACGATCGAGATCCCCGACCGCAAAAGGGTGTCGATCGGCTATCTTCCCCAGGATCTGGTCGAGCTGGACCCGCTCCCGCTGATGGACTATCTGCGGCAGAAGAGCGGCATCGCCGAACTGGAAGAGGAGCTCAAACGGTGCGAGGAGGCCCTCTCCGCCTCCGCCGCCGACGATCCCGACCACGAGAAATGTCTCAAAGACTACGAGACCGCCGTTGCCCGCTTCCAGGCGAAGGACGGCTACGCCTTCGAGGCGCAGGCCAAGCAGATGCTCGCCGGCTTCGGATTCCGGGAGAGGGATTTCGGAAAAAACTGCGCCGATTTCTCCGGCGGCTGGAAGATGCGGATCATGCTCGCCTGCATCCTCCTCTCCCGGCCGGACATCATGCTCCTCGACGAGCCGACCAACCACCTCGACACGGAGAGCCTGGAGTGGCTGGAGAGCTGGCTGAAGGACTACCCCGGCACGATCGTCGCAATCGCCCACGACCGGGTCTTTCTCGACAAGATCGTCACCGTGATCGCTGAGCTCGCCGGGCGGCAGATCACGCTCTACAAGGGGAACTACTCCTACTACCTGGCCGAGAAGGAGCGGCGCCGCGAGGCCCTGAAAAAGGAGATGGAGCTGCAGCGGGCGGAGATCAAACGGATCCAGTCGTTCATCGAGCGGTTCCGCTACAAGGCGACCAAGGCGAGCCAGGTCCAGAGCCGCGTGAAGCAGCTCGAAAAGTTCGACGTCCTCCGGGAGGAGGGGAGTGGCCGGACCGTGACGATCCGCTTCCCCGAGAGCCCCAGGAGCGGCAAGGAGGTCCTGGCCGTCCGCCGCCTCGCCAAATCCTACGGCGACCTGAACGTCTTCCACGACGTGAACTTCACCCTCTACCGGGGGGAAAAGGCGGCCGTCGTCGGGGTGAACGGGGCGGGCAAGTCGACCCTCTCGCGGATCCTGAGCCGCGAGGAGGTTCCCACGGCGGGCGAGGTTGCCGCAGGATTGAACGTGAAGATGGCCTTCTTCTCCCAGGAGAGCGCCCAGAACCTCGACTACAGCCGGACGATCTGGGAGGAGGTCAGCGCCGCGGGGACCCGCAGCAACGACCAGGAGCGGCGGAACCTTCTCGGGGCCTTCCTCTTCTCCGGCGACGACGTCTACAAGCCGATCTCCGTCCTCTCCGGCGGCGAGAAGTCCCGCCTGGCCCTCTTGAAGATCCTGCTCACCGACACGAACCTGCTGATCCTCGACGAGCCGACGAACCACCTGGACATCAAGACCCGCGAAATCTTCCAGAACGCCCTTCTGAACTACTCGGGCACGATCCTGATCGTCTCCCACGACCGCTATTTCCTCGACTGTCTCGTCAGCCGGGTCTTCGAACTTCGGGACGGGATCTGCCGCGAGTACCCCGGCAACTACTCCTATTTCATCGAGAAGCGGCGGGAGGAGCAAGCCGCGGCCCTGGCGCCGCCGGCTATCCCTCCCTCTTCGACGGCGTCCGCATCGTCGCCGGCCAACGGCCTGTCCGCGAATCTGAGAAACGAAGCGGCGATCCGGGCCGGGAAGCAGACGGTCACCGGAGCAGCGGCCAAAACCGGCATGGATTCATCGATGGGGGCAGAGCCCGAGGCACGGCAGGACCCTATCCCGGGAGGAAACGCCGGCCGGAAGCCCGGTGAAAACCGGCGGAGTCCGGAGGAACGGAGCCGCAAGAGCAAGGAAGAAAAAAGGCGGGAAGCCGAGGAACGAAACCGGATCTCCCGGGCGACGTCGGTCCTGAGACACGACCTTGCAGAGACCGAGGAACAGATCGCCGTCTTGGAAGCCAGGCAGAGGGAAAATGAACTCATCCTCTGCGAACCTGAGATCTACAAGGAGCCGGAGCGGATCAGGCAACTCAACCAGGAGCTCAAGGCGAATGCGGCGGAGCTCGAAGACCTCTACTACGCCTGGAACGACCTGACGCTCCGGATCGAGGCGCTGGAAGAATCGCTGAAGGGCTGAAGCCGCATGAAGAAGGGCCGGCATGTGCCGGCCCTTCTTTTTCTCTTGGTCGTCTGAAGCAAGAACATCGCGCAAACCTGAAAATCGGGTCCCCTCAAGCGCGATTCTCAGAGGTCGCGCAATATCTTCTACGCCCCGTCCAGACTCGCGCTCTCGTGTTTCTGATACCAGGCGCCTGGATCGACGAAGTACTCCTCCGTGTCCTTCAGGGAGGCGAAATGCTCGTGCTCGATGCTCGCCAGGAGGCCGAAGAACGCCTTCTCCTTGGGATCGGTCGATTTGTCCCGGAGCTCCGCGTAGAATTTCGCCCCGTTGGCCTCGAACGCGATCGCCGTGCGGACCGCCTTCAGATCATCGTCGTCCGCGGCCGCCTTCTCTCCCCCCTGGGCGGCCTTTCCGAACACCGCCTTGACCGCCGTATCCTGCACCTTCAGGGGAACCGTCTCCGGCCACTTCTGGTCCTTCTTCCATTGATCGGCCAGTTGCTGCAGTCTCTGATAATGCTCCAGTTCCTCGCCGGCAATCTGCTCAAACATCGCCTTTCCGACCCGATTGGCCGTCCGCTCGGCGTTCTTCATGTAAAATTTGTGTTCCGTCATCTCGTTCTTCAATGCGATTTCCAGTGCGTTCAAACGTTCTTCCATAACCTCTCCTCTTTGCAAAACGGCGACCCGCCAAAGCGCAGCGCCGGATCCAGGGTTGTCTTTGCGCCATTCCCGCACGGTCCCACCGTGGCGGGAGCAGGCGCCTTCCACACGGCAGGGCCATCCCTGCCGCCTATTCGACCTTCTTGAACATCTTCCCCTTCGCTCCGCAGACCGGGCAGGCCTCGGGGGGATCCTTCTCCGCCGTGTAGCCGCAGACCGGGCAGACGAAGTAAGGATACTCCTCTCCTCCGCTCCCCAGATTTGCGAGCAGCTTCGCATAGAGCGAAGCGTGGATCTTCTCCACCTCGTTGGCGAAGTAGAAGGAGCGCTCCGCCTCCTTGTTCCCTTCGGCTTTCGCCGCCTCGATCATCCCGGGGTACATCGATTTGAATTCATGCGTCTCGCCCGCCACGGCCTCTGCGAGGTTTTCACGCGTGGAGCGGATCCCCTTGAGCGCCCTCAAATGGCTGTGGGCATGAACCGTTTCCGCCTCCGCCGCGGCCCTGAAAAGACGGGCGACCTGCGGAAACCCCTCCTGGTCGGCCTTGACCGCGAAGGCCAGGTATTTTCGGTTGGCCTGCGACTCGCCCGCAAAGGCCTCTTTCAATGCATCTTCCGTTTTGGACATAAGAACCCTCCTTTCCTCTTTTGGGGTCGTTGCGTCATCCTCTCCAGACTTTGCGCAACCCTCAGCCTCAGCTCTTCATCCCGAAAGCGACGGCCACTTCACCAGAATCCTCCATCGATGCAGGGAATCCTGGGATCAACACCCCCACGCCATGGATCCGCTCTAAGGCTCAGGCGTAGGTCCCGGGGAAATTCGGTTTGCGTTTCTCCTTCTGGGCGCGGATGCCCTCCCGGGCGTCGGCGCTGGCGAAGATCGGAAGACCGATCTCCAGCTCCTTCTGGAAAGCCTCGCTGTATCCCATCTCCCGGCTTTCCCGGAAGCAGCGGATGATCCCCTGGATGGCCAGCGGACCGTTTCCGGCAATCCGCTCCGCCATCTCCATCGCTGCGGACATCAGTTCCCCGACGGGGACGACCCGGTTGAGGAACCCCCATTCGCAGAGGGTCTGCGCCTTGAAATTCCCCGCGGTGAGGAGGATCTCCATCGCCCGGCAGGGGGTCAGGATGCGCGGGAGATAGACGTTCGATCCCCCCGTGGGCATGATGCCGAGACTGGACTCCCGCATCTGGAAGACCGCGTCCTCGGAGGCAAGGCGGAGATCCGCCCCCATGATCATTTCGAAACCGCCGGTCAGGCAGTACCCGTTGACGGCCGCGATGACCGGTTTCTTCACGATGTTGGGCTTCAGCATCGCCTCCGCGATGTGGGGGCCGACCTGGGCCAGCCACCGCTCCGCCTCCGTCTCCGGCTCCCGCATCTTGGTCAGGATCGGAATTGCCGTCCGGAGGTCCATCCCGGAGCAGAAGATATCCGGCAGGCAGGAGTAGAGAATGACGGCCCGGATCCCGTCGTCGCCGTTGATCTCCGTCCAGGCCCTGTGCAGGTCCATCAGGATCTGGGGGTCGAGGGCATTCTTCTCGTTCGGCCGGTTCAGCCCCACCTTCGCGATATGGCCTTCCTTCTCGTAGTTCAACGCCATGACAGCCTCCTTGCAGGGGTCGGTTTTTTCAAGCTTGTCTTCGCCATTTCGAAAACCCGTGAATCGCAAAACGATGGACCTGAAATTGAAGCAAACCGGCAGGCTTCGAGAGCGGGGGCAAAGCAACCCGCAGCCGGTGCGTACTCTTTAGCAGATTATCCATTCGACCTCAAGACGAAACTGAATGAAAAGTCCGCAGGCGAGGCGCGCGAACCCTGAGGAATGATGAGGACTGTTTAAAAATGTCCGGATGCAAGGCCCCCGATATCCCAAAGCCGCTCAATGCACTCTCTCGTACGTTGAGCGGCGAAGGATGAGGGAAACCCCGCAGGTGGGCGTTTTTCCGCAGCCTGTTATGATCCGTATTGTTCGCGGATCCAGGACTGGTACTCCCCGCTCCGGATCCGGTCGCTCCAGCCCCGGTTTTCCAGGTACCAGCGGACGGTCTTTCTCAGGCCGGACTCGAAGGACTCCGCCGGCGACCAGCGCAGTTCCCGGTGCAGCTTCGCAAAGTCGATCGCGTAGCGCCGGTCGTGCCCGGGCCGATCCGGAACGAAGGTGATCAGCCGTCGGCGGGACCCCCCATCCGCCGCGGGGGCAAATTCGTCGACCAGGTCGCAGATCATCCCCACGATGGCGATGTTTTCCATCTCCGCGCCCCCGCCGACGTTGTACGTCTCTCCCCTCCTGCCCCGGTTCATGACCGTCCAGATCGCCTCGCAGTGGTCCTTGACATAGAGCCAGTCCCGGACATTCCGGCCGTCCCCGTACACGGGAAGGGGTTTCCCCTCCAGGGCGTTGAGGACGACCAGCGGGATCAGCTTCTCCGGAAACTGGTACGGGCCGTAGTTGTTGGAGCAGTTGGAGAGGGTCGTCGGCAGGCCGTAGGTCTCATGGTAGGCGCGGACGAGGTGGTCGGAGGCCGCCTTGGAGGCGGAGTAGGGACTGTTCGGCCGATAGGGGGTCTCCTCCGTGAAGGCCCCTTCGGGACCAAGGCTGCCGTACACCTCGTCGGTACTGACATGATGGAAGAGGCGGAACTCCCGGCCCCTGGCCCTGGCCGCTTCGAGGAGATTGAAGGTCCCGATGATGTTGGTCTGGACGAAGCTGTCCGGCCGCCGGATGGAGCGGTCCACATGGGACTCGGCCGCGAAATGGCAGACCGTGTCGATCCGCTCCCCGGAAAAGATCTCCCGGAGAAGCGGCGCATCGCAGATGTCCGCCTTCCGGAAAAGGTATCTTCCCGGGAACCGCTCTTCAATCCCCTGCAGGTTTTCCGGGTTTCCCGCATAGGTCAGACAGT
>ENA-ORXD01002666-ORXD01002666.1-sediment-metagenome-genome-assembly--contig:-NODE-2666-length-11452-cov-27.096967_pt1 | contig 11452 bp, 8 predicted proteins | sample MGYA00237862_ERZ511471 | MGnify/ENA metagenome assembly ERZ511471 | reverse complement strand
AAGGACCTCTGTCTGCAGCTCCACCTGCCGGCCGATCTTTATACGGTGGAGCTGTATGACGATGACGGCAGGCTGCGGATGAACTGCCGGAAGAACCATTACCGGATCAACCGTCATATCGACCGGTTTGGCAAAAACATCATTATCACCGACAATATGGCCTGGTCGACGGATGAAATAGTCCGGGCCCGCCTGGACAGATACGTTGTTGAGCACAATTTCCGGCAGAGCAAGGATGACGATCTGGGCAGCCTGATGCCGCTGCGGCACTGGACCGATGACAAGATCCGCTGTCACATCTTTTCCTGTATTGTGGCCCTGACGTACCTGCGGATGATCGAGCTGCGGTTGAGGCGGGCCGGGCTGGAGATGAGCGCCGGGGAGGCCATGGACGAGATGCACCGCCTGCACTCCTGTCTTCTCTGGCAGCAGAAGAAAAGGAAACCGGAACGGATGATCGAAAAACCGGGCGACAAGCAGGCTGCTATTCTCAAGGCGTTCGGCTACAAAGTAGTCGATGGGGTCTTACAGAAAATATCCCGTTAACGTGCTGTTATTCTGTTATATTATTGACCAGAAAGGAGGTTAGCGGTTAAACTCTTGACTGAATGCTTTGTTCAAAATCATTCAGGGAATATTTCAGCTCCGCAACACACTTAGCGACCCTGACGGGAACCCACAGATTTTGCTGAGGAACCTACTTTTCTTCTTTCCCTGTAAAGCTTGTATAGATACATAGGTAACTTGATGAATTCTGAAGGAGAAGACAAGGAGCGCACTATAATATCGCCAGCCTTATATCGTATACTTTCCCTGAGGGAATCAACTTCTTTCTGTAAAATCTCTATATTTCCGTACAAAACTTTTACATTGTTTTTTTCTAAAGCAATAAATTTTTCAATTTCTTTATATTTATTTAATAAATTAAAATTATAATTTTCTAATAGATTATTTTTCCATATGATATCAAGACATTTATCAATGTCTGCAATTTTGTTCCTATATTTATTATAGTATGAATATAAATTCCACTGTTCAACTATTTCAATATCATCACGACTCATTTCATTTATATACTGATTTATTTTATTCTTTACAGAAGATCTAAGAGTTTGATCTGGAATATATACATTCATCGCTTCAGTATATTCTTTATGGCACCATTCAATAGGATTATTCCCCATCATCAGTTTATCATATAATAACCGAAACGGGTAAGTTAAATCTGACCTGTCCATTCTGCTAAAGGCATACATTAATATATGTTGAAAGTATAATGGTCCCTCTCCTGCCATATAATCCCGCACACCTTTTTGCCGCCAAAAATTATTCAGAATATCTTTTGACGGTTTATGTTTATTGATCGCCAAACCTACGAAATATTTCCTCAAGCATTTCAGACAATTCATGCACGGGGACTGAAATCCACCATATTGACAGGATGAAGCGATCTCCTTGAATGCTGAATTATTGACAATTATTGAAGTCCCGATCTCTGTCAGACCAGCAACGGGCTTGGTTAAGTCAATGCCCACATCTGCAAAAAGTCTTCTCCAATGACTATCGGGCACAACAATTTTTTTAAATTCCCTACCTGCTGGTATATAGGCTGACCCCATAATCGTTCCATACGATATGCTCTGCACATCAAAATGGTCCGCAAGCAACAAAGAGGGCGATGAAAGCGTAACCCAAGTGGGATACTGCGGAAAAGGTCCGATTATATGTTCCAGGTCCGAATAAACAGGATATGCCTTGTCAACGCTTTCAATTATACGCAACATAGCATCGGTTGCATAATGAGAGTGCCTTTCTTCAATTTTTTCGTGCACTTTTCTTATAAAAGTAATTTTGACAGTATCTTTAGGCAATACAAGGCTTGCGGCAAAAGAATCTATACCACCGCTAAACGAAAGAACATGTGTATTTCCTTTTGATCGCGGTTGAAGCATTTTGTTTACATTAACGACATTGCAAGCGAATTCCTTTTGAAGTGATGTTGCGAATTTGGAGCTTACCGGATGAGGAAACGTGATGGAAGAACCAATCCATGGCAGGACAACTGTTAAAGCGGATAAAGCGATTAGATCGGGATGGGGCTCAGTAATTTCAAAAGGAAAATCAAAACAGAAAGTATTGTGCAGGAGTTCTATCAGTTTTTTTCCCTGACCGATCCCCTGTACAGAATCGTCACTTTCCAACTCAATTGTATATTTTATACTAGTCGAATGTAATTCACATGAAAGGATCAATTAATACACCTAATCATTTTTTATCTCAAACAGAGTCTCCCGGTTAATGCCGGGAGTTCTTACGATTATAACTCCTTACTGAGTTAAATATCATTACGGCTCTTACTCTGGTTAATCATTTGAAGGCTCGTTCATCTACGGGTAAACACGTGGTCTTCTATTATCGACAGCATTAACATAAGACCATTAAAAAAAACCTTGATGTTCATTTTTTATTTATTTATTCCATTACACGCGCATCAAGAAGGAATTCTTCTCGTGCTGGTCTACCATGTGTTGCATGTATTAAAACAATAACGAGAATACTGCTGATAACAGACCAATGGTAAAGCCGATAAGCACCATGATAAGCAAGTAATATGTTGAAAATGGCCTGCAAAAATCCAGATGATGCCCACCCTACAAAAAATATGGAAGTTAACTTTGATTTGTTGAAAAAAATAATTGAAAAAAACAAGGCTACAGTACTTAAAATTAAAATGAAGATTGGTTGATAAATATAGGCATATTTTCTATGCATGTCTGTATATTTAATATATATTTCTTCAATATATGAATTAGTTTCCTCATAATCGAGTCTATTTAGCCTGTGGTCAGGATTGAACTTCGTCCAGGTAACCCAGTTATTCCCATGAGGTATAACCAGCAAATTCAATGCTCTGTCCAAGTATCCTTGGAAAAATAAATATGGCTTTAATCGCATGTATTCCAAAATTTCCGGAACTACCTCTTCCTTGCTAATCTTTTCCCCTTCCACAAGGATTGAGTAGTCTGCCAAATCGTTTATTGCTTCCCACCCCCTGCTTTTATGCCGTAAATGGTTTATGATGGATTTTCTGACATCTTCAGGCAGCTTTATATCTTCATCATAAGGAACAGGCAGTGCTCTGTAATAATTCATGAATTTTGCATTTTGGCCATAATCTATGGTTCCCTTCCCCCAATCTATTAATCTTGTCACTCCAACATGGCTAATTAACAATAAAAATATTGCAATAGCAGAAGGAATTAAAATATTTCTAAAGTTATGTTTTTTGAATAGTATAATAAATAAAGAAATAAAAAGAGGATAACCATAAATTATATCATATGATCGAGTAAAAAATCCTAAGAGTAAGAATATTATTGTGATAACAAAATAAGAATTACTAATAGAACCAGAAAGTATTGAATTATAAAGAAATACAACTCCTGCCAAATAACAGATAGATATCCAAGTATTCTCACACAAAACCCCTACCAATCCGGAAAACATTGGCAAGAATGAAATAAGGAAAACAAAGATTGCAGGAACTGCCAAACCATGTTTCAGAAGAGAAATACACAACAACGATATAGCAACCCCATATATAATAACTTGGGTGAAAAGAATTAGCAGGGTCGATTTATGAAATAAAAATGAGAATTGATATATAAGTGCCAGAAATCTGCTTCGGTAAGCATGGAAAGAGTCATCATAAGCCATAGAGAACAAAAAATGCGAATCCGAAATCATACCACCGGGGAAAAAAATAACAATAAGCAAAGAAGCTAGGGAAAAAAAGAAAAAGAAAAAAATAAACAGTCTATTGAGTTTCATCAGGTGAGAATTGTTCCACTCAACGAGACTCATGTACAACAAGGCGATAACAAAGGAAATGAGAATCTTTCCGATGAGCGTCGGGATAGGCATGATCAGAAAAAAAACCAGCCATAGGGAAATATCCCGCACTCTATTTTGCCAGTCTATTTTCATTTTTCAAGGTTTGCTGGGTGATAAATGAACAAAACACCTATGGCATGCGCGCCTTACTTTATTAGACTTTACGAGCAACTATAGTTGCAAACATAGCTGTCTTTTCTTTTACGAACCGGGGCAGATGATCTTCTATCAAATTTATGAGAGCAAACATCGGACCCGGCATCATATTCCGCAGAGATACACCGCCGGAAAGCAAGTAACTTATAGGAAAACCCGGATTTATAGATTCTATCGACCATGCTGGATGCTCCTGTTTGAACTTTTCAAGATCACGGTAAAAGATAATCCAAGGTAAAGCGTCATTACCTCCCGAAAGGGGTCCGCTCGGACCAAAACTCCATGAAGGCGCTTCTGGGCAAAATGGCTCGTGATGAAATTTTGAATATATAAACCTTGACCATGCAGAAACCCAAGGTTCGATCATTATCAACGTTCCTCCTTTTTTCAGACATCGACTTCCTTCTTGAAAAAAAACATCTGGTTCGGGAATGTGATGGAGGACGTTCAGCATGACTATTGCCCGAAGTGAATCATTTGTAAACGGAAGCTCCAATGCATTGCATGTTACATCATTTCCTTTTATCTGGATAATATCACTCGTTATCAAGTCAGGAACATATTCTTTCAGGAAACCGGCGCCTGTACCAAGTTCCAATACTGATCCGTCAATTGAAGGAAGGTTGGCAAGTATCTGGGAATACCATTTTTTATAGATTTTTTTCAGGAAAGGTTTTTTTTCGACTATCTCTTTCCTTAATTCGGTAGTTTGCGGATCATCAAGATCCAATCCTCTTGTTAGGGGATGACTAAGCATTGAATGCAGCAAACTCATTTTTTCAGCAGATCAAATAAACTTGATTTTTCTTGCAGCAAAAATAAGCATCTTTAATAAAATAATGCCATGACGCCATCTTGAAATATTTGTGTCACCATAAATCCTTTCGCGATAACTTATTGGAACCTCCACAATCTTCAGGCACATTCGGGCTGAACCAAAAATCAGATCAAAGTCGCCGAAGGGGTCGAAATCGCCGAAATATTTTCGGTGGTCAGCGAGTTTGAGATAGTTTTCCCTGGTCAGAACCTTGGTCCCGCACAAAGTATCCTTGAACCGCTGCCCGAGAACAAAAGAAAATGCCAGGGCAAAAAACTTATTGCCGATGATATTGAAAAAACGCATTGCCTTCTCTTCCATCGGATAAACAAGCCGACTGCCATTGATGTATTCCCCTTTGCCTGATACGATCGCTTTGTAGAATTTTGGTAGATCCTCGGGAGGTACGGTCAAATCTGCATCCAGGATCATCAAAATTTCTTTTTCGGCAATGGAGAAACCTTTCCGCACGGCATCTCCTTTTCCCCGACCATCCTGTTGTCCAATTTTTATATTTATCCTGTCCTTATTTTTCTCATACACCTCCTGGATCTTTTCCCAGGTATTATCAGTCGAGTTCCCCTCAATGAAGATCAGTTCATCATCCGGACCCATCTCAGGGAGGCGGTGGATTAAATCCTCTATATTTCCCTCCTCGTTTCTTGCAGCTACAACGACGGAAACGCTTTGCGCTGAAGTTCGATTTGCTTCTTCTGTTTTACACGGCCTGGCAACGATAATATTAACAAGATTAAATAAACGGAAAAAAGGAAGAGGTGCAATGTATCTGTTTATTACATTACTAATGAACGGTATATAAAACGGTACCAACACTCTGGACTCGCTACGGACGATTTCATAGTCGCTTAACAGAAGAAAGTTGTTGGCGTCCTCCGGCGCAATCCAGTTTTCCTCCAACTGTTTATCCCGAAGCTTTAAAAAGGTAGACAACCTGATAAACGGTTTCCACAAAGCACTGTAAAACGTTACAACCAGCCGTGCATGACTTGGAATCTGTTCTCCTATCTGATCTAATAACGTTTGAATATCACGTTCATAATGTAACGTACCGTCAAGGACAACAAAGTCTGGGTCATAATTCCGGATATCCCTGAACATTAACATATGGTCTGATTGATTTTGGCCGCCGATCGTTTGATCAAAGATGATTCTCTTTTGGGTAAATTTGCTTACCAGACTATTTGTTGATGGATGGACAAAAACTACTTTATCGGAATCAAATATATACAAAGATAAATATTTGAACAATAGTCCGTAAAAATACTTCCGCATTTTTCGATATATCCAGATTTTTTAATTTTTTAATAATATGAAGATGGTTTACTGGAAAAATAGATAGTGTTTTGTTACAGATTCATAATGCTAAGTTTTCCGGCAAGATTTCTTAATGGTGCTGTCAATCGCCAAGATAATGAATTATAGACTTTTTCCAGTTCTTCTTTTAATGCACGTTCTTCAGCATTTTCTTCTTGTTGTTTTTCTCCGCACATCGTTAAAATTTGCACGGCCTTATCAAGTTCACCCTCTTTCATTAACATGAGAGTTTTTCTAGACCATTCCGGCATAACAGAGAGGGATTTATCCGGAATTCTTTCGAGTACAGGCAAGTATTTGCGGAAAACCATTTTGATTTGAACAGGATCAAACGCTCCATTCATAACTTCTTTTAAATCCGCGCGAAGCCAGTAAAAAAAATAAACATCAATATTGTGTCGAACTTGCAAAAATTCCTGTTCTTTTTCCAAAAACTCCAATATGTCTTCGGCTGCCAAAACATGATGTACTACATCATTCTTTTTGCTCTGCATAAGTGACAAAGGACCGTTCCCTGAACGCTGCCGGTGCAAGTAGGTCGGTTGTGGTGTGAGTGAAATTGACCGCGCGAGAAGATGAGCACGCCACGAAAATGAATTATCTTCAAATTTTCTTAATCCTGAATTGAAACGTAAACCATATTCATCGAGGAATGATTTTTTAAACAACTTGTTACAGGCCGTCACATTAGCTCTTAAGTGTTGGTTATCCCGGAACAAGCCCTTTCTAACAAGTTGTTTCAGGCAGGATGCATGGTATCCGTATTCTCTCTCCTCTGTCTCTTCATTCCAACGGAGCATACCTCCTATAATTTCATCTGCAAAATCTTCCGAAGCTATTGCATATAAATTTTCGAGACTGTCTTCAGCAAAAAACATATCGTCTGAATCAAGAAAAAATACATACTCTCCTTGACACTTTTCAAGGCCGACATTCCGTGATCCAGCCAATCCTAAATTTATGTCATTTGTTATAACGAATAAACGATTATCCTTTTTTGCATAGGAAGAAAGTATTTCTGACGAGTTGTCAGGAGTACAATCATCGACGCAAAGAATCTCAATTTTTTTCAGGGATTGAGCAAGAACGGATTCAAGACACGCTGGTAAATACTTCTCAACGTTATATACCGGAATTATGACGCTAACCTTAAAACTCATTTTACGAGCACACCTGCTTATTTAATTATCAATTTAATTCTTTGTTTTATTTTTCTTAAAGGTGAAGTCAATTTCCACGATAATGAATTATAGACAGTATCGAGTTGTTTTTTTAGACATAATGCTTGATAGCTTTTCGCAGCAAAAACGTCCCAGGCATCCTCGAATTCACCTTTATGCATCAGAGATAATCCTTTCACATATCTATCAGGCAGGTTGATTTCTGTTAGAGATGAAACAGGAATGCGAGAAAAAACTGACAGATATTTTTCCAGAAATTCTTTTTTTTGCAGTTTTGACAAGTTATGCAAGTCTAGCTCCTGAACATCCTTATGACACCATGAGAAAAAATAAAGGTCAAAAATATGCCGACATGGCGACAATTCCAGCATCTGGTCAAAAAAATTCATCATATTTGAAGATACAAGTACGTGATAATCAACATCTTTCTTTTTTTCATTTAAATCTGTTTTATTATCCCGGACAGAACAAATACGGTGGAGGTAAGTAGCTTGCCTGGTTAACGAAATTGAATTTGCCAGTAAATGAATCTTCCAGGAAAAAGCAGTATCCGCAAACGGCCCGAGATCAGCATTGAACCGAATATTTCTATCGGCAACAAAACTTCTTTTGAACAACTTGTTAAAAGAGATTGTATTCTGCCTGAGATAATGATGATCTTGAAAACGAACACCCTTAAGATTATTTTTCAAATAATCTTTATGGTATTCTAAAAGCCTTTCTCCACTTTCATCATACAAATTAAGTGTTGCTCCGATTACCTCGTCAGCTTTATCCCTCAGGGCAATGTCATAGAGATGTTTGAGACTGTCGTCGGATAATAGCAGGTCATCCGGGTCCAGAAAAAATACATATTCACCTCTGGCATGTTCCAACCCTATATTCCTGGCAGCCGGCTGACCCAGATTTCCTTTATGATCAATTACGGTTAAATGAACATTAGCTTCTTTATATGACGCAAGTATATTTGGTGAATTATCTGTTGATCCTGATTTTATACAAATTATTTCTATGTTTTCTAGTGTTTGTGAAATAACTGAATCAAGACATTCATTGAGATATTCCCCATTATTACAAACAGGGATTATCAAACTAACCGACACTATCACTTTTTTCATTAATTCTTCTGAACAATCTCCCAAAGTACCGTACAGGAGAGGTTATTTTCCATGAAGTTGAATTATATATATTTTCAAGTGTATATTCATAGGTATTAATTTTTTCACTTAACAAACGATCTCTTGAATTTTGCTCCCCAATCTGCTTTAAATCATAATACAGATCACTTAGGAATCCCTCATTCAGCAATAAAACAAAATATTTTGAAATCCAAGGTATTTGATGACTGTTCTGCCAAATGTATTTTTGATCGAAACAGAGGTTTTTCCCATCGTATTGAATAAAAATTTTTTTTAGATATTGCAGAACCTCGATCGCGTCATCATAGTCCAGATTCTCAGGAATAGACGCAAGTATATTTTGAGGAAGATAATTACAGAGGGCAAGAAAAAAAATGTAATCTGCAGCCTCCTGTGTTCCGATTTCCTCCATTTTTCCATAAACTTTTTCATATAGACCTAATACATTTAAGTAAAATAACTTATCTCTTCTGCGGCGCATAATTGAGGCAGGATTCTCACGATAATAGTAAACCGTCTCAGGTATTAACGTAACCTTGTCCATATGCGGCATCAAATCAATTATAAACGCAGCATCCTGGCCGTTTCGCATAGATTCGTCATAACGAACACCTGCAGCCAACAATGATTTGGAGCGATATAAATATGACCAATGCTGATCAAAACGCCATAAGCGCAAATCCTTCTTGCTTGAAATATTGACGATCAGGTCTGGAGGAAAATTCCAGCCTTTCCCTTGTATAGTTCCCGCCAGGGTACATTTTTGAAATCCGCCGCGAACATAATTACTCTCATATTTTTTTGCCGCGCCCAGTAGCTTTTCCGTACTATCGACCGGAATATAATCATCGGCATCCACCATCCTGACAAATTCACCAGAAACCTTAGCCAAACCAGCATTCCTGGCGGCCCCGGGTCCTTTATTCTTTTTAAAATCTATCAATTTGATCCTGGTATCTCTGGCACTATAATCATCCAAAATTTTAATAGAATCATCTGTCGAGCAGTCGTTTACACAGATAACTTCAATATCGCTAACAGTTTGATTCAGCACAGAATCCAGGCAACAGGCCAGATATCTCTCCGCATTATATACCGGTATAATAAAGCTGACTTGTACCGTATTCATTTCCGTTCCAATTACTTTTTCATAAGCTTTTTTAAATTACGGAACGGCAAAGTTATGCGCCATGAAAAAGAGTTGTACAGATCATCAAGATTTTTTCTGCATCGGTCCAGATCCTCCAGGTCGGCATTGAGTTTCTTTATTTGCCTTTCACTTTTTTGCAAAGAATTTTTCAGATTTCCAATTTGTGCGTTCTTCTCGGTTAACTCGTTATTTTTTTTATCTATTTGTTCCTTTTGCTGCTTTTTAATCTGCTCAACCTCTTTCTTTTTTTTCTCCAACTGACATTCAATCTGTTTGATGTAGGCAATTGCCTCCTCTATATCCCAGATTTGCTCAGGATCCTTGGGCCGGTATCGTCCTTTCCCGAATTTCCGGTACAGGAAATCGCGGTTCTTTTCCCGCATCTCCTCAATTTCCTCTAGAGAATACTTGCCCCTAAAAGTCGTGTTATGGTTGTGAAACACAAAAACATCTTTTGCCAGAGCCCCGAAGTATCCCTTCAGGCGAAGACGAAGCATATAGTCATCATCTTCCCCGAATCCCACGCCATATTCCTCGGAAAGCATGCCGACTTCTTTTACAATGTTAGCTTTCAACAATACGGAGAAAAATGCCAATCTTTTTTTAACCACAAGATGCTGGTTTTTGTATCTTTCAGCAATAAGTTGTGCGTATGCTTCAGGATTGCCGTCATATTCAGGAAGGTTGGAAAACTGGTCGAACTCCTGCGGTAAATGGATAACGGACTGCCAGCTTTCACACGGTGACGTAATGGGGCCGACCGCCCCGATCCTGCTTTCGCGTTCCGCAACCGCAATCATCCGATCCAGCCAACCCGCAAACACCTCGGTGTCGTTGTTCTGTATGACAATATACTCTGATCCGATTTCCAAGGCTCTGGCAAGACCAAGATTAACAGATTGAGCAAATCCTGTATTATGTTTCTTAACAATCAATTCGTATGGTATAGACTGTTCTTCGAGAAACTCTTGTACTTTTTCTATACTTCCTTCAGAAGAAGCGTCATCAACCCATATAATACTGTAATTGTTCGTATTAGTCCAGATACATTCCATACAACGAATTGTAAAATATTCATTATTAAATGTAGGTATAATGATGGATGTCTTCATCGATTGGCTTCAATTAATGAAATAAATACCGGGCTTTTGCCCTGCACAATAGATTGTTGATTCAATAGACACAAAAATAAAGTTCTATTTTATATGCAAATAATGGTTTATTTGTTGCGATCTCATATTTTCCAGATTGACCTGATAAATTTCAAAACCACTATTAAAACTGGGCTTTGCCGCAGGCTTACTCCTTCATAGTTAACATATAGAATCTCCCTTGCCACCAGATTAAGGGGTAAGATAGGCTGGTAATCAGATTGAAAAACCAAGTCAAAATGATTCCTGAGCATCATATAATGGTACAGCCGTCGAATTTTTCCTGAGGGGACATGGACTGAACCAGTACCAGGCACCTGATAAGGCAGGGCGTCTTTAACATGCTGGGGCGGCACCAGGCAGTCCACCCGCAGATCGGACCGCTTTTCCATGGCGCCGGCGACAATGTCGTGCAGACCGCTCTTGTCCAGATCGACGGTCCAGGGAATCAGGACCCGGCGAATCCCGTCACTGTGCAGGAGTTCCTCCACATGGGCGGGGGGGAAATAGCAGTTGTCCAGGACAATATCCTTCCTGCCGGTTTTTCTTTGGCGATAGTCCTTCAGGGCCTCCAAATGCAGGCGGGCCAGGTCGTTTTTGCCGAGCAGCATGTAATACAGGGCTTTCTT
>ENA-ORXD01002664-ORXD01002664.1-sediment-metagenome-genome-assembly--contig:-NODE-2664-length-11458-cov-5.266057_pt1 | contig 11458 bp, 4 predicted proteins | sample MGYA00237862_ERZ511471 | MGnify/ENA metagenome assembly ERZ511471 | reverse complement strand
GGCTTCCGGATCATTCACACCGTATTCCGTGCACACGACCCGGGCATCCCGGCCCCGTAACACCTCGTGAATGATGGTCCCCTTTGTTGCACCATCGATTCCCGGCAGGTACCGTGATTCTGCCGGTTTTTTGCCTGACACAAAAACAGGTGAGCCCTTCTTCTCAAGCTCCTCAAGTTCCGTCACCGAGTACACCCGCATCCGTTCCGGATCCTGTTCGAACACCTGCAGGGTCCACGTCCCACTCTTTCCGGCACATTCCTCCGGGACCACAATCAGCTCAGGCCTGACCTTGCCCGTCTCCGCAGGGATGGTTGCCGGGTCACTGGTGATTGTCAACCGGACAGCCTCGTCTCCAGGAGAGAGCATCATCCCACCGGCCGCGATTGCATCGCCGGTGATGCCCAGCGCCGAAAAGATCCATTCGATCCTTGAGGTCGCAAGGTTTATCGACAATTCCGGGTTCCCTGGAGCGGTCCCGCTCATGATCAGGTGATCCCTCGCACGGGTCAGGGCGACATACAGCACCCTCTTCTTCTCGGCACGCTCCTTCTGGCGCTGCATCTCGCGGAGGGCGGCGAGCACGGGGGTATCTGCCGGTTCGTAATCATTTCCGGGATCGGGGACTTTGATGCCGACGAGGAGCGGGTTGTCGCCGATCATGATCGGGGGATACGTTTCCCGGAACCGCATGCCCATGTCGGGCACGAAAACGATGGGGAATTCGAGGCCCTTTGCCGCGTGCACGGTCATGATGTTGACGGCATTCTCCGCGAGGGCATCGAGCGGTGCCTCACCTTCCCGCTCGTCCTCGTCCATCGCGGTCCGGAGATCGGTAGTGAAATCGGCGAGCGTGTACGATCCTTTCCCTTCCCGGACCCGGGTCAGGGCGACTATCTTTTCAATGTTGGCAAGGATCTGTTTCCCGTCCGGAAGCGCAGCATAGACGGTAGAGACCCCGGAATCGGTGAGGATTTTGCGGATGAGTGCGACGAGGCTGGTGCGGCCTGCATGCTTCCTCCATTCCGAAAGAAGTTCGCGGGCATGCACCGCACTGATCGATCCGCTGGTCTCCGCATAACTCCGCAACTTGTCCCAGAGCGTCCGCCCCCGTTCCTGGGCAATGAGGAAAAGTTCCGTATCGGGAAGCCCGAAATACGGGGACCGGAGTGCCCCGGCCAGGCTGATATCGTCGTGCCGGTGTTCGAGGAACCGGAGGAGATTATAGAGGTCATACACCTCCTGCCGGGAATAGAACCCCGTGCCGCCGTGCACGTAGAAAGGAATCCCGTACGTGCCGAGCGCAGCCAGGTAGTACGAGAGATTGGTCCGCTGTTCGAGGAGGATTGCGACATCCCCGTAACGGGCCGGTCTCTGCACGTATGACCGGTCCTTTGATTCTTCGTATACCTCAAGGGGGAGTTCGTGAGTGAGACTGTAGATCCTCCTTGCCACCATGTCGGCCTCGCTCCGTTTCGAGCCGGGGGTATCGTCGCCGCCGGGGGCGAGCATCAGTTCGAGGGAACCGGCATGCTCCACCCGGGCATCAGACACGAGGGTCTGCTCATACCCGAATTCCCACGGTTTCTCTGCCGATGCGAACAGCCCGGAGAAGAGAATGTTAGTCAGACCGATCACCTCCTTCGTGCTCCGGAAACTCGTATCGAGGTTCACCACCCGGCCTTCGCACGCGGAAAGGATGATCCGCTGCGCCTCCTTGAACCGGGTGACATCGGCGTCCCGGAAGAGGTAGATCGACTGCTTGGGATCCCCGACGATAAAGAGGCAGTCGGTCTGGGGAGTGGGTATGCCGATGATGGAGAGGATGATATCGAACTGGGTGAGATCGGTGTCCTGGAACTCGTCCACCAGGATGTACTGGAACCTGGGCATGAAATGGGTGGCGACAAGCTCGCCCTGTTCCAGGAACAACCGCCTGGCGTTCAGTATCAGGTCCCCGAAATCAAGACCGCCCAGGGTTGCCTTCTCTTTCTCCACTAGCTCTTTGTAACGACCAAAGACCAGAGAGAGCCCGCAAAGGAACTGCAACGATTCCATGATGCGTGGATCGTCCGGGACGACCGTCATGCGGAAGAGGGCACTTTTTCGATCAAGGATCTCCTTCAGGTTCTTTATGGCCTTTTTAAAGCTTAAAAGATCGTTCTCGTCCCAGACTTTCTTGCTCCCAATATTCCCAACTCGTTTCTTGACGATGACCGAAGCGGCACTGCAGAAATCTTCGGAGGAGATGGGTGAGGAGATCTGTTCGAGCAGTGGCCGGATCTCGCAGAGAAATGCAGCCGCTTTATCGTCCGCGCCCTCGTACCGGGCGGCGAGATCGAGCAGGGTGCAGACCACGGAGGAGAATGACTGGTCTTTTAGGAGGTCCCGGATCTCGCCGTCCCGGAACGCGTGAACTTCCTGCATCCACGCTGAGACTGTCTGGCCCTCATTCTCGTCGAGTGCATCGAAAAACCGGTCGTATGACAACCGTTTCCCGTACATCACAGAAAGCATCGTCCGAAGAGTGTACTGGTCGGAAATTGAAAGCACGTGGACGACCGCCTCGTTGACAGGTCCGGGCTGGGGCGCATGGATCAGGTCCTCGAATGCCCTTGCATGGATGCGGGACACCTGCCGTTCGTCCAGCACGACGAAACCCGGTTCCAGCCCGGCTTCGATCGGGAATTCCCGTAACACCTGGGCACAAAAGGAGTGGAACGTCTGGACCGGGGCGATCATGAAGTCCTCGGCCGCCTTCTCCCACATCTGTCCCTTTCGTTGTGACAGTTCCTTCCGGATCCGTTCCTTCATCTCGGCAGCGGCCTTGTCCGTAAAGGTGAGCGCAAGGATTTCTGGCACACTTACACCGCGTGTCTCGAGGAGGTGGATATATTTCTGCACCAGCACGTAGGTCTTGCCAGTCCCTGCGCCTGCCGTGACCACCATGCTCCGGTCGTGGGTAGTGATAGCCTCGTTCTGCCGTTTCGTCGCCGCCATCAGGTCACCTCCTCGCATTCGAATACGCGGTATGGGTTAAACCTGCAGATACGTCGGAACTCGCAGTATGTATTCGGGCATCTCTCCTCATGCGGAAGGGAAAATTCCCCCTTCCTGATCCGGACGATGTATTCGAGGGCGAACTCACGGGACCGGCCGAGTGATCCGGTGAAATCCGGCGAGATTCTCGGGCGTGAGACGATCAGGTCCTTCCCGGTTTCATCGCAAAGCAACATCCGGGTCTCCACATTCTTCCGGATCTTGTAATAACCGGCCGCCACTCCGCGGTTTCCCGATACTGATTCGAACGCGAGGAGGTAGAGTGGGAGCTGCAGGGCTTTCCCTGCCTCGATATCCTTGGATTTGGGATGCGTTCCGCTCTTATAATCATAGATGAGGAAGAATCCATCCGGTGAGATATCGATCCGGTCGATCCTCCCCTTGATTCGCAGTGGTTCTGATCCGCCGGGTCCTGTAAGCTCTACGGCTTCCCCGACCGATGCCGGATCATCGGATGTTCCTGTTTCCATCCCGAATGAAAATTCAAAACAGGAAGGAACAAGCGGAGATACTTCCTCTTCTGATTCTCTTTCCAGGAACCGCTCGAAATACCCCGGGCCGGTGTGACTGCATCCCTTCATCTGGATACAGGTGGCCTCCCATAGCGGGCTCCCGAATGAATGCCTGGCGAGCTCTTCCTCAACGGTCGCCCGCATGAGTTCCACTGCCTCCGTCATGGTAGAAAGGCAGACTTTCGCTTGCCCGCCGGCACGCCACCGGCGGTAAAAAGTGGCGAGGATATCGTGAATCACCACCCCGCGATCGGCGGCCGAGAGATTGGGTTCGACCTCCGGCAGTTCCTCGAGGTGAACGATATGTTTGAGAAAGAACTGGAACGGACACTGCGCATAGGTTTCAAGGCTTGTCGGGGAATAAATGTGTTCCGGACCGTATCGTTCCAAAAGAGCCGCAGAAATCTGTTCATCGCCCGACAGAATGCCATCGAACGGGGAATCACAGGATCCCGTCCGGTAATAGCGTTCCATGTTGACCCGGTTCACCAGGTCATTGATGGTATGCGAGTTGCCTGTCCATTCAATGGCCTGGCAGGGGAGGTCTGCACCGATCTGTTCACCGGCACGAATTGCAGAAATGCTTTGCGAGTGGGAAATCCCCACCTCACTGGATTTTTTCCACCCTTCAGGACTGCACCTCTCCCTGATCCGTTCGAAAAATGCAGAGGTGAGCAACGGTTTATCGCCTTCGGCCAGGGGTGCACTCAGGTACACCTTATCTGCCGACAGGAGTGCAGTGATGAAATAGTACTCCTGTTCATGGAGGATATCAGCGAGCGAGCGGGTCCCCATCCTTATGTTCTCCAGTGAATTAGTGAAAGGAAGCCGGGTTGTCAGGCGGGGGACCACACCCTCGACCATCCCGCAGATAAAAAGGTAGGGGAGATGCTGGTGGGCGCACTCGCGGATACCGAGCACCGATACTCCTTCGATGTCCGGCCTGGCACCGCCATCCGACTCATCCGCGATGGTATTTACCATGCGAAGAAACTCATCCGTGGTCATTTTCCGGTCACGCGAGAGCCAGGAAGAATGGGACAGGGCATCCAGGCTTGCAAGAAATGTATCCACGATAGCTTTCTCTTTTATCCTGCTCCCCTCATCCGGTGCATGCGAGATATGGGGCACACCATAAGTATCGAGAAATCTCCGGTAGGCATGGATGAACTCCTGCACACTCTTCCTTCCCTCGAGCCCCTGTAAGTGTTCAAAGAGATCTCCGATCCCGGATCTCACCCGTTCGACTGATTGCAGGTTGATCCCGTGAACTTTCTTTTCGGTCTCATTTGACAGGGACGCAGAAAACCGATCCAGATCGGCCAGCCATGCTCTCCGATCTCCTTCAATCCTGGAATGGCGCGATACAAGGTCGACTTCATCGGGATTAAGGGGCGGAGTACTGCCCGGAGCCTTTCCCTTCCGGAAGTACGGACTGTTCACCAACCCAACGACATCCTCGCGGGCATACCGGTTTGCGACAACACCGATGATTCCGGTCAGGAACCGGATAACGGGAAACTGCGACAAACGGGGAGAAATCTTTGCGTTCCACGGAATCCCGAAATCCGAGAATACCTCTTCAATGATCCCGAATTCCTCCCGGATCTCGGGAAATGCGATCGAGATATCGGCGAGAGGGACTCCCGCATCATGAATACGGCAGATCTCAGTGGCGATGCCCTGAAGTTCGGCGTAGTGTGAGGGAAATGCGTCCATCCTTATGGATCCTCCGGCGTCGACCGGTTCCGGATGTGAAAAGATTCCTGTTAATAGGGTCTGGTAAGACACAGATGGGCTGAACGATGCGCTCTCATCGATCTTTCCCGCCCATTCGAGAGGGTCGTCAAAGACATTCGGATCGGAACCCGCCGGAATAAAGCACCGGAACGATTCAGATCGCTCCCGCAAGACTACAAGCAGGTCCTGCTCAAGTGGCAGGGGTTTGTGGATACCATAAATGAAGACGTCCCCTAAAGCCCCGGAGCCCGATGTTGCGCAATGATCGATCGTCCATTCCATGAGGGTATCGGTGTCCACGAGATCCAAGTCGCTGAGATAACGCCGGTATTCCGAGATGATCAGATCGATCTGGTCACTCTTATCACTTTGGAGTTCGAGGAGGCATTCAGGAAATACGACTTTCCTCGTGGTGACGACATTTATGAAAGTCTGGAGATTGTCAAGCGTTCCCGGCAGGGGATGGCTTCGTGAAAAAAACAATGGGGGCTCTTTATTTTCTATGAGGACCTGGGTGAGAAGTATCTTTGACTCTGCCTTAGACAGGAAACGGGTTGTCGTCCTGTTCTCTTCGAAATAATTCTCGCAGAAACCATCCAGGGTGCAGATCCGGGAGGCGAGATACGGAATATTATTTTGATCGAGCTTGTCCCGGACAGCGTGAACAAGCCGGTTTGTAGGGAGGATGAGCCAGGTAGCAAAGGGATCCCGTTTCGCCGCTACGGTGAAGTTCTGGATGAAGGCTTCGAGTTCATCACCCGGAAGGCCATAGACGAGCGAACAGCGTGCGGGCATGGATGGTAAATTACTTGGCAGTGTGGGGACTTTAACGATTCCTTCCCAGCAGAATCGCAAATGGCATTCTCAAAAGACAGATTTTCAACTATTGGATGCTGGTGGAGTGCACCCCGGACCAACGAGACGGCTCCTCCCGCCCGCTTTCCTGACGACGCTTATCTTTGTTGGGATGCGCTCCCGGAGCGACGGGACGTGTGAGATGATGCCGATCATTTTTCCCTCCTGCTGCAGAGTGGAGAGTGTTTCGAGGGCAAGCTCTAGGGTGTCGCTATCAAGGGTCCCAAATCCTTCATCAAGAAAGAGCGAATCGATCCTGACATTCCTGCTGGCCATGCCCGACAGCCCGAGGGCCAGGGCCAAGCTGACAATAAAGCTTTCTCCCCCGGACAGGTTCCGGGTGGACCGGATCTCCCCGGCTTGGTAGCCGTCCATGATGTCCAGATCAAGAGCCGAACTCTCCTGCCGGACAAGGAGATACCGGTCGCTCATTTTCCGCAGGTGCCGGTTCGCATGGGCAATGAGCCGGTCGAAGGTCAGCCCCTGGGCGAAAACCCTGAACCTCCTTCCGTCCGCAGAACCGATCAGGTCGTGGAGTTTCTCCCAGCGCAGGCATTCAATCTCCTGCCTTTTAAGGGCTTGGACCAGGTCTCTCTGCCGCGCTAGCATCTTTTCATGATCCTCCAGCACCTGGCGGATGCTTCCCATCCTGCGGTTGTAGTCGGCGATCGAAGTGTCGCAAGCAGTGATCTCCTCCTGTAGCTCCGGAATCGATTTATCTGTCAACGCCCGTGCCCTTTCCTTTTCAAGGAGTTGGATAGTCTTCTCCATCCGTGATGAAATATCCTGCTCCTCGAAGAGCAGTTCTTTCTCCATCCTCTCAAGGGATTCAAACTCGTCATGAGAGATTCTCGTAGCCATGAAGTCGTCTTCGCCGCTGAAACCCGCCTCGCGGATTCCTTTGCCGAATGTTTCTTCTAGATGCCCGAGAGTCTTACGGAGTTCTTTCAATTTCCCTATCGCGACCGTTATCTGATCCTTGAACGATGCGATCCGGGCTCCGCATTCATTCATCGAGTCGGAAGATCTCTGGAATTTTGTTTCTGCTGCTGCCACGGCTTCAGCAAGCCTCTTCTCTTCGACATCAGGGTCCTTCGTACCATAGATTCCGGATCTCTCTTCGGATAGTCGCGAGTGCATCTCCTCCTTTCCGCGTATGAGTAGCCCAAAGGAGTCTGCAGACTTCTGATCATTGCTCAATTGCCTGCTGCCATTTTCTATATCCCTTGAAAGGAGACCTATATCTCGTTCCAAGTCCCTTTTCCGGTTCAGCGCCTCCTCAAATGCCTGTTTTCTCTGTTTGAGGGATCGGATGATTTCACCGGTGTCTTGGCCTGCTTTCAATTCAATGCCGTAGGCCTCTAACGTAATGGCGACTTGCTGATGCAGTCTATCTGTATCGGCGTCATGATTAGCAACCTGCTGTTTCAGTTCGTTGATCTTTTGGGCGACCCTATCCTTATCAACCTCCGTCCTCTGGCAAGCAACCTGTTGTCCAGTCACGCTGTCCCTTGCCGTGGCCATGGCGTCCCTTGCACCGGTGAGCTTCTGTTCCAGTGCATCGGCCAATTCAGCTACATCGCGGCACCAGATATAGTGCAGTTCGCAGGCTTCGAGAGCCCTCTCAATCATATCTTTAACGTCACTTGATTCGATCACAAATTCAATATCGTCAAATCCCGTTACCGATTCTTTCAGCAAATCCCCGATCTGATCTCTCCGCTCCTGTTCGGTCTCTTCATTCAGGTGAAGTTCTGCCTCTGATTTCAAAATGGATTCTTTCTGGAGTCGGATGTTTTCGAGAAGCAGCTGCAATTCTTCCTTTTTACCGATCAGTTCAGCATTTGCTTGATCCGATACCGGGACCACCCCTTTCGCGTACGGGTGATCCGGGGATCCGCATAACGGACACGGCTTCCCGTCTTCAAGGCGGCTACGTTCTTCGTCAAGGCTTCGTACGCAGTGAAGATGAACAAGGTCTTCCTCCATTCTTGCAATGAATTGGTCCTGGACTACCTGCTGATCTTCCAGACCCGATAGGATCGATTTCTTTAGCCCAAGCTCGTCTATCAGAACTGCCCGTTCGTCTTGGAGATCTTTGATTTTCCTGACATGTTTTTCAATTGACTCGAAAATTTTCACTTCTCTTTCCAGCCTTGCCTTCCGTTCCCCCAATGTTGCTGCCCACGCACGCCAGGCTCTTGTTTCGCGATTATCAAGCAGTCTGGTATACTCATCCTGAATCTTTTGGAATTCTCCCTTGGCTTCCTCGAAAGCGCACTCTTTTTCCGAAAGGAGTTTTTTCTGGACAGAAAAAGCCTCTTTTACCCGGGCATACTCCTTTTCTTGCAGATCGAGCAGCTTCCTGGCATCTCCGACGCTTTTAATTTGGTGAGTATACTGTGAGATTTTCATTTCAAGTCCGGACAACTCCTCCGATAAATTACCATCCTTACTATGCTCCTTCAGGTATGCAATGTCAGTTTCTAGAAGACGTATTTTCTCATCACGCTCCCGGTTACCAGCGGCTATGGTCATCTGATCGTGTAAAATTTTCGCCTGTAACCTTTCCAGCTCTCCTTTTCTTTCCGCGATCTGCTGGTTGATCCCGGCGATATTGTTATCAATGTTCCTGACCCGAATAAGGACGTGTTTTTCCTTCTCCTGGTCCTCCTTATTGGAATCGAGCCGCTTTTTTATCTCTTCATGTAAAGAGGACAAATCTGCGAAGGTGGCTTCCAACTCATCCAGTCGAAGCGTCTTCTCTTCAATCTCGGTATGATACCCGCTAGTGAGATCCCTATCTGTTCGTAACTGGGAATAGGATTCTTCGAACGGCAGGGTTTTTCGGGCCCTAGACAGTCGGGAAAGGTCTTCCGCAGACTTTTCCCTCTTTAGGGTCACCATTGTCTTTTCCTCGGTGAGACCTTCTACTTCCGTCTTGAGCCTGATAATATTCTGCAGCCAGGTAACCGCGTCCCGGAGTCTTTCCTGTCTGGACACAATATTCCGGACCTCGCCCTCGATACTCTGGAATTCATCCGTCAGTCCTGCAATCCTGTCCGGAGGTAGAAGATCGAGATTGCCTACCCTCTCTTTCAGCTCCTTCTTCTTGGCCGTTTCAAATGAGTGTCTCTCATGCACTTTCTTTGATATTTCGCTGTAAATTTCTGTACCGGTGATTTTTTCAAGAATCGGAGCCCTATCCGTGGCATTTGCATTAAGAAATGCCGCAAAGTCCCCTTGTGCCAGCAGGATTGACCGTGTAAACTGCTGATAATCGAGGCCAGTGGTCTCGATGACTTTTTTTAACACCCTTGTAAGTTTATTTTCAAGGATTTTTCTTGACTTGAACTCGGAAATTTCATGTTTCGGTGGCTGTAGTTTTCCATCAGGCTTCTTGTGAGACCGGTGCTGGCTCCAGTGACATACAAATTGCCCTTTTTCTGATTCAAATACCACTTCTGCTAAGCATTCCCCGGTATCTCGGGTCATTATCTCATTGGTGCTATCGGAGATATTTTTCAGACGTGGGGTCCGGCCATAAAGTGCAAGACAGATCGCATCAAGAATAGTAGTCTTCCCGGATCCGGTCGGCCCTATAATAGCAAAGATCCCGGACGATGTATAGGCGGGATGCGTGAAATCAATTCTCCATTCCCCAGCGAGAGAGTTCAGGTTCTTAAACCTCAACTGGAGTATTCGCATCAGGTCACCTCATTCGGCAAGTCTATCTTCTTCATGGACCGCAGTGAGGATCTCCTGAAAGAGATCCATGAGATCCGACCTTTCTTCAGAGGGGATTTCATATGCATCGAGGCACCTGGAGAAAACATCTGTTTCATCGAGTTCTCCAAGGCTCTCTCCTTCTTCCATTTCGTGGAGTGCCTTCTCCATCAACGGCTTGTTTATGATCTTCAAGACTTCAACACAGGAATTTTCAACCAGTTCGCGGATACGGGTCTGAATCGAAGAGGCGTTGAATTCTGATTCGACTATCACCTCTACCCAGACTTCCCGGCCTCTCCGGCATAAATCCCCGAGCTCCGCCACAATCGAGGGCAAATCCCCCGTAATCTGTCTGAGTTCCTGGAAGCAGGGAATATCGACTGTACGTATTGATCTCTCCCCGTCTGCCCGGAAATCGATGACGACGACCTGCTTGTCCCTCCCCTCCTCTCCGAAGTCCATGGGAAGGGGAGATCCGCAATACCGGCACCAATCATTCCCACGGACCTTCATTGGTTTATGGAAATGACCCAAGGCAATATAGTCGAAACCAAAATCGATTGCATCCATGCTGATTCCAGCCAGATTTCCTATATAGAGATTCCTGACCCCCTCGTTACCATTGATCGTGCAACCGTCAAGGTGAAGGTGCCCCATAGCAATAACGGGGATATCGGCTCCGGATTCTTTCCGGATAGAATCAGCAACATCCCAGACTTTGCGGTAGTGTTCGCTGATTCCATCCTGTATCTTCTTTGCTTTTTCTTCGATACTTTCACCAGGTTCAGCTGTTCGGATATCCCGGTCACGAAGGTATGGTACGGCGCAGACGATCAAGGGCTGTGAACCATCGTCAGCAGGAAACACAAGTACTTCTTTTGCATCTGATTCGGCCGAACCGATGACATGAATTTTCAATTGCTTGAGAAGATCTTTGGGGGCATTGAGTAAGGATGGTGAATCGTGATTTCCGGCAGTAATTACAATGTTCAAATCAGGAATTGCCGCAACACGGGTAAGGAATTGATAGTACAGTTCCTGAGACCGATTACTTGGTGTGCTTGAATCGAAGATATCTCCGGAAACAAGTAGAATATTAACATATTCTTCCCTGATCTTCTCCTCGAGCCAGGCTAGGAACTGTTCATATTCTTCATACCTCCTCCGTCCATGCAGGCTACTGCCAAGGTGCCAATCCGAGGTATGAAGAACTTTCATTTTGAGTCTCCGTGGGGAGGATATCGTTAATAAAAGATAATCATCAGCTATCTTATAGTCACCCGGAAATATTAGTATGGTGATTCGGGTGTCAAAACGGGCCATTGACGCGGTTTTTGAGGGTTTGTTCCTCTTGACCGATATTCGGGCAATCCTACGCGAAACCGCCCCCCTCCATGAGCTCGATGAAAAACAGAAAATGCAGATTATGGCCATCACGAATAGCCTCGTCGAGAGCATTAATGCCATCAGGGAGGATCTCCTCAAATGAAGTGCACCAGCGGGTTCGACGTGCGGGATGTCGATGAGTGCTGTATCAATATCGATCCCATCCAGGTCGGCGG
>ENA-ORXD01002663-ORXD01002663.1-sediment-metagenome-genome-assembly--contig:-NODE-2663-length-11465-cov-4.142782_pt1 | contig 11465 bp, 10 predicted proteins | sample MGYA00237862_ERZ511471 | MGnify/ENA metagenome assembly ERZ511471 | reverse complement strand
CGGTAAAACTGAGCCGGCCCGGATCATAGGCGAAGACGATGTAGATTCGGGCCGGGCAGTCGTCCCCCGCCTTACGGTACACATCACCATTTTTAAGAACGTTGGCGACCTTCCAACGCCATTGGAAGATGGGATATTCCTTGGGATCGATGGCGACCTTCCGTATCAACCCGGAGGCCGAGGCGGCGGCCTCCGCCCTCACCACGACCCGCCCCTCCTCCTCCACCAGAGAGTAATGGGTGTGACGATCGATATTTTTGAAAAGGAAGGGCTCCCACTGTGCCGGCAACGGGTCGCCGGCCCCTTGCGCGGAAAAGGCCCCCACCTCGATGAGGGATGGGGCCGGGCCCACAACCGCTGGGTACCCCGCGATCACAAGGAACACCAGCATGGTGAGGCCGGCGGTTTTGACGCTGGGCCGATGCGCTGCCATATGATCCTCGTCCCATCCCCGTAAACCGGAATGCCTGTCTGAAGTCGTCCATGGAGGCGGCCGGCGCTTGAGATCCGCGACCAGGGACAATTTTGTGCAGAAAAAGAGATAAAATTGAAGCATAATTTTGGGGTGACAGGCGTGCCGCTGGACGGCCCCGCGTGGCGGCCGAGGCCCGGCGCCCAATAGGGGCAGGGGGAGGAGAGTCTTAATGGCAACTTACCACTATGATGTCGGCATCATCGGCGCAGGGGCGGCCGGCCTGACGGTGGCCTCCGGCGCCGCCCAGCTGGGCGCCAGAACGCTGCTGGTGGAAAAGGAGACGGCCCTGGGGGGCGATTGCCTGCACTATGGGTGCGTGCCCAGCAAGACGCTGATCAGAACGGCCCACGTGTATCATTTCATGCAGAATGCGCCGGCCTACGGCCTCCCGCCGGTGGAGGTGCCGCCCGTGGATTATGCGGCGGTCGGGAAGAGAATCCGGTCGGTGATTGCGGCCATTCAGCAACATGACTCCGAAGCCCGATTCTGCAGCCTTGGGGTCCAGGTGAAATTCGGGGATCCCGCTTTCGCCGACGAACACAGTATCCGCCTGAACGGGCAGACCCTGTCGGCCAAGGCCTGGGTCATCGCCACGGGCTCGTCCCCGGACCGCCCGCCCATCGAAGGCCTGGACAAGACCCCCTATATCACCAACAAAGAGATTTTCGCCCTGGATCGTCTGCCGCAATCCATGGTGATCCTGGGCGCAGGGCCCATTGCCGTGGAGATGGCCCAGGCATTCTGCCGGCTGGGGACCAAGGTGTCCGTTGTCCAGCGCAGCGGCCAGATCCTCACCCGGGAGGACAAGGATCTGGCCGATGCGGTCATGCACATTCTCGCTGCGGAAGGGGTCGTCTTCCATTTGAACGCCGGGGTTGTGGACGTGAGGGACCTGGGCCATGCGCGCGAGGTGCGTATCAGGGATCAAGACGGCCAAAGCACCGCGCTGCGCGCCGAAAGGATTCTCGTCGCCATGGGGTGGGAGCCGAATGTGCGCGGTCTCAACCTGGAAGGCGTCGGCGTTGAATCGGATCGCAAGGGCATCCGCGTGGATGCGCGGATGCGAACCACCCGGAAACACATCTACGCCGCGGGAGATGTAACCGGCGCCTTTCAGTTCACCCATGCGGCCGGTTACGAGGCCGGCATCGTGGTGAGGCTGTTCGCTGGGCTGGAGCGGGACGCCGCGCCCGGCGACGGGGCCGAGCGGCGGCTTGTGGCCCTCGAGGCGCCGAGTGTGGGCGCCGTCCTCGAGCGGCTCGGCCTCGAGGGCCGGGCCGGGCTGATCCTCGTGAACGGCGTGCACGCCGACCTGACGCGGGCGCTCTCAGCCGGCGACGAGGTCGATCTCTTCCCGCCGATCGGTGGAGGGTGAGGCGTGAAGCCGGCTCAGCGCGGCCCGGGAGTGCCCGCCGCATCGACGGCGCGGGTCGGGCCGCCTGCCGTGTCACCCCCGCCCGTCGGCGACGGTCCGAGTACCGTGGCCCCGTCCCCGCCCGGGCCGCCCACCGTCGAAGGCCCTCTCACCACCGGCGGGCAGGCGCCCGCCGGTACCTCGCGCCGCCGGCCCTACGAACTCGCCCTCGTCGCTCTGCTCCTCGGCGCCACAGGACTCTGCGTCGTCCTCCTCGGCGCGCGCATGGTCTACTCGGACGGTACGCACTACTCGTTCCTGCTCTGGAACCTGTTCCTCGCCTGGGTGCCGCTGGCCTTCGCGGCCCTCGCGCGCGCTCTCGCCGGGACGCGACGCCTCGTGAGCTATGCGGCGATCGTGGCGAGCGCGTTCGTGTGGCTGCTCTTCTTCCCGAACGCGCCCTACATCCTGACCGACTTCCTTCACCTCGGATCGATGGGCGATACGGTCCCCGGCTGGTACGACGTCATGATGCTGACCTGGTTCGCGTGGACGGGCCTGCTGCTCGGCATCGCCTCGCTGCGGCTCGTGCAGGAGATCGTCGCCGGCGTCGTCGGCCGAGCCGGCGGCTGGGTCTTCGTGGTCGTGGTCTCGCTCCTCGGCAGCTTCGGGATCTACCTCGGCCGCTTCCTGCGCTGGAACAGCTGGGACGCCTTCCGCGACCCGCTCTCCAAGGCGGACGAGCTCTGGACCAGCGTCAGCGACCCGCTCGCCAACCCGCGGCTCGTCGTCTTCACCGCCCTCTTCGCGCTGCTCTTCCTCTTCGTGTACGTCGCGCTGCACGTGTACGCCGGGCTGGTGCGCGAGGGCGCGCCGCCGCCCGGGGGGCGGCGGCGCGCGGCTCGCGAGTAGCTGCTAGACTGCCGGCCATGACCAGCGGATCGGATCAGACCCTTCTCGATGCGGTGCGTGTCGCCGCCGGCGACGACGAGCGCCTTGCCTGCGCACGGGCCTTCGCCATCGCCGACGAGCTCGGCGTGAAGGTGGCCGAGGTCGGCCGCGCCTGCAACGAGCTCGGCGTCAAGATCGTCGGCTGCCAGCTCGGCTGCTTCTGACGCGCGGGTCGCTGAGGCGGCCACCGCGGCTCGGTCGCCTCAGCGGGCGTCTGACTGCGCCCCGGCCCGCGCCCGGCTGCTCCCGCGAGCGTAGCCCCGCGCGGCCGTAGCCCCGCGCGACCGTAGCTCCGCGCTCACTCCGCTGCCGCCGGCCCTGCGCTCGCGTCCCGCGTGCCGCTGGTTCCGCGGGCCACATCCTGCGCGCCTCCGGTCGCGCGGCCCACACTCTCACGGGGGCGTCCGCTTCCGTTCGCAGGGTTATGTCCCTCATCGCTTGGGAACCTGCTCGGTAGGACCTTTCAGTTCCCGACACGTCTCCCGGCCGGCGCCCTTTGGGCGTCCGGCGCGGGCACAGTGAGGTGAGAGAGATGGCCACCGTGATGCCCAAGTCAGAAGTAGCCGACTACCAGATGTACATCGGCGGCGCGTGGGTCGACGCCGAGAGCGGCGAGACCTACGAGGTCGTCGACCCGTCCGTCGAGGAGGTCGTCGCCCGCGTACCCAAGGGCGGGGTCGCCGACGCCGAGAAGGCGACCGCCGCGGCGCGCGAGGCGTTCGACCGCGGCCCTTGGCCGCGGATGAAGGCGGCGGAGCGTGCCGAGGTCCTGCGCCGGGCGGCGGCGTTGATCCGCGAGCGCTCGGAGGAGCTCGCCCGCCTCGAGTCGCGGCAGATGGGCAAGCTGCTCGAGGACTCGCTCATCGACATGAACGACGCCGCCCACACCTTCGACTACTACGCGGGGCTGGCGGTCGACATGCACGGCCAGACCCTGGAGGTGCCGGGCGACACCATGAGCATGGTCGTGCGCGAGCCGATCGGCGTCACGGTCGGCATCACGCCGTGGAACTACCCCGTCCTCATGGTCGCCTGGAAGGCGGCGCCCTCCCTCGCCGCCGGCAACGTGATGATCGTCAAGCCGGCCAGCGTGAGCCCGGTGACGACGCTCGAGTTGGCGCGCCTCCTCGAGGACGCCGGTGTGCCCAAGGGCGTCTTCCAGGTGGTGACCGGCCCGGGCGGCGAGGTCGGCGACCACCTCGCCTCCTCGCCCTTGGTCGACATGGTGGCGTTCACCGGGTCCGTCGAGGTCGGCAAGCACATCATGCGCAAGGCCGCCGACACGGTGAAGAAGGTCGGTCTCGAACTCGGTGGCAAGAGCCCCAACATCGTCTTCGCCGACGCCGACTTCGAGGCCGCCATCGACGGCGCCCTCATCGGCATCTTCGCCGGCGCCGGCGAGGTGTGCTCCGCCGGCTCGCGCCTGCTCGTCGAGCGCTCGATCTACGACCGCTTCGTCGGCGAGCTGGTCTCGCGGGCGATGGCGATCAAGGTCGGGCCGGCGCTCGACGGCGACAGCGAGATGGGACCGCTCGTGAGCCGCGAGCAGCTCGAGCGCGTCGAGCGGTACGTGAAGATCGGTGTCGAGGAGGGCGCGACCCTCGCCACCGGCGGCCGCCGGCTCGAGGGCAAGGGCTTCTACTACGAGCCCACCATCTTCGTCGACGTCGACAACGCCATGACCATCGCCCAGGAGGAGATCTTCGGGCCGGTGCTCGTGGTGATCCCCTTCGACGACGAGGACGAGGCGGTCCGCATCGCCAACGACAGCGTCTACGGGCTCGCCGGCGCGGTCTGGACGAAGGACGTGACCAAAGCGATGCGTGTGATCAGGGCGCTGCGCGCCGGGATCACCTGGGTCAACACCTACCACCCGACCTACAGCGAGGCGCCCTGGGGCGGCTACAAGCAGAGCGGGATCGGGCGCGAGCTCGGGACCTTCGGCCTCGAGGAGTACACCGAGGTCAAGCAGATCAACATCGACATGACCGACCAGCCGATGGGCGTCTACCAGCGCGGCAAGGAGACGCCGCGCGAGGGGCGCGGCAAGGTCGTGCCGCTCAGCGACCGGCGCCCGTTCCAGCGCGCCGGCGAGGGCGACGAGGTCCGCGGCAGCTGGGTGCGGTACTGCCGCAACTGCGGCGAGTGACGACCGCGGCGGGGCGCCCGTGTGAGCGGGCGCCCCGTCCGGGGTACTAGCGCCCCGAAGCGACTGCCGCGGCGTGCGTCAGCCTGCGGGAGTCCCGTCACGAGCATCGAGGCGCACCCGCGCGACGGGTGCGAGGGAAGGAGCGGGGATGAGCCTGGTCACGAGGGACGTCGAGATCGTGAGCGACCGCTTCGCGCCGGGGTTCGCGCTGCGCGGCCCCGTCGGCGGCGGCGAGGCGATGGTCCTGCGCAGTCCCTGGGACGGGGCGGAGTTGGCCCGTGTGCCGACCACGACCGCCGACGACCTGGACGCGGTGCTCGACAGGGCACGGCTCGCCTTCGAGAGCTTCCGCTGGACGCCGGCCTGGCGCCGCGCCCAGATCCTCGAGCGCGCCTCGCACCTGATCGAGGAGAACGCGGAGCAGATCGCCCGACTCATCGCCAACGAGAGCGGCAAGCCGCTCAAGGACGCGCGCATCGAGGCGTCGCGCGGGGCGTCGACGTTCCGCTGGGCGGCCGAGGAGTCGAAGCGCACGGCGGGCGAGATCATCGAGATGGACGCCGAGGCCTCGGGCGAGCACCGCTTCGGCTGGACGATCCGCGAGCCGCGCGGCGTGATCGCGGCGATCTCGCCCTTCAACTTCCCTCTGAACCTCGCCGCCCACAAGGTCGCCCCGGCGTTGGCCGCCGCTAACGTCGTCGTGCTGAAGCCGGCCTCGCAGACGCCGCTCACGGCCCTCCGCCTGGCGGAGCTGCTCGTCGAGGCCGGCCTGCCCGAGCACGTCATCCAGGTCGTCGTCGGCCCCGGCAGTACCCTCGGCGCCAAGCTCGTCAAGGACGAGCGCGTCAACATGGTGACCTTCACCGGCAGCCCGCCGGTCGGCCGGCAGATCGCGAGCGACGCCGGCATGAAGATGGTGACCCTCGAGCTCGGCAACAACTCGGCCACCATCGTCGACGAGGACGCTCACCTCGACCTCGCCGTGCAGCGCATCGTCGCCGGCGGTTACGCCAACTCCGGGCAGGTGTGCATCTCGGTGCAGCGCGTGGTCGTGCACCAGAAGGTCTACGACGAGTTCATGGCGAGGCTCGTGCCCGCGGTCGAGGCGCTGAAGCTCGGCGACCCGCTCGACGAGAGCACCGACGTCTCGTCCCTGATCTCATCGGCCGAAGCCGAGCGCGTGCGGCTCTGGGTCGAGGAGGCGATCGAGCAGGGCGCGACGCTGGCCGCCGGCGGGGTCGACGCCGACGGCCGCATGAAGCCCACCGTCCTGACCGACGTGACCCGCGACATGAAGGTCTGCGCGCGAGAGATCTTCGGCCCCGTGCTCAGCATCCTCAAGGCGCGCGACCTCTGCGAGGCGATCGAGATCTCGAACGACAGCGACATGGGCCTGCAGGCCGGGGTCTTCACGAGGGACCTGAACAAGGCGCTGTACGCCGCCAAGCGTCTCGAGGTCGGCGGCGTCATGATCAACGAGGTGCCGACGTTCAGGGTCGACCACATGCCCTACGGCGGCATCAAGGGCTCGGGGATCGGGAGAGAAGGATTGCGCTTCGCGATCCGTGAGATGACCGAGATGAAGATGGTCGCGATCCGCGAGATGGACTGGCAGAGCGGAGGCCCGCCGGTGGACGCCTGTGCTCGCGAGCCGCTCGGGCCCTGAGGGACGAAGGGCCGACGGCGCGGCTCGCGACGGCGCGCGGCAGGGTCCTGGGACTTGCCAAACGGCCCGGGGAGCGCGATGCTGTGAGATGTCGGCGGTCGTCGGCGAGCGGATGAAGCGCGTCGCGACCGGAGGCCGCGACGGAAGGAGGTAGACGACAAGTGACTGACTTAGGTGGTGCGGCGCGCTAGGCGCCCCGCACGCGGTGCGCCTACGCGCCGCACCAAACGCAGCAGCACGGGCGGCGGGCCCTCGGGCCCGCCGCCCGCTTTTCATGTCGTGGGGCCCGGAGGCCGGCCCGCCTGCGGCGGCCGGCCCCTCCGCGCAGGCAGACGGCTCGGCGTCTCCGCGGCAGCGGTCGAGCCCGCCCCCCGCTGCGAGCGCCGCGCCGGCGTGTCCGATCGTCCCCGTGCGGCTTCGACAGCTTCGTCGCGTGATCGGTTGCATTGACGCTAAGGTTCTCTTTAGAGTCAGTGACGCTTCTCCGAGCGCCGGAGTCCTACGGGCGTGAGTCGCCTACGGAGCCGGGGCCGTCAGGGTGCGGCGGGAAACGGCTGCGCCTCCCAGCGCGGAAAGGAGGGCGAGGGCAGAGGCTCGCCCGCGTGTCGGTGAGCCCTGTCGCGTCGTGTGGCCGTCGCGCGCCGGGGGTTCGGGCGATCGGGGACCGTCAGGTCAGCTCACGACAGGATGGAGAACGACATGACCAGAGCCTTGCGCAAGAGCCGTCTGCTCGCCCTAGCGGTGCTCGCCCTGCTGCTTCTCGCCGCGCTGCCGCTGCTGGCCGGCTGCGGGTCGGACGCGGAGGACGGCGAGGCGGCCGAGGAGCCGCAGGAGCAGTCCATCGCCCGCGACCAGCTGATCGTGGCGACGACGACGAGCCTCAACGACTCCGGCCTCTTCGAGGACGTGGTGCTCCCCGCCTACGCCGAGATCGCCCCCGACGTGACGGTGAAGGTCATCGCCGTCGGCTCGGGTGAGGCGATCGCGATGGCCGAGCGTGGGGAGGTCGACGTGCTGACCGTGCACTCGCCCGCCGCGGAGCAGGAGTTCATGGACGCCGGCTACGGCACGCTGCGCCTGCAGTTCGCCTACAACTACTTCATCATCGTAGGTCCGGAGAGCGACCCCGCCGGCGTGGCCGACACGGCGACGGCGGCCGAGAGTTTCGCGGCCATCGCCGGGAGCGGGGCGGTCTTCGTCTCGCGCGGCGACGAGTCGGGCACGCACAGCAAGGAGCTCAAGATCTGGGAGGGCGCGGGCAGAGAGCCTTCAGGCGACTGGTACTTGAGCACCGGACAGGGCATGGGCGACACGCTGCGCATCGCCAGCGAGAAGGAGGGCTACACGCTGACCGACACGGGTACGTATCTGGCCCAGCGTGACACCCTCGATCTCGTCCCTCTCTCGCCGGAGAGCGCCGACCTGCAGAACACCTACTCCGTGATCCTGCTCGACCAGAACCGGCACACGGCCATCAACGCGGCCGCCGCCGAGCGGCTCGCACAGTACCTGGTGAGCAAACAGGGCCAGGAGGCGCTGGCCACGTATGGTGAAGAGGAGTTCGGGGAGCCGCTCTTCAGGCCGTACGCGGAGACGCTCGGTTCTTACTGACGGCGTCGCGCCCACGAGGGCCGTAGGGGGTCCGTAGACACATGCAGCTGATCTGGGAAGGCTTTGTCGAAGCGCTGCGTCTCCTCCTCGGGGGAGACGCAGCGCTCTATCAGATCGCCCTCCGTTCACTGTGGGTGTCGGGGCTGGCGCTCACGGTCGCCCTCGTCCTCGGCATACCTCTGGGCGGGACCGTCGCGCTCACGTCCTTCCCGGGCCGTCGCCTGATCGTCACCATCATCAACACGGGCATGGCGGCGCCGCCGGTCGTCGTCGGCCTCCTCGTGGCCCTCTTCCTCACCCGCAACGGCCCTCTCGGCCAGTTCCGTCTGCTCTACAGCAACTGGGCCATGGTGATCGCCCAGGTCATCATCGCCCTCCCGATCGTCACTGGGCTCTCGTTGGCGGCACTGCAACAGCTCGACGTCGGCCTGCGCCAGCAGATCGCCGCCCTCGGGGCCAATCGGCTGCAGGCGTTCTTCTACCAACTGCGCGAGATCAGGGTCGCGCTCCTCGCGGCGGTCATGGCCGCCTTCGGCGGCATCATCAGCGAGGTGGGCGCCGTCATGATGGTCGGTGGCAACATCGCCGGGCAGACCCAGGTGCTGACCGGGGCGATCGTGCAGGAGACGCGCATGGGCCGGTTCGCGAACGCCATCGCCCTGGCCCTCATCCTCGTCAGCCTTGCCTTCACCGCCAACTTCGTGCTCACCGCCGTCCAGCAGCAAGGACGGCGCGTGTGACGGCGACGGCGGACGCCCCATACGGCGCCGTCCTGGCGGTCCGTGACCTCAGTGTGCGTCGCGGCGGCAAGACTCTGGTCGCGGTCGAGGAGCTCGCGCTGCTGGGAGGTCAGGTCCACGTGCTCCTGGGGCCGAACGGCGCCGGCAAGAGCACGCTGCTCCACGCCCTGAACGGCCTGGAGCAGGCGGACGGCGAGCTGGTCTTCGGCGGCCGGCCGGTCAAGAGGCGCGGCGGCCGGCTCGCCCTCAGGCGTGGGACGGCCGCGGTGTTCCAGAAGCCGCATCTGCTCAACACGACGGTGCGGGCGAACGTCGAGAGCGGCCTGCGGCTGCGCGGCGTCGACCGGCACGAGGCTCGCCGCCGCGCTGCCGACGCGCTCGACCTGCTCGGCGTCGCGCACCTCGCCGACCGTCGCCCGGTCAAGCTCTCCGGCGGTGAGGCCCAGCGCGTCAGCATCGCCCGCGCCCTCGCCGTCGACCCCGCGGTCCTGTTCCTCGACGAGCCGCTCGCCTCGCTCGACCCGCCGACGCGGCGCGGTCTGACCAACGATCTGCTGCGCATCTTCGAGCGTTCGTCGATGGCGGTCATCTGGGTCACCCACGACCGCGACGAAGCGCTGACCGTCGGCGACGTCATCACGTACCTGGAGGGCGGCGCCGTGATCCAGACGGGCCCCGCCCTCGAGGTCTTCTCCAGGCCGGCGACGGCGTCCTTCGCGGAGTTCCTCGGGCTCGACACGTTCCTGAAAGGCCGCGTCGCCAACGGGCTCGACGGCGCGACGCGGCTCGTGCTCGACTCGGGGGTCGAGCTCTTGTGTGCCGAGGCCCCGGACGGCCCCGCGGTGGTCGCCGTCGCCCCCGAGGACGTCGTTCTCTTCACCACACGCCCCGACGAGCATGCCACCAGTTTGCGGAACGTGCTGGAGGGAACCGTCAAGGCGGTCGTGCCGTCCGGTCGCCTGCTGCGTGTCGACGTCGCGGCCGGCGGTCTCGAGCTCGGCGCGCTGATCACCAGGGCGGCTCTCGACGACCTCGGCCTCGCGGTCGGGGGTCAGGTCGTGGCGGCGTTCAAGGCCTCGGCCGTGCACCCGCTCTCGAGGCACGAGCGTCACGGCGACGCGAACACGAGGACCGAACGAGGAGGCTGACGATGGCGCTGAGCGCGCGCAATCAGATCGACGGCAAGGTCAAGAGCATCGTCCTCGGGGCGGTGATGGCCGAGGTCGTCATCGACATCGGCGGGCAAGAGATCGTCTCCACGATCACGCGGCACTCCTGTGAGAGCCTCGATCTCAAGGCCGGCGACGAGGTCAGGGCCGTGATCAAGGCGACAGAGGTGCTCATCGACAAGTGACGGAGGCCGCCGTCGCCGTCCGTCGGCTACACTAGGCGCATGAGCGACGACGTCCGGGCGCGACGGGTCGATTACCTGCGCCTCTCGATCACCGACCGCTGTAACCTGCGCTGCACCTACTGCATGCCCGCCGAGGGCGTGCGCGCGCGCGGGCACGACGACATCCTTCGCTTCGAGGAGATCGTCACTTTCGCCCGCGTCGCCGTGACGTGCGGCATCAGCAAGGTGCGCATCACCGGCGGCGAGCCGCTGGTGCGCGCCGGGTGCCCCGACCTGGTCGGCATGCTCGCCGCGCTGCCGGGCGTGCACGACCTCTCGCTCACGACCAACGGGCTGCTGCTGCCGCGCTACGCCGCCGACCTGCGCGCGGCCGGGCTGCGGCGGGTCAACGTCAGCCTCGACAGTCTCGACCCGGCGCGTTTCGCCGCCATCACCAGGGGCGGCCGTCTCGACGACGCCCTGGCGGGCCTCGAGGCGGCCTTCGCCGCCGGCTTCGACCCGGTCAAGCTCAACGTGCTGCTGCTCCAGGGCGTCGAGGACGAGCTCGACGCCTACGTCCGCCTGACCGTCGAGCGGCCGCTCCACGTGCGCTTCATCGAGTTCATGCCGCTCGACCGGCGCCTCGTCCTCGACGGGCGCATGGTGGCGGCGCCTCTCGTGCTCGACCGGCTGCGCGCGCGGCACGGCCTCGAGCCGGTCGGCGGCCCCTACGGCCACGGGCCGGCGCGCTACTGGGCCGTGCCGGGGGCCCCCGGCACGATCGGCTTCATCGCCGCCATCTCGGACCACTTCTGCGCGAGCTGCAACCGGCTGCGCCTGACGGCCGACGGCCGCCTGCGCACCTGTCTCTTCTCGGGCGAGGAGGTCGCCGTGCGGCCCCTGCTCGGCGATGACGAGCGCCTGCGCGCGGCCGTGCTCGAGGCGCTCGCCGGCAAGAGCTACGACCGCTGCCGCGAGGCGCTCGCCAACGAGCGCGCCATGTCGCAGATCGGGGGGTGAGGGCCTTGACCGATCTCAGCCATCTCGACGCCCGCGGCCGCGCGCGCATGGTCGACGTCGGCGAGAAGGCCGAGACCGACCGCCGCGCCGTCGCCGAGGCGCTGGTCACCATGGCGCCGGAGACGCTGGCCGTGATCGAGGACGAGGCGGTGCCCAAGGGCGACGT
>ENA-ORXD01002662-ORXD01002662.1-sediment-metagenome-genome-assembly--contig:-NODE-2662-length-11466-cov-3.460093_pt1 | contig 11466 bp, 11 predicted proteins | sample MGYA00237862_ERZ511471 | MGnify/ENA metagenome assembly ERZ511471 | reverse complement strand
CAGGGTGACGAACGGGCCGCCGTCGCCCGGCCAGGTGGTGAGCACCGGCAGCCGGCCGAGGTCGGGCGGCTCGACGACGACCTCGCGGAAGGCGGCCTTCTTGACGAGCTTCGGGCCGTACGAGGCGAGCTCCTTGAGCTGGCCGAGCGCCTTGACCTTGCCGACGAGGCCGCTCGGCACCTGGAGCTCGAGGAGCCCGGCGATGCGCTGCGCGACCTCGTCGAGCGGAGCGCCCAGCGCGAGCTCGAGACGGCGGTAGGAGCCCAGCTGGTTCATGAGCACCCGCACGGCCGGGCCGGCTTCGCCCGCCGGCCGTTTGGGGTTCTCGAAGAGCAGGGCCGGCCCGTGCGCCTTGCTGGCGCGGTCGGCGATCTCGGCCATCTCGAGGTATGGGTCGACCTCGGGGCGCACGCGGGCGAGCTCGCCCTCGCGCTCGAGCAGCTGGATGAAGGCTCTCAGGTCCACCGTCACCTCCGGTCGTATCACCCGCCGTCGCGCGGCGCCGTGGCGCGATCGCCCACGCGCTCGAGCTCGGCGAGGAGCGGCGCCGGGACGCGGAGCCGCAGGCGCGGCGCCGCCGCGAGCGCCAGAGCGGCGATGTCAAGCCCTCCGCCCCGCTCGAGCCCGGCGTCGACGTCGTCGAACACCTTGACCGTGTCGACTCGTGGGACATCCGAGGACAGCGCCACGAGACCCGCCGTCGCCGACGCCCAGAGTACATCATCGGCTTCGAAGGGGGCCCCGATGCTGCGCAGGACGGAGCACGTCGACATGAGACGGGTCAGCAGGACCACGGCGTCGACGTCGCCTGCTGTGGCGATCAGCCGCAGGCCTCGGGCGTAGAACACGTCGCCGGCCAGCAGCCCCGTCTCGAGGTCTCCGGCCGGAGACTGGACGACCCGGCTCTCCCGGTAGTGCAGCAGATAGCCTTCATACATGAGCTCGAGGGCGCTTATGTCACGCTCGTCCCATGCGGTGAGCGCCGCGTACAGCAGTCCCCAGCGAAGGACCGGCGCCGCGTCGGGGCGCCGGTCGAAGGCCTCGGCAGTCTCGAAGACCAGGGCCTGCACGCGTTGGATGCCTCGTTGCACGGCTTCCCCGATCCTCAGTCCAGGACCGCGAGCACGGCCTCGATGCCCGCTCCAACGTCGACCGGACGCCCCATCTGCCGCAGGCACGAGCCCATCGCGCTCAGCGCCGCGATCGCGTACGTCGGGCTGCACGTCTTGCCCATGTGCCCGATCCTCACGAGCTTGCCGTCGATCGGCGTGTTGACGAGACTCCCCGAGATCAACACCCCGAACTGCTCGCGCATGCGACGGCGCAGTCCCTCAGCATCGACGCCTTCGGGCGTGGTGACGGCAGTGACGACGTCGCAGGCATGCGCGTCCTCGTCCGGCCAGAGTTCGAGTCCCATGGCCCGCACGCCGGCGCGCGTGGCGCGCGCGACCTCGGCGTAGCGGCGGAAGTGCTCCTCGTGGCCGAGCTCGAGGTACTCGCTCACCGCCGCGTGCAGCGCTGCCACGTCGGAGACGGAGGGCGTGTAGGGCCAGATCTCCTTCTCGAGCCAGAGCTCCTTCCAGTCGAGGATGCTGAAGTAGGAGAATCTGTTGGGCGCCCTGACGGAGCGGAAACGCTCCCACGCGGCCTCGGAGACAGCCATGGCGCTGAGGCCGGGAGGCGCGCCGAGGACCTTCTGCGAACCGACGATGATGACGTCGATCCCCCACTCGTCGGTCCGGATCTCGGTGCTGCCCGAACTCGAGACCGCGTCGACGCAGACGAGACAGCCGTGCTCCCTGCCGACTCTTGCGAGCGCCTCGAGGTCGCACTGCGTGCCGCAAGGGGTCTCGCAGTGGACCAGCCAGAGGACCCGGGCCTCCGGGTGCTCCTCGAGCGCCGCCTCGACCTGCTCCGGCTGGACGATCGTGTCCCACGCGGTCGCCACCGGGACCGCGGTCGCCCCGTACTTCTCGAGGAAGTAACGGTTGCCCTCGCCGTAGTGACCGCTCTCCACGTTCACGACGACGTCGCCTTGATCGAGACCGGACACCGAGACCGCCTCAAGCGCGAGCAGCGCCTCGCCCTGCAGCATGATGATGTCGTTGTCCGTGCGCAGGAACGCCCCAAACATCCGCTGCGTCTCGCGGAACAGCGACCTGAACTCATCGGAGTAGTGAACAAGGAGCTGGTCCCCGAGCGCGCTCCTGACACGATCGGAGAGCGCCACGGGCCCGCCCGTCATTATGAACTCCGCGGAACGCGCGATCCCTCTCATCTCTCTCCCCCTGGCCGGCAGCGGCTCAACGCCCACCCCTCACGTACGGGGTCGCGAGAGCCGACGGCAGATACGACTGACGCGCGAAGACGATGAGCGCCAGTATGACGGTGACGAACGGTAGCATCTGCACAACGTCGGTCGGCACGTTGACGCCCGCGAGCTGCAGAGACGTCGCGCTCGACAGAGCGGCCCCGAACAGGAACGCGCCCACCGCGACCCATAGGGGCCGCCCCCTGCCCAGCATGGCGATGACGATGGCGATGAAGCCCACGCCCCCGGTCATGAACGGCACGAAGACACCGGCCACGACGATCGCCATGTAGCCGCCCCCGAGACCGGCGAGCGCGCCGGTGACGAGAACGGCGACCGTGCGCACCCTGAGCACGTCGACGCCGGCGTTGTCGAGGGCCGCCGGCTTCCAGCCGGCGGCCCTCAGGTGCAGGCCGGCGTTCGTGCGGGAGAGCACCCACCAGCTGACGCCGACGAGAGCGATGCCGATGTAGACGATCGCCGGCTGGCCGAAGAAGCTCGAGCCCACGATCGGTACGTCGGTGAGCCACGGCACGCGGACCGTCGGGACCGCGCCGAGGCGCGGGTAGCTCGTGCCGAACTGCGCCGCGTGCAGCAGACTGGTAAGGCCCTCGACGGCGAGCAGGATCGCGATGCCCACGACGATCTGGTCGCGCCCCATGCGCACGCAGAAGACCACCATGAGCAGGGCGACCAGCAGACCGGCGACGATCGCCGCCAGAAACCCGATCCAGGACGACCCCGTCCAGTGCGCGACCACGAACCCCCCATACGCACCGAAGAGCATCATGCCCTCGAGGCCGATGTTGAGGACCCCCCCCTGCTCGGAGACGGTCTCCCCCAGAGCAGCGAACAGGAGAGGCGCCCCGGCGATGACGGCGCCCGAGATGAGTGCCGCGAGGAACTCGCTCGTGAGCAGACTACTCATCGAGCGCTGCCTCTCGCTTCGAGGTCCGCCTCGCCGGCCGGAGCCGCATACCTGCAGTCCATCGCTTCGTCCTGACCCACTCAGTGAAGACCATGAAGAACAGAATCAGCCCGATCAGCAGCAACAGAAAGTCGTTGGGCAGGTCGGCGCGTCGCGCGGCCTCGTGGCCTCCGATGGAGAGTACGGCGAAGAACGCGACCAGCGGGATCACGAGCTTGACGTTCAGGCGAGCGAGGAAGACGAGGGCGAAGAGCGTCAGCCCGAACGCCGGGTTCCAGTCGGCGCGGACATACCCCCACACGCCCAGGACCTCGACGGCGGCCGCCAGCCCTATGAGGCCGCCGCTCAGAGCGAACGCGGTCACGATGTCGCGTTTCACGTCGAGGCCGGCGTGCACGGCGGCCTTGTGGCTGGCGCCGAGCATCCGCAGGCTCAGCCCGTAGCTCGTGCGGGTCTGCATGTAGTGGACGGCCGTGAGCGCCGCGAGGGCGACCACGATGCCGAGATGGATACGCGTCCCCGGCAGGTAGGGCAGCAGGTACTTGAAAGGGATCACGTCGGTCTGGGGAACGAGCGACCGGTCGCTCAGGAACGGCCCCTTGATGAGGAGGTTGGCCAGCCTGATGCCGATGAAGCCGACCATCAGCGTGGTGATGATCTCGTTCACGCCGTACCACGCCTTCAGGACCGAGGGGACGATGGTCCAGGTTGCGCCGGCGGCGAACCCGATCACGCAGAGCAGCGCAAGCGCGAGCCAGTACGGCAAGACCCCCATGAGAGGCGCGCCGAGACCCGCGACGACCGCCGCGGCGATGAGGAACTGGCCGTCGCCGCCGATGTTCCAGAGACCGGCCTGAAAGGCAACGATGAGCCCTGCCGACATGAGGAGCAGAGGAGCCATGCGGATGATGCTCTGCTCGAGCCCCGCCTGCGAGAGCAGCCCGCTGTCGATCGTCGTCGCGTAGAAGCTGATCGGGTCGCGGCCCATCAAGAGCAACAGCATGCCCCCGGCGACGAGCGCGTACACGATGGGCCCGAACCCGTGCCAGATGCCGGTCAGCACCCTGACCGAGGTGGCGCGCGGCGGCGAGGCGACGCGCGTCTCCGCCTCACTCATCGCCGCCGCCGATCATGAGAGCGCCGATCTCCTGCTCGGCGCCCGGCAGGTTCTCGACCACGCCCATCAGCCGGCCGCAGGACAGCACGGCGACCCGGTCGCAGAGCTCGAGCAGTTCCTCGAGGTCGGTGGAGATCACGAGGGCCGCCGCCGCCCCGTCCTCGACCAGCCGTCCGATGCGGTCTCTCACCATGGCGGTGGTCTTCACATCGAGCCCGTGGGTCGGCTTGTTGAAGACCACGACCTTCGGGCCGAACGAGAGCTCCCTGGCTACGACGACCTTCTGGAGGGTACCCCCTGAGAGGGAGCCCGCCGGCGTGTCCAGCGTGGGCGTCATGATGTCGTACTCGGCCACCAGAGCGCGGGCATGCCGCTCGATGGCCGTCTTCCTCGTGCGGCCGTGCACCCAGAAGGGCGGCGCGCCGATCCGCTTGCTCACGAGGTTGAGGGCGACACTGAGCGGCGGCGCGACGCCCTCGCCGAGACGATCGTCGGTGACGTAGCGCAGACCCAAGCGCTGACGGGCGCCGATGCTGAGCGCGCGGACGGTCGTGCCGGCAAGCCTGATGTCGCCGGCGGTGACGCGCCGCTGGCCGGCGATGCCCTCGGCAAGAGGCCGCTGCCCGTTGCCGTCGACACCGGCGACGCCGACGACCTCGCCGGCGTACACGGCGAGCGAGAGCGGTTCATCGATGCCGACCTCGCCCCGCGCACCGGGGACGAGAACGTCGGAGAGCTCGAGCAGGGGCGGTCCGGCGGCCGGACGCCTGGTGTGGCGCATCGGACCTTCGAACCCGCGCATCTCGGCGACCCGGGCGAGACGTGCGGCCTCGCCGGGGAACATGAGATCGACGACCATCTGCCTGAGCTCCGCGAAGGTACCTCCCCTCATCGTCGCCTCGTCGATCGTGCCCACGAGGCGACCCCGGCGAAGGACGGACATACGGTCGCCGATGTCGAAGGCCTCGCGCAGCTTGTGTGTGATGAAGATGACCGCGAGCCCCTGGCGCTTCAGCTGCGCGAGTACCCGCTGCAGGCCCTCGACACCCTTCGGCGTCAGCATCGAGGTGGGCTCGTCCAGGATGAGGACCCGGGAGCCGCGCCACAGAGCCCTGACGATCTCCAGTTGCTGCTGCTCCCCGAGCGAGAGCCGTCCGACCTGGACCGACGGGTCCACGGTAACGCCGAGCAGAGCCGAGAGCTCGTTGAGAGCCGCCAACGCCTCGCCGGTCTTCAGCCGCAGACCTTTTCCCCGGCCCAGCAGCAGGTTCTCGAGCACCGTGAAGACGGGGATCAGGCTGCTGTGCTGGTGGACCATCCCGATGCCCAGGTCGATGGCCTCCCGGGGACACCCAATCGTGACCCGGCGGCCGTCAACGCGGATCTCGCCCCCGTCCGGCTGATGAAGACCGGCCAGAACGCTCATGAGCGTCGACTTGCCGGCGCCGTTCTCGCCGAGGAGACAGTGCACCTCGCCACGACGCACCGCGAGGCTCACCTCGTCGTTCGCGAGCACCCCTGGGAAGGACTTGGAGATGCTGCGGAGCTCGACGGCCGCAGGCGCCTCTCCCACGATCACTCTCCGGACTTGAGGAGTGCCTGGACGTCCTTCTCGGTCCTGGTCAGCGGCACCTCGATGGAGCCGTCGCCGATGCCCTGCCGGGCGACCTCGACCTCCGCCCACACGTGGTCGGGGATCCATGCGGTCTTGAGCAGAGAGATGCCGTTGTCGAGGCCGAGGTAGTACGTCGCCCTCCCGAACGTGCCGCCTTCGACCTGCCCGATGGCCAGCCGGGCGATGCTCGTGAAGTCCCAGTGGACGGAGGAGAGATAGACGCCCTCCTCGTCGAGCGACCTCTTGTCGCCGATCACGTCGATGAACCACACCTTCTCGGAGCCCTCGGGCGGATCCGCGGTCTCGCAGGCCTGCAGCATGCCGAACGAGGAGCCGTCGCCCATGCCGAAGATGACGTCCGCACCGCCGGCGATCGCGCTCTGGGTGACCCGCTTGCCACCGGCCGCATCGGCGTACCCGGCTTGCCCGATCTGCACGTAGAGGATCTTGATGCCGGGGTCGGTGTCGCGCACGCCGGCGATGAAGCCGCCGGACATCTTGGTCCAGTTCTCGTCCTCAGCGGAGACCACGATGGCGACAGTCCCGGACCTGTTCATGTGCGCCGCGAGGATGCCCGCCAGGTACGACCCGTGCTGCGCGTCGGTCTCGAGGTCGGTCACCAGCCCGGGCGTGTTGGCGTCGTCGCCCGCGCCGATGATGACCGTGGGGATCTGCGTCTCGCGGGCGACCTGAGGCGCGACCGTGTTGTAGCCGCTCGCCCAGGCGAAGATGAGCTGGGGCTGCTCCGCGGCGACCTGGTTCAGGATCGGCGTGATGTCGCCATAGCCGGCGCCGTCCTGGACGATGTACTCGGCGGCCGCCGACGAGGCGGCCGCTTTGACGCCCTCGACGCCCTGCTGGTTCCAGCCGAAATCGTTCGCCTTCTCGGGGGCGATGATGGCGACCGTCGTCACCTTGACGCCGTCGCCGCTCGTGGATGCCGGCGTCTCCTCGCGCCCCCCACACCCGAGGGCCGCGATCACAACGGCCGCCAGCGCGAGGACCAGCGTCAAGCCAGACTCCCTCCGGATCCTACCTGAGCGCATCGATGCCTCCTGCGTACCGTGCCTGGGCCTCAGAGAGTAGCAGAGAAGATGCGCTTGCGGCGCGGTCCGGACGGCCGTCGCGCCGGCGAGAACGAGGGAGGGCTCCTTCGCATGCGCGCTGCGTCAGTCGGACTCGCGGTCGAGGTGGAAGGAGAGCGCCATGAGCTCACTCGACAGGTCGACCTGGCGCACCAGCACGCCGTCGGGCGTGTGCACGCGGACCGGGGCGAAGTTGAGGATCGCCCGCACCCCGGCGGTGACGAGCCGCTCGACCGTCGCCTGGGCCTCGCTCGCCGGGACGGTCACGACGGCGATGTCGACGCGCTCCTCGGCGCAGAACTCCTCGAGCTCGGCGACACTGCGCACGCGGCCCTCGCCGTAGCTCGCGCCGATGACCGTGGCCGAGCTGTCGAACATCGCCACCAGGTGGAAGCCCTGCTCCCCGAAGCCGCGGTAGCGGGCCAGCGCCGTGCCGAGCAGCCCGGCGCCGATGATGGCGACGCTCCACGTGCGGTGCAGGCCGAGCGAGCGCGTGATGACATCGATGAGGCTGTCGACCCCGTAGCCGACACCGCGCGTGCCGAACTCGCCGAAGTACGAGAAGTCCTTGCGGATCTGGGCGGCGTTGAGGTCGATGGCCTCGGCGAGGTCCTTCGACGACACGCGTTCGATACCTCGAGCGTGGAGCTCGCGGAGCTTGCGCAGATAGAGCGCGAGCCGCGGTACGGTGACCGCCGGGACGTCCTTCCTGTCGACGTTGCGCACGCTGCCCCCTCGTCAGGCCGCCGCGAAGAACGCGGCGGCCACCTCCTGCGCGCGGCGTAGGTCGTCGTCGGTCAGTGCGAGCGAGACCATCGCGGCCTCGAACTGTGACGGCGCCAGGTAGACCCCGTGCTCGAGCATGTGCCGGTGGTAGCGCCCGTAGGCCGCCGTGTCGGCGCGCTTCGCGTCGGCCCAGCTCGCGACCGGTCCCTCGCCGAAGAACATCGTCAGCATCGCCCCGACCCGGTTGATCGTGACCGGGGCCTCGCCGGCGGCCGCGCGAAGCCCGCTCTCGACGCGCGCGGCCAGCGACTCGAGGCCCTCGTACACGCCGGGCTCCGACAACACGCCGAGTGTGGCTGCACCGGCCGCCATCGCCAGCGGGTTGCCGGCGAGCGTGCCGGCCTGGTAGGTCGAGCCCAGCGGGGCGACGGTCTCCATGAGTTCGCGGCGGCCGCCGAAGGCCCCGACGGGCAGGCCGCCGCCGATGATCTTGCCGAGAGTCGTGAGGTCGGGGATCACCCCGAAGCGCTCTTGCGCGCCGCCCCAGGCGACCCGGAAGCCGGTGATGACCTCGTCGAAGACGAGCAGGGCGCCGTACTCGGTGCAGAGACGGCGCGCGGTCTCGAGGAACCCGGGCGCCGGCGGGACGACGCCCATGTTGCCGGCGACCGGCTCGACGATCAGGCAGGCGATCTCCTCGCCGCGCTCCTCGAAGAGCGCCTCGAGGCCGGCGACGTCGTTGTACTCGAGGAGCAGCGTGTCGGCCGTCGTCCCCCTGGTCACTCCGGGGCTGTCGGGCAGCGAGAGCGTGAGCACGCCGCTGCCGGCGGCGGCGAGGAAGGCGTCCGAGTGCCCGTGGTAGCAGCCGACGAACTTCACGATCTTCTCGCGCCCGGTCGCGCCGCGGGCGACGCGCACGGCGCTCATCGTCGCCTCGGTACCCGAGTTGACCATGCGCACGAGCTCGATCGACGGCACGGCCTCGCAGATCAGCCGGGCGAGCTCGATCTCGAGCGCCGTCGGGGCCCCGAAGCTGGTCCCGTCGTCGAGCACGGCACGCAGGCGTTGCACGACCTGGGGGTGACCCCAGCCGAGGATCATCGGCCCCCACGAGGAGACGAAGTCGACGTACTCGTTGCCGTCGGCGTCCCAGACGTGGGCGCCGCGCGCCCTGGCGATGAAGAGCGGGTGCGGCATGCCGACGCCCTTCATCGCCCGCACCGGCGAGTTGACGCCTCCCGGGATGTACCTGAGCGCCTCCTCGAAGAGGCGGGCAGAGGTCTCGTAGTTCACGCGTTCCTCCAGCGGGACGGACTCACGGACTCTTCATATACTACGCGGTCAGCGGCTCATGTGAGAGCGTGCACAAGAGCGCGCCTTCGCGAGAGGGTCGCGTGGGCCCCGTCGAAGGGAGCAATGAGGTGAGCGCCACGATCCGCACGGCCGGTGCGAGCGACGCCGTCGCCGTCGCCGGCCTGATCCGCGAGATGGCCGCGACCTTCGGCGAGAGTTCGCCGGTCGAGCCCGCCTGGGTCGAGGCCTTCCTGGCGCGTGACGACGCCGGCGCCTTCGTCGCCGAAGACGACGGCGCGGTCGTCGGGGCGGTCACCTGGTTCCTCTTCCCCGGGCTCTACCACGCCGCGCACTGCGCCACGGTCGATGAGGCCATCGTGACCCGCGAGCACCGGGGGCGCGGGATCGGGACCGCGCTGCTGCACCGGACGATGGCCCATCTCGAGGGTCTCGGCGTGGCCGAGATCGGCATCTCCACCGGGCTCGAGAACGAGGGCGCCCAGCGCCTCTACCGGCGGCTGGGCTTCACCGACGCCTCACTGCTGCTCGAGAGGCACCTGTGAGCGACTCCCGCGCGAGAGGGCCGAGGAGGACCCGGCGGGAGTCGGCGAAGGCCGAGTCACACGGCAAGGCCCTCACGAACGGCGTCACGATCCGTGAAGCCGGCGCCGGCGACGAGGCGGCCGTCGTGCGCCTCGTCGTCGAGATGGGCCGCGACTTCGCCCACGGCACCGCCGTCGACGAGGCCTTCGTGCGTCGCTATCTCGACCAGGCCGGCGCTCACATCCTGCTCGCCGTGGGGCCGGGCGGCCCCGTGGGCGTGCTCTCCTACTCCGTGACGCTCGACCTCTACCACGCGGCGCCGGCCGGCGAGATCGAAGACGTGGCCGTGACCCGGGCAGCGCAGGGCGCCGGCATCGGCGAAGCGCTCGTGCGCGAGGCGATGCGCCGCCTGGTCGCCGAGGGCTGCGCCGAGGTCGGCGTCATCACCAGCCGCGACAACCGGCGGGCTCAGCGCGTCTACCGGCGCGCCGGGCTCACCGACGAGCTCGTCTGCCTGCAGCGGCACTTCCTGGACGAGACGTGACGGAGGCTCCGGCCAGCGTCGGCACCCGTCAGGGCACGGCCGGCGGGCACCAGGCCCGCGGCACGTAAGCGCAGTACGGCTCCTCGGCCATGTAGTCGCCGGTCGCCTCGTAGGCGCGGGCGCGGCAGCCGCCGCAGACCTTCTTGAACTCGCAGACGCCGCACTTGCCCTTGAGGCCGTCGAGGTCGCGCAGCTCGACGAAGAGCGGCGACGAGCGCCAGATCTCGGGGAACGGGGTCTGGCGCACGTCGCCGGCGACCTTGTCGAAGTAGCCGCAGGGCTGCACCTCGCCGCGGTGGGAGATGAAGCAGAAGCCCAGCCCGGCAAGGCAGCCGCGCGTCAAAGCATTCAGGCTCCTTCTGGGGGCCTCTGCCCCAGGTAGCGGGGCATCCCGGCGCGCTGCGCCTCCGTCTTTCTGCCGCATTATCCTGAAGTAGTGGGGAGCGTCGGTAGGCTTGAGGAATATACGGTCCTTCATCTCCTCCTGCTTGTCGTAGACCCAGTTCAAGGTGCTCTCGTACTCATCGGGAGACATCTCGACTGCTTTCAGGCCTTTGCCCCGACCCGTGGGCACCAGCATGAAAGGATGAAAGGCCACGGCGCCGGCTTCGAGCGCCAGGTTCAGCAGCTCGTCCAGGTACCGGACGTTCATACGGGTGATGGTGCTGTTCACCTGCACCTCGATGCCGGCCCATCGCGCCCGGGCTATTCCGGCCAGCGCTGCTTTAAAGGCCCCCGCCTGGCCGCGGAACCTGTCCTGTAGCTCCGGCGTTGGGAAATCGAGGCTGACGGCCACCCTCGATACCGGAATGTCTCTTAGCTGCTGTGCCACCTCTTCGGTGAGCAGGGTGCCATTGGTGCCCATGACCACGCGCAGGCCTCTGGCCGTGGCATATTTGCCCACCTGTACCAGGTCGGGGCGCAGGAGCGGTTCACCTCCGGTGAGAATCAGCACTGGCTTACCTGCTTCCAGTATCTGGTCTATGAGGCCGAGGCTCTCTCCGGTGGAAAGCTCGCCTTCATAAGTGCTGCCGGTGGAGGAAGCCCGGCAATGGGCGCAGAACAGATTGCAGCGGCGTGTTATCTCCCAGGCTACCATCTGCAGCCTGGGCGTAATGGCCTCAGTTCCTTTCATATACGTGTCATTCGGCCCGGCTGTCATTGCACCAGTCCAATCTCAGCATCGGTGAGATAGCAGGCCGGGTCCTCCGCCCAGACGTCGCCGTGAACGGCTTCAGCCCGCACCCTGAGGTTCCCGTTGCACAGGTCGAGGTAGCGGCACCTGGCGCAGCGGCCTTTGAGCA
>ENA-ORXD01002661-ORXD01002661.1-sediment-metagenome-genome-assembly--contig:-NODE-2661-length-11480-cov-4.702622_pt1 | contig 11480 bp, 9 predicted proteins | sample MGYA00237862_ERZ511471 | MGnify/ENA metagenome assembly ERZ511471 | reverse complement strand
TGGTGTCCATGTCGATGCCGTAGGCGCTGCCGCCAATAGCCCCGTCGCCGCCATTGCAGGTCATGTCGCCGGAGTTTTTAATGTGACCGGGATAGCCAATGTAGAGGTAAAGGTACCCTGCGTCACCGCCAGCTGTGACCCCGTCGCCCCCGGACGTATTGAAGTCGCCGGAGTTGTAGTTGTTGCCGTATTCGGTATCGATTTCGATATAACTGCCGCCATGCCCGCCGCTGCCGGTGGAACCGGTACCGCCCATAGCGATCATGTCACCCGTGTTGATGGAGAGCAGGTTGGCATAAACGTAAATATAGCCGCCATTACCGCCGTCGGTACCGTTGCCGCCCGAGGTGTTGATGGTCCCCTGATTGAAGAAGGACCCGGCATCTTCGCTGATGCTCCAGTCGCTGTCGTAAATGTTGAAGTACAGGTTGCCACCGTTGCCACCCGGGCCTTCGGTGTCGTCGGCACCGGTCAGATCGATGGCCGAACCACTGGCGCCATAATAAGCATCACATTTGATTTCCAGGCTGACACGGCTTTCTCCCGCGGCTAAGGTCGGAACGACTGCCGCGATGGCCGTGGTGGTGATGGTGCCGGCATTGCGCACATCGTTCTGCAGGCGGATGTTGGCCTCATTGGTGTAATTGGGTTCGAGGGTCAGAGTCGCCCCGGCTGCCACGGAAATGCCGGTAACCGGATCCTCGTCTGCCAGGATTTCGTTCCCGTCCGAGATGTATACATTTTGATTGCTGGCCACCATGTAGGGGGTGTCAGCAGCCGGTTCCGCAGTTACGACGGCGATGGTCGTGTCTGCGGTAATTGCCAACGGATTCAGACCGAGATAAGTCGTCACCGTGCTGGGGAAGGTGAAGCTGGCATCGGCCAGGCCGGTTTTGAAGATCTTGATGTTTCCGCCCAAGGAGCCGTAGTCAATATACAGGTCGATGTCGCCGCCGTTGGCGCCGCTGCCGTCACCGCCGGCGCCGCCTGATGTGTCGATGGTGAACTGACCGGCTGGACCGCTAGGTGGGGTAATGGAGTTGATGTCAAACAACGCCGCGTTGCTACCATCGCGGCCATCGTCACCATCGTCGCCGTCACACCCAGCTAAGGGCAAGGCGATCAGCCCGATGATGAGCAAACTGAGTAACGTCCTGGCAGGATTCCTAAACCTTTTCATTCGTTCCTCCTTCTGAGGGTTGCTGTTTTGTCAAGATCACTGGACACCTTGACTCCCCTGTGAAAAGAACACACTCCACGAATGAAAACAGGGCCTTGCTGTTTCCTTCGTAGAGATGGTAATCTCATTTGCGCTATGGCGGATGAATGTGACAAGGTTGCGACGTTTTGTTGTTTTCTGTTAGTGATTGTTAATAGGTATAACTCAACAATTTCCATTGTAAAGAAGTAAGCCGAGATTTTTTATGAGTTATGTTTTCGTAGGTATATTAACAATATAGGTTTTGTTTATGAAAATTATAGTTATTGACGGATATGCCATGAATCCTGGCGATTTGAACTGGGGTGCTTTGAACTCTTTAGGTACGTGTAGGTTCTATGAACGTTCAACGCGGGAACAGGTGGTAGAGCGTTGCAGGGGGGCTCAATGCGTTCTGACCAATAAAGTGGTCTTTTCCGAGGAAGTCATGGCGGCTTTGCCGGAACTGCGCTATATCGGTGTAACGGCAACCGGTTACAATGTCGTTGACATCGAGGCCGCTCGCCGTCGGAACATCACTGTCACCAACGTGCCGGCCTACAGCACCGCTTCGGTGGCGCAGATGGTCTTCGCCCTGCTGCTGGAACTCACCCAGCAGGTCGGGCGCCACTCAGAGTTGGTGGGACGGGGAGATTGGACGAAGAGCCCTGATTTTTGCTTCTGGGATCGGCCGTTGGTGGAATTGGAAGGCCGGGTGATGGGGTTGGTCGGATTCGGGCAAATCGCCCGGCGGGTGGCGGCAATCGCTCAGGCGCTGGGGATGGAGGTGTCGGTTTATACCCGTCACCCTGAACGTCATACTCAGGAGTTCCAATCAATGGGGTGCCGAGCTGTTGATTTGGATACGATGTTTTCGACTTGTGATGTGATCAGTCTGCATTGCCCTCTGACGCCGGAAACGGCTGGGCTGGTCAGCGAAGAGCGCCTACGGCTGATGCGTCCCGGAGCCTTCCTCATCAATACTGCGCGGGGGCCTTTGGTGGACGAACAGGCGCTGGCCGCAGCCCTGAACAGCGGTCAGCTGGGTGGGGCAGGGCTCGACGTCCTGAGCAGCGAACCCCCGCTTGCAGATAATCCTTTACTTCAGGCAAGCAATTGCTTCATTACACCTCACATCGCCTGGGCAACCAAGGCGGCGCGACAGCGGTTACTGACGGTTTCAGTCGAGAACTTAGCTGCATTTCTGGCCGGAGAAAAACGCAATGTTGTCAGTTGATTGGGCTTGAGTGAAGGGATTAGGAATGATTTGCAGGTTAGCCTGCCTTGACAGGAGACCTTTAGAAATGTAGTATGCCTGCTCTGCAGAAACAGCAATTTAAGTCAGCGTCAAATTCAACACCAACAGCCATAGGGTGTGCTGCCCTATGGCTTTTCATTGCGAAAAAGGAAGCTCATGAGTCGAAAAGTTTTATCCGCAGGGGATATTACCGATGCCCGTTGTACGCGTTGCCGTACCGTGACCAATCACACCATCGTTGCCATGGTTGGGGATGAGCCGGCTCGCGTCTTGTGCAATACCTGTGGAAGTGAACACAAGTACCACGCGCCCCGGCAGGAACGCGCACCACGTACCACTGTGGCGAGTTCTCCCAGTAAAACGCCTTCGACCGCAAGGGGCCGGACCATGCGGGCTAATGCGGATATGCAGGAATGGCTGTCGTTACAGGATTCTTACGCTGCGGATAAAGCTAAGATTTACGCAATGGACGGATTGTTCCATATCGATGACGTCGTTCGGCATCCCACCTTCGGTTTAGGTTTTGTGCGGGCTCTTTTCAAGCCGGACAAAATGGAAGTTCTTTTCCAGGACGGGCGCAAACTTCTGCGCTGCCGCTGCAAATAAATCCTGCCTAAAAAAGACAGACCCAGATCGATACGTAAACGTATCTCCTTGAGTCCGCGAGAATTGCAAGGGGATGTCGAGAGAATAAAAAGAGGGCCTCTTCAGGGGCCCTCTTCCAGTTTCAGGGCAGCAAGAACTTTTTCCGCTTGTTGAGGAGTGATTCGTTGCCCTGCCAAGGCTAATTCCACCGTTTTTCTTCCGAGAACACGATAGAGTTCCTGAGTATCGTTATCCAGACCTGTCATGGACTGGAGATGTGCGTTAACCGTGCCGGCATCGCCGCGCGAGATGGGACCGGTCAGGGCGAGCTCCGGGCCGAGGGCGGAAAGATTCATGGCCGTGCCGCGCAACAACGGGAGCAACAGCCGAAATGCCTCGGTCTGCTCGAGCCCACAAGCCTGCATGATTTGGCAGGAAACTCCGATCAGGGAAATCAAATAGTTGGACGCAACACATGCGGCGGCGTGATAAAGGACCTTAGCTTCGCTAGCCAGCCGGAATGACGTCCCCCCCATGTCTGCTACCAATTGTTCTGCCAACGGGAGCAAGGACTCCGGCCCCTCAACCGCAAATGGGGTGCCTGGCAGGTTCTGTACGCCAATCACTGCATCGGCAAAGGTTTGCAGAGGGTGGAGCGATAGGCAGTAGGCTTTTTCTGCTTCAGATGAGGCCATAACGGCCGCAGTGTGTAAACCGCTAAAATGGATCAGGATCGCATCGGGACGGACTAGACCCTCATGACGCAGCATGCGAGCTGTCGGTTCGATCAGATCGTCAGGTACCGCCAGCAGAACCACATCCCCAAGGCGAGTCTGGCTGAAATCGATGCTGCCGATTTCACCGCGACAACCGGCAAAACGAGCAGCTGCTCGAGCCCGGTTTTCCTCGCGGCCAATGACTGCGCAGATTTCATGACCGGCTTCATGCAGCAGTCTGATGACCGCTTGGCCGAGCCGCCCCGGACCGATGAGGACGATTTTGTGCTTCACTGGACTTTGACCTCCAAGGTTCCGACCTGTTCAATCGTCGCACGGACGCGGTCGCCACTTCGAACCGGCCCGACTCCAGCCGGAGTGCCGGTAAGAATGACGTCTCCTTCTTCCAAAGAAAAAATGGATGATGCGAAACTGATGATGGCCGGAATCCGGTGCATCATGAATGCGGTTGTCGAGTTCTGCCGCATTTCTTCATTGACCGCCAGGGATATGGAGAGATTGTGGGGGTCTGAAACGCTGTCGGCGGGGACAAAGTCTGACAGTGGGCAGGCTGTGTCAAACCCTTTAGCGACATCCCAGGGCAGACCTTTTGACTTCAGCTCACCTTGTACGTCGCGCAATGTCAGGTCAATGGCGACTCCATAGCCGGCGATGTATTCCTGAGCGTCTTCGGCCGAGACGTTCTTGGCCCAGCGGCCGATCAGGACTGCCAGTTCCACTTCATGGTGGCAATCGTTGGAATATGGGGGAATGACAACCGTTTCGCCGTCACCAATGATACTGGTTGAGGGCTTGGTGAAGAGCACCGGTTTGGCAGGTATTTCGTTGCCCAGTTCACGGATGTGTTCAGTGTAGTTGCGAGCCAGGCAGACAACTTTGCCTACCCGATAGGTTTTGCTGGTACCAACGAGACGAACAGTGTACATGGGCCCTCCTGTATTTACATGGTAATAGCTGTAAGTTTATGGTTTCAGTCCGCTAAATGCAATAGCAGCCTACTGAAAAACATCCTGTTCGGGTTCGCTCAACCGTTATTCCGGTTTGGGGCGAGGTAGCGCCCAGTTATGACGAATCGCCAGGAGCCTTAAGGTGGTTACGCTGGCTGCGGCCAGCAGCAGGCTCAACGACTTAGGGATGGGAAAGGCGTGCAGCAAGACCAGCAATGCGCCGCCAACCATGCAGGCTGAAGCGTAAACTTCCCGGCGCAAGATCAGTGGGACCTGGTTGCTCAGTATGTCGCGGACGACTCCACCGGCCGTGGCAGTCATCACACCCATCATCACCGAACCGAGAAAGCCAAGGTTGAATTGCAACCCTTTTGATGTGCCGATGACGACAAAAGTACCTAGGCCGACGGCATCAAAAATCTGTAGAGGATAATTGATGCGCTGCATCAGGGGATGCAGGAAGAAAACCAGCAGGGCAACCAGCAATGACAGGTAGAGATAGGTCTGGTCTTTCAGGCAGAACGGAGGGAAGTCCCCGAGCAAAACGTCTCGCAGGGTGCCGCCTCCAATCGCGGTTACCAGCCCCAGGACCAAGACGCCGAACAAATCCATATCGCGTCTGACGCCGGCCCAGGCGCCTGATGCGGCAAAAGCCGCTGTTCCAATAAGATCAAGAGTGTAAAGAATTGTCACGATTTCCTCCGCGCGGGAGGATACCCGAGGGTTGCTAAAAAAGCAATAAGGCTGCAATCGTAGAAAAGCTGTGATAGCATAACGGCTGGCCAGTTTCTTGAGTCTGGCGACCGAACTCTCAGTCGAGGCCTGCGTATGTTTCTTCCCATTGGGGATACTCCCAACCCTCGCGGAACCCCATACGTCAACTACCTGCTGATTGCTGCCAACGTGGCGGTCTTTTTGCTGGTATCTCTTCCTTTGACAACCCAACGTCCCGACCTGAATGATCCGCTGTTGCTCGATTATCTGCATACGCTGGGCGTACGCGGAGCCATCTCCGCCAGGGATGTTCTGCAGCACGTCTCAGCCTATGACCTGTTTGTTTTCCGCTATGGCTATCGACCCGCAGAACCGTCCCTGTTGACTCTGTTCACTGCAATGTTCCTACATGGCGGCTGGCTGCACCTTGCCGGTAACATGCTCTTCCTGTGGATTTTCGGGGATAACGTCGAGCATAGGCTCGGGCGGGTCGGCTATCTCCTCCTCTATCTATCGTCAGGCGTTGCCGCAACCCTGTTTTTTGCCATGTTTGTACCGCAGTCCACAGTCCCCCTTGTTGGCGCTTCTGGTGCTATTTCCGGAGTGCTCGGTTGTTATTTCCTCTGGTTTCCACGCAACCAGGTTAAGGTGTTTATCTTCCTCTTCCCCTTTATCATGAACACCTTTTTGATTCCTGCCCGCCTGGTGTTGGGATTTTTCCTGATCATCGACAATATTATCCCCTTCCTGTTAACCACTGGTGAAGGGGGCGGGGTGGCACATGGCGCTCACATCGGGGGGTTTTTAGCCGGGCTCGGGCTGGCTTTCGGCATTGACCGCTGGCCGCAACGCAAGCTGTCGGCTAACCCTTTCCAGTCCCGAGCAAATCCGGCTTCGCCTCAACCTGCAGCAGGGGAACCGTTGCTCAATCCTGCGGAACATTTCATTCACTATCTGCGGCACTCACGGCTGGGGGAAGCTGCCAACCTGTTTCTTTCCTTTAAAGACACCAACCTTCGCAACCGTCTCCCGGAGTTGGAGCTCATCCAACTCGGCGAGAACCTGTCAAAGCGGGGCGATCATGACCTGGCTCTAGCTGTCTTTCGGCGCTTTATCTCCGATCGTCCCAATTCTTCGCTGTTGGATCGAGCATTTTTGGGGGCCGGCCGGGCCATGCTGCATCGGCCGCGTTGCGCAACCAGCGCCTATCAGTATTTTCTTTCTGCCCTCGATGTCACCCAAAATCCTGCCGTCGCTGCCGAGGCACGCCAATCTTTGCGAACCATCGAAGGCCAAGGTCACTGAATCCGGTTTTAGTCTCTCCTCGTGAAAAGCGTGTCGGCTGATTTTTAAGCTTGACAATAGCTTGCCTAGAAAATAGCATTGAAAATCATTTTCAATTGAGTTGTGTGATGTGAACTTTTTAGGAGTAAGAGCAAGAGGAAGAGATGTTCTATTATTTTGATTATGAGGAGCCGGTTTTTCGTCCGCCAAGCGAGGCCCGTAGCCTGATTTTCCAAATTACCGTCGGTTGTTCCCAAAACCAGTGCACCTTCTGCGGCATGTACAAGCATAAATCTTTTCGAATTCGTCCGGTCGAGGAGATCGTTGCCGAGATGGAAGAGGTGCCCCGTCACCATCGGGCTTGGGTGCAGCGCGTCTTTCTGGCCGACGGCGATGCCCTGATTTACCCCCAAAACGAGCTCCTGGAAATTCTTCGCCAATTGCAAGGCTATTTCCCCCAGTTAAACCGGGTTGGCGCCTATGCTTCTCCGAACAGTTTGCGCAGCAAAAGCGTTAGCGAGCTTGAACTTCTGAAACAGGAAAAGTTGCGGATTCTCTATTTTGGGCTTGAGAGTGGCGACGGCCCGACCCTGCAACAGGTGGACAAGGGGTTTACCCCTGAACAAATGCTGGCGTTGTGTCAACGGGCCAAGCAGGCAGGCTTGAAGCTCTCTGTCACCGCCATTCTGGGATTGGCCGGGAAAGCGCGTTCTAAAGAGCATGCCCAGGCCACAGCCGCCTGGATCAATGCACTTTCGCCGGAGTATTTTTCCCTGCTAACCCTGTTCGTTCGTCACAATGACGACTTCCTCCGTTCGATCCAGCCTCTCACCCACGGCGGCATTCTGCAAGAAACCGTCGAACTTCTACAGCATTTGAATCCGTATAAAACCATCTTTCGCTCCAACCACATATCCAACGCTTTGGCTTTGGCCGGGAGTTATCCCAAGGACCGCGAGAAACTCCTTAACGAGGCGCGAGCGGCCTTGGTCGCGGGGCGGAATAACATGGCCTGGTTCAATTCTCTTCCGGCTTACCGAGAGGATCTCTTCTAGTGTGGTGGTCCTTGGGGAAATGTATACGTTGACATGCCATCTGAGACTGAGTATGGTCGTTTGTGGCACGAAAATAAAAAACGTGCTACCTAGATTAAGGTTTTCTTTTTTTAACAATGAAGAGGGAGATGAGAATGAAGAGGTTATTGATCGTTTTGTGTCTGTTGACCCTGGTTCCTGTCGCCGGCTGGACTGAACCCCTGCCCGCGGGTTCGATGGAGGAACGGTTACGCCAGCTAGAGACCCAACAACAGAAGATGGAAGACAAATTTTCCGAATATGAGGCGGAGCGCTACCATACCTTGGAAGGGAAGAAAGAAGCTGGCCTCGGTACTGCGATCGGTGATCATTTGACCTTGTCCGGATTACTCGAAGTCGAAGCCTATTTTGAAGGGGTCAAAGACCGTGACGGCAACAGTGATTCGCAAAGTGATTTAACCCTGGCCACAGCTCAACTGAGTCTCGGGGTGTTGATCAACGAGATGCTCACCGGTGACTTGTCTCTTCTTTATGAAGAGGATGAAACCGATCTTGAGGTCGATGAGGCTGCGATCAATATGGAATACAATGGTTGGTTTGGCCGTCTTGGCCAACAGTATGTTCCGGTCAGTCCCTTTTATAGCCACATGATCACCGATCCGATGACCCTGGAAATCGGTGAATCCCGTGAAACTGCTGTGCTTGGGGGCTATCGGACGGATCTTGTTGAGATCAGCCTGTTCCTGTTTAACGGGGACACTGAAGAAGAAGGGGGCGAGGATCATGTCAATGACTGGGGTGCGCATTTGACTGTATTCCCTGGCTCGGGGGTAGAAGTCGGCATCGGATATCTGGCTGATCTGGCTGATACCGATGGCGAGCTTTTGGATGGTGTGGAAGAGTACCAGAGTCAGACCGGTGGAATGAGCGCTTATGTCGTTTGGGAATTCAGCGACTTCGGGTTGTCTGCTGAATATGTAGGCGCCGCAGAGGATTTCGATGCCGCAGACCTGGATATGGATGGAAACGGCAGCGGTGACCGGCCCACGGCCTGGAATACCGAGTTCGCCTGGTACCCCTTGTCTTATCTCGAGTTTGCCTTGCGTCTCGAAGGGAGCGACGAGTATTACGACATGCCTGAATTGCAATACGGCATCAATGCTTCATGGAGCCCCATGGAAAATATTTCCCTGGGGCTGGAGTACCTGCATGGGGAGTTCGATGAGGACTTTTCCGATAATTTGGATACGCGGGAGCTAGTCGTAACGCAGCTGGCGCTAGAGTTCTAGTCGGTAGAATCGAAGATATCTGCTAACTGGATACCTGAAAATTATGATCAGAGGGCAGCCGCAGGGCTGCCCTTTCTTTTTTCAAACTCGTTAAGAGAATCCGTAAATTCTTCGGCTGGCAGGGGCCGGCCAAACAGGTAGCCTTGACCTTCATCGCATCCCTGGCTCTTGAGGAAGGCCAGTTGCTCGTCCGATACGATCCCTTCCGCCACAACGCGCAAGCGCAGCGTATGGGCCATGGCGATGATGGCCTGCACAATTTCAACGGCATCCTGGTCTTGAGGGAGTTCCGAGACAAACGACTGGGAAATCTTGATCTGGTCGATCCCCAGCTTCTTCAGATAGTTGAGGGCCGTGTGGCCGGTACCGAAGTGGTCGATGGAGATTTTTATCCCCAGGTTTTTCAACTCCATCAAGGCAAAGAGGGTCTCCGGATTATCTTCAAGCAATACCTTTTCAGCTAACTTCAGCTCCAAACGGTTATTGGGGAGGCCGGATTTTTCCAATGCCGTCACAATGATTTTGGCCAGATGTGGATCTTTGAGCTGCCGTGATGAAATGTTGATGCCAAGCCGCAAGGCAGGGTAACCGCTGTCCTGCCATTGGCGAGCTTGCCGGCAGGCCGTTTCCAACACCCATGCGCCGATCGGCAGAATGAGTCCGGTTTCTTCTGCTACGGCAATGAATTCAAGCGGATAGACCAGACCCCAGGTCGGATGCTGCCAGCGCAACAGCACTTCGGCACCGGTCATTTGGCCGGTCGTCAGGTCGACCTGCTGCTGGTAATGAAGGACGAACTCTTCTTTTTCCAATGCCTGGCGCAAGCTGGTTTCCAAATTAAGGAACTCCACCACCTTGCGGTTCATTTCTGCCGAGAAGAACTGATAGTTGTTGCGGCCGCGTTCTTTAGCCTGGTACATGGCCACGTCGGCATTGGCGATCAGGGTATCGGCGTCCTGGCCATCGCTGGGGTAGATAGCGATGCCGATACTGGATGAAATGAACAGATGCTGGCCATCCAGTTCAATGGGCGGTCCCAGAGCCTGAAAAATCTTTTGGGCGATTAACGTGGCGTCTTCTGCTTGACTCATGCTTGGTAGGACAATAATGAACTCGTCTCCCCCCAATCGCGCCACGGTATCGCTTTTACGGACACAGTTCTTTAGCCGTTGCGCCACATGTTTCAGCAGAGAGTCGCCGGCCGCGTGCCCTAAGGTATCATTGATGACCTTGAACCGGTCGAGATCCAGAAACACCAGTCCGACCAGTTGATTCTTGCGAATGGCCTGGTTGAGAGCCTGGTTGAGGCGGTCTTTGAGAAGCAGGCGGTTGGGCAACCCAGTGAGTGCATCGAAATAGGCTAGCTGCTCGATAGCTTTTTCCGCCTGCTTGAGTTCCGTCACGTTTTCGTGGATTACCAGAATACGGTTTTTGCGGCCTTCCTTGTAAGGACTGACGACTCCCATGTACCAGGCTGGGCCAAGATGGCTGGAGCAGGCATACTCAAGGGAAAATTCCAATAAGGAACCACGCAGAACCGCCATTATCCCTTCGTAATAAGCCAACCCCTCCTTGCAGCCCCGCTCTCCAGATCGCTGGCAGACCGAAATATAGTTCGCTCCTTCGCAAAGCGTTTCAGGATGGTCCGAGTGATTCTGAGCGAAACTGCGCCAGGCTTTATTGACCGCGATAATGACACCCTGTTGATCAAGGATGGCAATATGTTGAGGCAGGGCATCGAGTGCCTTCCAGGCCGAGCGTTCTGACGGGCTGACATCCGTCAAGAAGTCTGGATGACTTGGGACTTCGTTAATCATGACCAGGGTCGCTGGGCTGCCGGAGTCGCTCGCTGTGGCTTGTGGTATAACATCGAAGCTGAAGCGTATCGGTTGCTGTTCGGTGGCGGAATGGAACTGCAGTTCGCACCCGAGCAAGGTTTGCTTCTTACGCAAGGCCAAAAGTACCGGATTCACGGTATCACTTAAGGGCCGCCGCGAATTATCCAAAGCGTTGCGTAAAATATCCTCGAACAGCGTCTGTTCAAGGCGTTGCCCCGATTTCGCAAACCACAGGTAGCATTTGGGGTTGGCGGCAAGAATACGACCTCCCTCATCAAGAAACAAAACCCCCTGTCGTGTCTGCTCAAAAAAATGCTGCAGCACCTCTTGGCTTGGATTGTATGAGGCAGGAAGCAGATCTTTTGCCATGACGTTGAACCTGTAAGTCAGAATAACATATGATTTAAGATATATTAATGATAGCAGGTTTTCTTGATTAAACTCGGTATAAAAACATTCTACTGCAATTTGCGCTCCGCACATGTGGGCGAGGTCCTGCATTTCCAATCTCCGGGGACTTCCATGATAAGTAAAGTCAAGGGGAAACCGGAGATTTCCCTGTGCCTCGCGGATGTCTCCCGGTGGCTTCGGCTATA
>ENA-ORXD01002659-ORXD01002659.1-sediment-metagenome-genome-assembly--contig:-NODE-2659-length-11486-cov-3.447103_pt1 | contig 11486 bp, 9 predicted proteins | sample MGYA00237862_ERZ511471 | MGnify/ENA metagenome assembly ERZ511471 | reverse complement strand
GAAAGGCTTTCCGTGAGTTCATAGGTGGCCTGCGAGGTGGCGAGGCCCCGGATGATCTCTACGAGGCGCATCACCGGGACGGGGTTCATGAAGTGCATGCCGATCACCTTGTCGGACCGTTTCGTGGCCCCGGCGATCCGGGTGATGGGAATGGATGAAGTGTTTGTCGCCAGGACGACCTCGGGTTTGCAATATTCATCCAGTTTCCTGAAGATGCCGAGTTTCAGGTCTTCCCGCTCCACCGCCGCCTCGACGACGAAGTCGGCGTTCTTCATGTCTTCCAGGTTCGTGCTTTTCTTGATCCTGCCGAGGATCTCCTTCTTCTGGTCGCCGGAGATCTTTTCCTTGGCCACAAGTCGGTCCAGGTTCTTCGAGATCGTGTTGTAGCCCCGCTCCACGAACTGGTCGGCGATGTCGTTCATGATGACGTTCAGGCCGCCGGGATAGGCCGCCACCTGGGCGATGCCGTTCCCCATCTGTCCGGCGCCGATGACTCCGATCGTTTTCACTGTCATGGCTTCTCCCTCCTGTGTGTTTTATGAAAGGAATGTCTGCCCCATTGCGATCCTCCCGGGGCGGGGGATCTTCCGCTGGCGCTCCCCTCCCCGGGGGACGGAGAAGAGGGGGGCAAAGAATTGCCCCCCCTTCTCCCCCCATGCTCTCAATATCCTGCTACACTCTTTCGAGAACGATGGCCATTCCCTGGCCGCCGCCGATGCACAGCGACGCAACGCCGAGGTTCAGGTTTTTCTTCACCATCTGGTTTGCCAGGGTGTAGGTGATCCGGGCCCCGGTGCATCCGATGGGGTGGCCGATGGAGATTCCGCTCCCGTTCAGGTTGCACTTGTCGAGGGGGATCCCCAGTTCCTTGATGCATCCCAGCGCCTGGACGGCGAAGGCCTCGTTCAGCTCGAAGAGGTCGAAGTCCTTGATGGTCAGATTGAGCTTCTTCATGACCTTCCGGATGGCCGGGATCGGTCCGAGGCCCATGTAGGCCGGATCGACGCCGCCGGAAGCGAAGCCCTTGATCTTCACCATGGGCTTGAGTCCCAGCTCTTTCGCCTTGTCGGCGCTCGCCACGACCACGGCGCAGGCGCCGTCGTTGATGCCCGATGCGTTTCCCGCCGTGACGGTTCCCGTCTTCTTGAAGACCGGTGCCAGCTTGCCCATCTTCTCCAGGGTCGTGTCCATGGGCCGCTCGTCCACCTTGAAAACCTTGGGATCGCCTTTCCTCTGGGGGATCACCACGGGGACGATCTCGTCGGCCACGGCGCCGCTGGCGTTGGCGGCACGGGCGCGGCGATGGCTCTCGTAGGCCAGTTCGTCCTGCTCCTGCCGGGAGATGCCGTACTTCTCGGCGATGTTCTCCGCCGTGAAGCCCATGTGGTAGGCGTTGAAGATTTCCCACAGGCCGTCATGGACCATGAGGTCAGTAACCTTGCCGAAGGGCATATTCATCCGATACCCCCACCGGGCGTCGGCAAGGGCATAGGGGACGTTGCTCATGTTTTCCATACCGCCGGCGACCATGATGTCGGCGTCGCCGCACTGGATCACCTGGGCGGCGAGCGTGATCGCCTTCATTCCCGAAGCGCAGACTTTCTGCACGGTGACGACATTGGTTTCCTCGGGGAGACCGGCATAGATGGCCGACTGCCGGGGGGGGTTCTGCCCCTGGCCGGCGGTGAGAACGTTCCCGAAGATGACCTCGTCGAAGTAGACGGGCTTCAGCGAACTGTCGTAGTCGTAGTGTTTCTTCTGAATTTCCGTCATGTCGAATTCGCCGAACGCATTGGGACGGCAGGCCTTGATGAAATCATTAATGGCGGGACGAAGGCCGGCCCTCTTGATGGCTTCCTTCATGCAAAGCTTTCCCATTTCGACAACAGAGACGCCCTTCAGGGAGCCTCCGAATTCACCCACGGCGGTTCTGGCGCCGCTGACAATGACTACATCCTTCATAATCGACTTCTCCTTTCTTCATGATGAAGTTATTTCGTCACGGGCTTACATTCCGTCCCGGGACGGTTGCTTTCTTGACACGCTCCTGCCCGCCGGGACGGGTTCCTCCGTGTCAGGGCTCGACCTTGATCAGCATGGCGTCGCCCTGGGCGTGACCGGAACAGATTCCGCAGACTCCCAGTCCGCCGCCCCGCCTGCGGAGTTCGTAGGCCAGGGTCATGGCGATCCTGGCCCCCGTTGCCCCGATGGGGTGGCCGTAAGCGATGGCGCTCCCGTTCACGTTGACCTTCTTCAGCATGTCTTCCTTCGACATGCCCAGGACCGTCCGGGCGCTTACCAGAACCACGGCGGCGAACGCTTCATTGATCTCGATGAGATCGATCTTGTCCAGGGTCAGGTCGTTCTGATCCAGGATCTTCTTGATGGAAAGGCCGGGCACCGTCGCGATGTCCTTCGTCGGCTGGGAGACCTCGGCGTAGTCGAGGATCGTGAACAGGGGTTTCATGCCGAGCTTCTTCGCCATTTCACCGCTCATCATCAGGCACACGTCCCCGCCGTCGTTCACGCCGGGGGCGTTGCCCGCGGTGACGCTTCCGGGCTCTCCCGTGACGGTGCTCTTGTGATTGAAGACCGGCGGCAGCTTCGCGAGGCCTTCCATGGTCGTTCCCGGCCTGGGACCCTCGTCCTTGTCGAAAACGACCGTTTCCTTTCCCTTCCGGACTTCCACGGGGAAGATCTCGTCGTCGAGCCTGCCGGCATTCATGGCGTCAACGGCCCTGCTCTGGGAAAGAAGGGCCCACTCGTCCTGGTCCTGCCGGGTGAATCCGAACTCGTCAGCCACCTCGGAGCCGTGGATGGCCATGTGCCGGTTGTAGAATGCGTCCCAGAGCCCGTCGTACACCATGAGGTCCACGGTGCGGCCGTTGGGGAGGCCCATCCGGCTGCCCCAGCGCATGTCGGGCAGGGAGTAGGGACAATTGCTCATGCTTTCCTGGCCCCCGGCGATGATGATTTCGGCCCTTCCGGTCTGAATCATCTGGGTCGCCAGATCGAGGGGCTTGATCCCCGAGGAGCAGACCTTGTTGAGCGTGATGGAAGGAACCGACTCGGGAAGCCCCGCCAGGATCGTCGCCTGCCGGCTCGGAACCTGCCCGCAGCCCGCCGGGACGACCTGTCCCATGATGACGTAGTCCACATCTTCCGGTTTCACCTTGCCGCCGGTCCGCCTCAGGCACTCCTTGATGGCCAGCGCGCCGAGCTGGGGCGCGTCAAAGCCCCGGAGGGACCCCCCGAACACGCCGTAAGGTGTCCGGCACGCTTCCACGCAGACCACCTCGCGGAAGTTTTTTGCCGTATTCTTGATCTTTCGACCCATTCCCGTTGTGGGGGCCTTTCTTTCACCGAATTTCGCAATCGGTGCGTTCTTGTAGTATCCGGCCCTGGTTGTGTCCAATTTCTGCGGAACCTTTGCCATGCGTTCTCTCCTTTTTTTTGTGGTTTATTCCTCGGCGGAATATCCTTACTCGTTTCCGGGACAGTCACCCATAACCCGGTGATGAACACCGGGGGCGCCTTGACCGTTCCGGAAATTCGGTTCAGTGCCGTTTACCGCAGGAAGTGAAATGCCGGGAAAGAAATGTCAACTTTCCAGGTGTTCCGCAATTTCAATTTCCCGGGGCACCTTGTAAGGGGAAAGGTAGGTCCTGCAGTGGCGGAAGAGATCCTTCTCATCGATGGTCTTTCCCTTTTTCGGTACAACCCGTGCCTTGACGATTTCACCCCGCATCATGTCGGGCTTCGATATCACCCGCGATGTTTCCACGAGAGGGTGCATGTCGAGGACGACCTCCACCTCGCGGGGATAGACGTTGAACCCGCTCGTGATGATCATCCGTTTTTTTCTTCCCGTGAGGAAGATGTATCCGTCTTCGTCGATTTTTGCCAGGTCCCCCGTGTAGAGCCATCCGTCCCGGATGACCGATTCCGTGGCGTTGACGTCCTTGTAATATCCGGCCATGACGTTTTTCCCGCGGATCAGGAGCTCCCCTTCGCCGTTCGCCGGGAGGACCCTGCCGGCGTCGTCCGCGATCCGCGCCTCCGCCCCCGGGATGGGGATCCCGATGGACCCCAGCTTCTGCGTCATCCAGGGTCTGCTGAAGGAGCTGACCGGAGACGCTTCCGTGAGGCCGTATCCTTCCATGAGCTTCACGGAGAATTTCTCCTGGAAGGGGGGGATGAACTCGGGGATCATGGAGGACCCCCCGGTGATGCAGAGCCGGAGGGAGCTGACGTCGTACCGGTCGGCGTTTTCGTGAAGGAGCATTCCCAGGTATAGCCTCGGAACGGCGGCGATGTAGGAGATTTTTTCCCTGGCGATTGCCTCGAAGATGCCGTCCATGTTCAACTGGTCCATCATGACCACGGAAGCGCCCAGCTCGACGGCGCTCACCATGTTCGCGGCCGCCCCGAAGGCGTGGAAGAGGGGAATGAGGCAAAGCCCCACGTCGCCTTCCCGCCCCTCGCAGATGTCCCGGAGGAGGGTGAACTGGGTGGACATGTTCCCGTGGGTGAGGACGGCGCCCAGCGGTCTTCCCGTGAGCCCTGCGGTGTAGATCATCACCGCCGGGTCGCCGTCCGCCATCTCCGGCGCCTCCAGCGTGAAGGGGCCCCGCTCGACGATCTCCCGGAAGGGCGACGGCTCATCCGCCCCGTTCGCCTCGATCAGGAGGCGGCAGAGGGGGAGTTCGTTCCGGATCTCCGCGAAGCGCTTCGCCAACGTTCCCTGCGTGATCAGGCCGCGGGAATCGCTGTTCCCCAGGAGGTGCCGGAGTTCGTAGGGGGTCGACTGGACGTTGAGCGTCACCGCGACGCCGCCGATCTTCTGGACGGCGAAGTAGGCGACGACGAATTCGGGGATGTTGGGGAGCATCAGGGCGACCCTGTCCCCCTTGCCGATCCCCTCGCTGCGCAGGTGGTTTCCCAGGGCGCAGGCCGCCCGCTCCAGCTCGCCGTAGGTGAGCCGCTTCTCGCCGTGGACGACGGCCACTTTTTCCCCATATATTCCGGCGCATTCCGCCAGCATCTTTCCCAGGCTCATAGCACGTTTCCAACCCTTCAAATTTTCGCTCCTCCTTAGCACAGGAGCCGCCGCGATTTCAACTGAATAAAACCCCCGGGAACCCGTACAAATGCGTGCATCCGTCCAGTGGCCTCATTGAAAAGTGTTGCCGAGGAATGATGCAGAAAGGGATCTTTTCGCTTGATTGCAGCGGCGCGTTTTTCTATAATGACCCCGCTAGACGGCCGCCCGCGGCCGGCCGTCGGCATCTTTCGAAACCGGGGAAATCGCCGTTTCCGCTCGAGCGGGAAAAGCAGGCCCACTCAAGAAGGCTTCGCGGGCGCCCTGCCCGGGCCTCGCCCGGCCTGCGGGAAGCGGCGATCGGCGACAGGTTTACAAGGCGCATTCTCCAAAAGGTCGAAACCAGATCCAGAGGCTGGAACCGCTGTCCGTCTTCACTAACCGATCATTTCAAAAGGAGGGGAGTATGAAGAAAGCCGTTTTCATGGTGCTCGTCGCGTTGTTGTGGACCGTCTCCTCGGCACTGGCCGCGGAACTCAAGGTCGGGGACAAGGCCCCGGACTTCAACCTCAAGGATACGACCGGCAAGGAATACTCGCTCGATCACCCGGAGTTCAAAGGGAAGGTTCTCTACATCGCCTATGTGGATCCCGACGAGAAGGATACGAACAACCACGTCGAAGACGCCCTAAAGAAGGAGCGGGATTCGGGCGCCCTGGACAAGGCCAAATACCAGGGATTCGGGATCGCCAACCTCAAGGCGAGCGGTTTGCCCAATTTCCTGATCAAATCGGCCATCAAGAGCAAGCAGGAGAAGACGGGCGCCATCGTCCTGCTGGATTACGACCTCGGCATCGTGAATCTCTGGGGACTGAAGACAGACTCCTCCGAGGTGGTCGTCCTGGACAAGGAGCGAATCTGCCGCTTCGTCTACCACGGCAAGCTGCCCCAGGAGGAACTCGCCAAGATGCTCGCGATCATCAAGGAGTACCAGGTGAAGTAGCGACGGCAGGCTGCTGACGAACCGGGCATGGGCGGGTTCTGCACCCGCCCATGCTGTTTGTGCCGTATAAAGGTAAATCGGAATTTCGGAAAGTTCTTTCCTGCGCGCTGCGAACACGGGGAGAATAATGAAAATGCTCAAAAGAATCTTCGGTAAATCAGAGAAGGGGTTCTTCACGAAGGATCTCGTTCGGGAGAAAAATTGCGCGTTCGGGGAGTATACCTACGGTCGGCCGGCCGTTTATCAATTCGGTGAAGGAACGAAATTGACGGTCGGCCGCTTCTGCTCCATCGCGAATGACGTCAAGATCCTGCTTGGCGGAAACCACCGAAAAGAATGGGTCACGACCTATCCCTTCCCTGCGCTTCCAGAAACATGGCCGGAGGCGAGAGAGATTGGTGGTCATCCCGTTTCCAGGGGGGACGTCGTCATCGGAAATGATGTCTGGATCGGCTACGGCGCCACGATTCTCTCCGGGGTCGTGATCGGGGATGGTGCGGTCATCGGGGCAAAGGCCGTCGTGACCCGAGACGTGGATGCCTATGCGATCGCGGTCGGGAATCCCGCGGTGGCGGCGGGCAAAAGGTTCGACGAAGAGACCATCCAAGAATTGCTGCACATTCGATGGTGGGATTGGCCACCGGAAAAGATTCGAGAGAATTTGTCATTGCTCTGCAGCGATCATCTGGTCGACTTTCTCAAGGCCCATTCAGAGGCTCCTGTTCGTTTGCGTATCTGAACCCCGTTTTCATGCTATTCGGGCGAAGGGTTGTTTACAGGGTCATGGGATGTCCATCTGCCGCTGGTGTAAGGTATGGAACAAAAGTTGAAAATTGCGGTGGTGATCCCGAAGTACGGCCTCGTGGGCGGGGCGGAGGGGTTCGCCGCCGAGCTCACGGAACGGATCGCCGCCGATCCCCGCTTCGAGATCCATGTCTTCGCCAACCGCTGGATCGCTTCGTCAGATCGGATTTCCTTTCACCCGGTTCCCATCATCCATTTTCCGAGATTCTTGACGGTCCCGAGTTTTGCGTGGTTTTCGCGCCGCAGCATCGCCGCTTCCGGGCTCTTCAACCTCATCCATACCCATGAGCGCATCTTCCATGCGGATGTGTACACGATGCACGGCGTTCCCCACCGCTGGTGGGTCCGGGAGATCCGGAAGAAAAGGATGAGCCTCTTCGACCGGGCCACCGCCTGGATGGAGGACCGCCTTGTTCTTCGAGGGGGATGCCGAAGGTTCCTGGCCGTCTCGGAGCAGACCCGGAGAATCTTTCTGGAGGAATACCCGGTCGACCCGGGACGGGTGAGTGTGGTTCATCCCGGAATCGATACAGAGCCCTATGGGAAGCGGAACCGGGAAGAATGTCGCCGGAGTATCGGGGAGCGGTATGGGATCGCTCCCGATGAATCGCTCATCCTTTTCGTATCGATGAACTTCGCGATCAAGGGGCTCGATCACCTCCTCCGGGGATTGGGATGCCTGCGGATGCGGAATCCCGGCGTTCGGTTCAAGCTCCTGGTCGTGGGAAGGGGGGATGAGAAGGCCTACCGGCGATTGGCGGACGAATCGGGGATTGGCGATGCTGTGGTTTTCGCCGGCGCCGTCGCGCGGGAGAAACTGCCGGAATTCTACCTCGCGGGCGACCTCTACGCCATGCTTTCCCGATTCGATACGTTTGGGTTGGTGGTTTTGGAGGCGATGGCCGCGGGTCTGCCCGTCCTGATCAGCGGTTCCGTCGGTGCAAGGGATATTGTCCGGGAGGGGGATAACGGCTTCGTGGTCGAGGATCCCGCAGATGAGGAGACCGTTTCCGAAAGAATCTGGACAATGCTGAATCATGACATGCGGGAACGGATGAGCCGAGAGGCCATGAAGACGGCCACGGAGAATTCCTGGGATGAGGCCGTTAAGCGGGTTCTGGCCGGGTATGAGGAGGTCTGGGCGGTTCAGCGCTTGGTCAGTTCGAAGATGCCGCAGCCGTAGTGGCAGCCGAAGCGAGATTATGAACAACGGGTATGAATATTGCGGGAGGACCTGAGCAGATGATCGAAATGGTTCGTTTTATTTCTATGAGGCTCCGCGCTGTCAAAGGAAGATTTTCAAGCCGGCCCAGAAATGATCTCTTTTTCAAGCAACAGCGCCTCTTGGAAATCGGTCGGCGGTATCGGTGTACAACCTTGGTAGAAACCGGCACATATCTCGGGGACACCGTAAAGATTGCCAGGAGGTATTTTGATCGCGTCCTGTCCGTCGAGCTCTCGGCGGAGTTGCATCAGAAAAACTTGGAGAGACTAAAAAAATATAAGAATGTCTTGCTGTGGCAGGGGAGCAGTGGACAATGTTTGCCGGAGATGCTGCTTCTGATTCCGAGTGAAAGAGTGCTTTTTTGGCTCGATGCTCACTACAGCGGCACGGGAACTGCGAAAGGCGGAAGCAATTGCCCGATCATTTCCGAATTGGAAGCCATTGCAGCACACCCTGTCGGCGAAAGTTGTATCCTGATTGACGATGCCCGGTGTTTCGGAACGGAAGAAGGATATCCTCCCATAGAACAAATCCGAGATAAATTGATGAAAATCAACCCCAACTATCATATCCGTGTCGAGAATGACTGCATTATGGCCCTCCCTCCGTCGGGGTGATGTTGCTTCTTGAGATGGGAACAGCTTCACCCGAAGCGATAGTTTTTTGCGTTAAAGTCAGTTTTTCGAGGGAACCGCACGAGTCTGGCCTATGATATAGAAATTATTCGGGATATGGTCAATATGCCAATGCTGCCATCGTCTTTCAGGGTGTCTTTCTATCCATTCCTTGAAGAACGCGACATTGTCAATCTGTCCGAAACGATCTTGATATGCGATCAACACCTGTCCAAAACGATTCATCGAAGGAAGAATCGAATTTCTTAACGCGATCGGTGTTTCACTCAGAGACCATGTGGCTAGGAACAGCGAACGGGTCTCTTCTTGAACATCCTCCAGTAGAGCCGTGAATTTATCGAGGTCTGGCGTGCACACGATACCGCTCGGCGTTGCACGGAAGTCTTGTACGTTCCATACGGGCAAGCCGAGAGATTGGAGATAATAGCGCTGCAAGGCACAGAATTCGGGGAGATCAAAGATCACATATGTCCCTTGAAAACCGAGATGATGGACCAATCTGCACATCCCACCGTATCCACCACCAACTTCGCAGATGCAGTCCATATCGCTGATCGATGTTGAGGCTTTTTCTTCAAACCGTGCGAGGTGGTAAGCATGATGGATGAGTGTGGCGCTGGTGCTCAGGTTCTGCCGATAAGGCATCGGGCAGCCGACGGATGATTCTCGGATTGCGCTTTGCCAACGGGTTGCCCAATCTTTTCGTTGACGAAGAAAGACATATTCCTCACCGATATAGTCGGCATGATGGATGAACATGGTTTGGCCAATGACATCCCATCGCAGAAAGCGGCGAGGATCCCGGGATAGCATTAACGCCCGGATGCGTTGGAGGTTATTGATCCATGCTTTTTCCGAATAAGAGCCTCCTCGCATTTCGATGGGTGGGAGTTGTCGAACCGCCTGTCTCAATTCCTGGATTCTTGCCTTGTCCTGGCCCGTGGGCGGCAGAAAGGTCTTTGCGACGGACGCTGCATTGAAAACCTTTCCCAGGAAACGATTCAATATGGGTATCGCCATGCAATCCCTCTCTGAAGCATCCGCCCTTCTTCCTAGATCCGTTTACCCGACATAGATCTTGCATCTTGTCCGATTCAGCAGCCAAACAGATCCGAAAGTCAAGAGCAACGTGAACAAGAAAATCAGGAGGTTCTCCATCGCTGCCGGCATTGCAGACAACCTTAATGCCTCCACCGGCATCGTTGCGAACAGGGTGATGAAAACCAGCTGCCAATATTTATGAAGCGCAAAAATTCCCAGGGAATATCGGCTCAGCCATTCCGAGATTCTTGATTGCTTGAAATCGCGAGAATGAATGGTCGAGATGAGCCAAAGGACACCAAAGACAATGGAGGGCTTTGCGTACGGAGGAAACAGATTCTGCGAGAAGATTTCTTCTATGGTGGTGGAAGCGATGAAACTGACCAGAAAGACCGGAGTAAGACGGATGAGCGTTTCGCGGTATTGGAGAAGAAGATAGGCCACAGCGATGTACACATAGAAATTCTTGGTGCTCACCGTGGAAATCGCAATTCCGGAAAGTGGGGCGAATCCGAAATAAAGCAGGGAAGAAGCGATGAGAAGGAGTGAAACGGCCAAACGGATCGTTTGGGGAAGTTTCATAAACACAAAAGAGATGGCCGTGATCTTGATCAGAAGGAAAAGAAAATAGAATACCGACCCCCCAACGCGTGGCAGGTCCGGCCCCCCCACTTTGATCGTGTCGATGGACAACGGAGGGATGCTGCCCGTCACGATCCAGTAGAAAAGGTGTTGAACCGCGACCCAAACCACAAAGAGGTTGGCGAGATGACACAACCTCTTGTATAGACCGCCCCATCTCAACGACGTCTTCCGCATAAAGAGAAAGAGGGAAACGGTGAAAAAGGTCGGGACAGCCAACAGGCTTATGTGGTGATAGAAGATCTCTGTTGCCCTTGTGATGGGTGTGCCTTCGGCCGGGGGGCCGATCTTGCCAACCGGGAGCGGTTGCAGATGCCAAAACAGCACCAACACGATCGCGATCGTTTTCAACAAATCCAAACGATGGTCTCTGTCGGAATCAGTCATGTTCAGGATACCGGCATTGGGGGGAGCTATCGTTTACAATGCTTTGCGAATCGGCAAGGATGCATTTCCGCTGGATATGCCTGCCGTAGTCTTCTTTCCAGCTCGCAAGGGGAAAAGACATAAAACATATTATGTGCGCCAAAGGCCTCTAGCGGTGAAGGTGAGTCTGCGCTCAGGGTAAGAAAATCTCTGGGAAACCACTTCCTCGAAATATCATCCGACGGATTTGCAGCGAGATGGGCCGATGTTTTCAACATGGCGAGGCTTTAGCATTCCAGGGCTGGTGCGTCAAGACCTATCGTGAATCGTTTTTCCGCGCCTTTCGAGAATCCGCATGAAAAATGGGATCTTTTGTGTTAGAGAAACACCCTAACGGAGAACAGCGGTGGGCGCACATCGGTCGGTGTGCTTTTTCCCGGATGCAAATAATCGGTGTGGGGAGCGGATGGATTTCCCGGACGTTTCGATCGTCGTCGTCACCTACAATTCGGCCGATATGATCGGGATGTGCCTCGATTCTCTCGGTGAGGGCAAGAGTCTCTCCCGGGAGGTTTTTGTCGTCGACAACGCCTCGACGGACGGATCCGCCGAGATCGTCCAGAACCGATATCCGTGGGTCCACCTGACGGCCAATTTACGGAACCGGGGCTTTGCGGCTGCCAACAACCAAGTTCTTTCGCTTTGTCGAGGTCGGTACATACATTATTT
>ENA-ORXD01002658-ORXD01002658.1-sediment-metagenome-genome-assembly--contig:-NODE-2658-length-11486-cov-75.265930_pt1 | contig 11486 bp, 17 predicted proteins | sample MGYA00237862_ERZ511471 | MGnify/ENA metagenome assembly ERZ511471 | reverse complement strand
CCTGTACACTCCATCTCTCTTCTCTAAAATAAGGTTTCTCTTTCCGCAGTGCAGAAAGCGCCCATAAATTTTGCCGACGGGTATTCGTGGGTTGTGGCGACAACAACCGCACCTTCGCCGATCTCTTTTGCGATGATGACCGCCTCACCCTCAGGCGTCTCGGCGACCGTCTCGCCGCCATGGACGGGAAAGACACCGTCGGTCTCGACGGCCCCGGCATCGTAGCCGTCGATGAGAGAGCCATATGGCGTGCTGCCCGGGAAACTGAGTGCTCTCTCTCTGTATTCGTGCCTGTACTCCACCGGGAAGGGCAGCCAGTCGTAGGCGCCGGGCCGCTCGTCTGCGGCGCCGAAGACCAGGAGACGCCCGCCGTTCTCGACAAATCTTCTGATCCGCGGGGCCGCCGCCCGCAGGCCCGGGAGCAGGCGAGAGTAGCGCGGGTTTCCGAACCCCGTCGGGACGACCAGGGCCACATACCGCCCCCGGTAGAAGGGAGAGGCGATCAGGTGCTGGTTGACGTGATCGCAGCAGATCCCGCAGCACTCGTTCACAAACCGGTTGAAGGTCCCGGGCTCGTCCCAGAGGATCGCCGCTTTTGCAATCATCCCTTGATCACCCCGATCGGGCGGAGGCGCACCACCGGCAGCGAGAGGCCGGCGCGCCGCACCACATCCACCACCTTGTAACTCTCCTTGTAGGCATCAGGGGCCTCCTCGGCGATCGAGGCGTCGCTCGTCGCCCTGACGATGATCCCCTGTTTCAGCAGATCCTTCCTGACCTCGCTGCCCGGCGTCGCCTTCTTCGCTTTCGTCCGGCTCATCACCCTGCCGGCCCCGTGGCAGGTGCTTCCGAAGGTCTTTTCCATGGCGGTCTTCGTCCCATGAAGGACATAGGACGCACTTCCCATGCTCCCCGGTATGATCACCGGCTGGCCAACGGCTCGGTAGTCCTGCGGGACTTCAGGGCAGCCCGGTCCAAAGGCGCGTGTCGCCCCTTTCCGGTGGACGCAGAGTGTCTGGCGACCTTTATCGGTGGTGTGCCTTTCCATCTTGGCCACGTTATGGGCGACGTCGTACACCAGCGGCATCTCCTCGTAGTCGATCCCGTACATCCGGTTCAGCACCGTCCTGACCTGGTGGGTGATCACCTGCCGGTTTACCCACGCATAGTTTGCGGCCGCCGCCATCGCCCCGAAGTAGGCTTCACCTTCGGGCGAATGCACCGGGGCGCAGGCGAGTTGCCGGTCGGGGATCTCGATCCCGTATCGCCGCGTGGCCGACTCAAGCGTCCGGAGGTGATCGGTGCAGATCTGGTGGCCAAGGCCGCGTGAACCGCAGTGGACCATGAAGCAGATCTGCCCTGCGCTCAGGCCGAAGGTCTGCGCCGCTTCGTTGTCAAAGACGGCGTCCACCGCCTGGATCTCAAGAAAATGGTTGCCCGATCCGAGGGTCCCGGCCTGGGGCATCCCCCTCTGGCAGGCTTTTTTCGATACCGGCGCAGCGTTTGCGTTCGGCATCTTTCCCCCCTCCTCGCAGTGGGCGGCGTCCTTTTCGGTGCCGTAGCCTGCGGCAACCGCCCAGTCGACGCCCTCGACCATGATCTCCTCGAGATCATGCGGGGAGATGCGCATCTCGCTCTCCGCACCCACCCCTGTCGGCACGGTGGTAAACAGCGCTTCGATCAGGGCGCGGGGATTTTTAATGTCGTCAGGCGTCAGCGGGGTGGCGATCAGGCGCACCCCGCAGTTGATATCGTAGCCGACGCCGCCCGGGGAGATCACCCCGGTCTCCTGCTCGAATGCCGCGACCCCTCCGATCGGAAAACCGTATCCCGAATGGATGTCCGGCATGGCAAGGGAATAGCGCACGATCCCGGGAAGTACCGCCACGTTTGCCAGCTGCTGGACGGCCCCGACCTCAAGCGTCTCAGAAAGATCTTCCGAGAGAAAAAAGCGGCCCGGAACCCGCATGCCGGGAACGTACCCGATCGGTACTTCCCACTCCACCTCATCGATCCTCTCGATCCCCGCAAGCATCAGAACACCTCACACATCAAAGAGTATCTCACTACAAAACTCTTCCCCGTCACGGAAGAACCTGAGCCCGGAATAGGATATGCCCTTGATCTCCATCCCGCCCCGGTGCCGGTCGGGGTCGAAGGCTTCGCCGCGGGCCACGGCTTCAAGCGCCGTGCCCTTCACCGTGACCTCGAACGACGAGAAGACCACCCGGTCGACCTCCGCGATAAAGAGCAGCTCTGAGAGGAAGTCGACCATCAGCTGGGGCATGTCGGGGGCGCTCACCGAGACCCGCCGCTCGATCCCGCCCTCCCCGCAGGCGACGTACATGATAGAAAACATCGCCCTGGCCGCCTCTGCAAAGAGAGCGTCGCAGGAATCTGCCGTGACGCGCACGCGGACATCGGCCTGATGGGGCAGTTCTTCAAACGGCATGGTCAGTCATGCTCATAGAATGGAATAAGCGTCATGTCGATCGTATCGATATATGGCGCCTGGTACATCGAGACATAGATGCGGTGGCTGCCGGCCCTGATCTGCACGTCGGTATTTTTCGGTGGTTTCATCGAGACGGGCATGAGGATCGGACCGCCGCAGGATGTGGATACCCGGAAATCCGAGTGCTTTTTTTCGATATACGTAATAACATCGTCTGAAACCGTGATCTTCTCAGAAGAGAAATCTCTCCGGGGCCTTATCATCCTTTATATCTGGACGCAGGAAAAGGTAAAATAGTTCTGATCGTCGGGTCAGCCGCATTTGAGCAGACGGGCGACCATGCACACATAATCTTCCTTGATCTGATAGACCGCGTTTGCTCCGTCCATATCTCTCTTCACGTGCAGGATGCCCATCCGCGAAGCGATGATACCAACCATCGAGGCCACTGAGTGGTAACTGATCGCAAAGGTCTCGGAAAGCCGGGTATAGAGTTCAGGTATCGTCGCTGACTTTATCCTGACAAAGAAAGCAAGCACCTCGTGGCGAATACCCGTGCTGTCCCGGGAGAGATATTTCTTCAGGCGGGCCTCAATCTCCTTCTTGAAATCGGCCGGGGACCGCATAACGGAGTGTAGAATTGTACATTATAAATAAGTTCCGATTTCTTCTCATTCCTTCCGGGCCCCGGAACGTAAAACAACCCAAAACCTGAATAATGCCGATCCGATCTTCTGGTATTCCTGATAATAACGGTGCAACAGGGGATATCCAAATATTTAATCCCCTATACGGCAGAGTACGTAGATATGGGTTTTGCTACCTATGATGTCAATAAATACCCCCCGAAGCAGATGGTGGCGGTGCCTCTTATCGTGCTTCTGCTGGCCCTCGTCCTGCTCGCCGTAAACTGGGTGAGCACCGGGATGCCGGTTACGCCGGGCATAGATTTCGCCGGCGGCACAGCTGTGACGATCATAACGGACGAGAGCGTCGCAGAGATCGAGAGCTATTTTTCCGGGTTCCCTCTGGAAAGTGTCGGTGAAGGACTGGGCGGCGGCAAATACCTCAAATTCGGCCCGATGTCCGATGACCAGTACAGAGTTCTCAGCGAAAAGGTGAACGACCGCTACCCCGAGGCGAAGATCGACCAGATCGGCGAGGCGTTCGGCGCCGCGCTCCAGCAGCAGGCACTCATTGCGCTCGTCTTCTCGTTCATCGGGATGGCGCTGGTCGTCTTCATCGCCTTCAGGAGTTTCGTCCCATCGGTCGCCATTGTGCTCTCGGCCTTTTCCGATATCGTCATCACGGCAGCGATCATGAACATCGTCGGCATCCCGCTTACCCTCTCAACGACCGCTGCGCTCCTGATGCTCATCGGGTATTCTGTCGACAGCGACGTCCTCCTCACAACCCGCCTGTTAAAGCGACAGGGAAAGGTCGAAGAGAAACTTTCAGGCGCCTACAGGACAGGGATCATCATGACGACCACGACCATCGCCGCCGTCATTGCGATGCTGGTCGTCACCGCCATCGGGCAGGTCGAGGTGATCTTCCAGATCGCGGCGGTCCTGCTGATCGGACTCTTTGTTGACCTGATGAACACCTGGGTGCTCAACGCCGGCATCCTCAAAGATTACGCGATGAAACAGGGGAGACGCACATGAGCAACGATACCCTCAGAAAACTGATGAGCGACTGGCGCGTCGTCCTCCTTGTCGTCCTCGTCGCCGCTTCCATTGTCGCCATCGGACCTCACTTTGAGGACGGGAAATTCACGACCAACCTCCAGTACGGCCTCGACCTCCAGGAAGGCTCCTGGCTCCAGATGGAGTTCCAGGCAGAGGTGCTCACCGTCCAGACCGACCGGTCCATCGACCGTCTGGCAGCGAACCTCAGCCGGACCCTGGACACCGAGGTGATCGTCGCCGCAGACGATCAGATTGAGATCAGAAAGAAATTATCTCAGGAAGAACTCCAGCCAATCCTCCTGGCAGAGGGTGCGACGATCGTCACCTACAACCCCGGCGTCTCAAAGGAGACTGCTGAGGATGTGAAACGCATCCTTGAAAACAAGGTCAACAGCCTCGGCACCAAGGACGCCCGGGTGAACATCCTGACCGGCCTCAACGGCGTCACGCGCTATGTGCGCGTCGAACTTGCAGGCGTCGACATGGCGACGGCGAACGAGGTCGTCGGTCAGCAGGGCAAGTTCGAGATCAGGGTCCAGACCGCGGGCAGCGAGAGCCAGCATGTGCTCTTCGGCGACGCCGTCACCAGTGTGTCGGTCCCGACCGTCTACCCGCCGGGATCGGACATGTGGGGCGTCGCGTTCACCCTCAGCGAAGCAGGAGCAGTATCGTTCAGGGAGGCGGCGATCTCCTCCAACGCCGTCAATGACCCTGACAACCACGAGCTGATCATGCTCCTGGACAACAACACGGTCTACTCGGCGCCGCTCTCCCCGGACCTTGCCGCAAAACTGAAAGCGGAACCGATCCGCGAACTCCGCGCCTCCACCGGCACCGGGGATGCGGGTATGCAGGACGCCCTGAACCTCGAGATCCACCTGCGTGCCGGCGCCCTGCCGGTGGATGTGACGGTGGCGGGCTCTGGTTCGGTCTCGGCCACGCTCGGGGATTACTTCAAGATCGTCGCCTTTGCCGCAGCGGCCCTGGCCCTCATCGTCGTCGGCGTTGTGGTCTACTTCAGGTACCGCGAGCCGAGCATCGTCCTCCCGATGATCGCGATCAACCTCGCCGAGATCATCATCCTGCTCGGGATTGCCCGCTATATCCAGCAGCTCGACCTCGCCTCGATCGCCGGTATCATCGCCGTGATGGGTACGGGCATCGACCAGCTGGTCGTCATCACCGATGAGGTGCTCTACGAGGGACGGGTGCCCTCGCCGAGCGTCTATCTGAAGAGACTGGCGCGGGCCCTCGGGATCATCGTCGTGGCCGCATCGACCACCTTCATCGCCATGCTTCCGCTTGCCCTGATGGACCTCTCGACCCTGCGGGGCTTTGCGATCATCACGATCCTCGGCGTGCTCATCGGCGTGCTGGTGACGCGGCCGGCGTACGGAAAGATCATCATGGCGATCCTCTCGAAATAGATCTGATACCTTTATCTTCTCTTTTTTCCCACCCGGCAGATCATGGGAAGGCCGGTGCTCATCGATTTCTTCTCGGCGTGGTGCGAGCCCTGCACAAGGCAGACGGCGATCGTCGACGAACTGGCGGCTCGCATCGGGGATGCTGTTGAATTCAGGAAGATCGACGTCGGCGAGAGGCGGGACCTGATTGCGAAATACCAGCTGGTGACCGTCCCGACGATCGTGATCGAAAAAGACGGACTGGTCGTGAAACGCTTTGAACGCCTCACCGACGCCGGGACCCTCGAAACAATTTTAACTTCTCTGATCGATGATCATGCATAACCGAGGGAGAATAATGAGCAAACCAGTACTGACGGACTTTTTTGCGACCTGGTGTGGGCCGTGCAAGATGCAGACGCCGATCCTCGAGGAACTCGGACAGAAACTCGGTGACAGCGTCGAGATCAGGAAGGTGGACGTGGACCAGAACATGGAGGCGGCGACGAAGTACGGTATCAGGGTGGTCCCGACGCTGATCATCGAGAAAGACGGCATCGTCATGCATAAACTCGAAGGGGTTACCCGCGCCGACACCCTCGAGCAGATCCTCAAACCCCTGATCGAAGAGTAAGAACCGGACTGCGACGGCCGGAAAAACCTGTTTATTTTTTTTATGAGCCCGGAAGAGCGCATATCGGTGCTTCTGGATCTTCTTGAACGGCGCTACGGCAGGATCGTCTGGTGGGACGCCTCTCCTGAAGAGGTGATCATCGGTGCGGTGCTCACCCAGCAGACCCGCTGGGAGAATGTGGAGCAGGCGCTTGAGAACCTCAGTAAGGCGGGCATCTGCTCGACAGAGGGGATTGCAGCGGCCGATGCCGCCACGATCGAGGAGCAGATCCGCCCGGCAGGGTTTTATCGGGTGAAAACGCGGCGTCTGAAGGCAGTCTCTTTGATGGTGCAGGAATCGGGCGGTATCCGGGCGCTTGGAGAGATGCCGACGGCAGACCTGCGGGAAGCGCTTCTTGCGGTGCACGGCGTCGGCGAAGAGACGGCGGACAGCATCCTCTGCTATGGATTTCAACGGGCGTCGTTTGTGATCGATGCATATACCAGACGCATCTGCGGGTGCATGGGGATTTCAGGATCGTACCGGGATCTTAAAGATCTGTTCGAGCGGGTGCTGCCGGCAGAGGCGACTGCCCACGCACAGGCGCACGGCTGGATCGTCGAGTATGCAAAAGAGTTCTGCGGAAAAAAGAGGTGCGAAGAATGCAGGATAAAGATTTTGTAAGAATTGGCGTGAGGCTCTTTACCGAAGGGCTTGTCGGTGGAAATTTCGGGAATATGAGCAGGAGAGAAGAGGAGGGGTTTGTGATCACCGGCACCGGGACCTACCTCGACGACCCGGGCGACCTGGTTCTTGCACCCCTTGAGGGGCCGGCACCGGCCGGAGCATCGAGCGAGTACCGCGTGCATCAGGCGATCTACCGTTGTTCACAGCACCGGGCGATCGTGCATGCCCACCCCCCCTATGCAGTGGCGGCTTCCCTTGCCCTTGACCGGGTGGTCCCGCGTGACTCCGAGGGGCAGATGCTCTGTCCGGTGATTCCGGTGGTCGGCGGTGCGCCCGGCACGCAGGAGCTGGCCGACAACGTGGCGGCGGCGCTCGGCAGGGACGGCCGTCTCGTGATCGCGCGCGGTCACGGCACGTTTGCTACAGGAAAGAGTGTGGAGGAGGCATATCTCTATACCTCCCTTGCCGAGCACGCCTGCCGCGTGATCGCCTATTCAGGTTTTTTCGGCGGCTGCATCCGCTGAATCTCCCGGACCACCTCGCGGTGGAAGGCGAGGAGCATGTCGCCGATCACCCCGAACATGAAGATCTCGATCCCGACCATGATTAAGAGGACAGTGAGGATGGTGAGGGGGATGTGCTCGATGTGGTTGAGCCACTCGACGAGCACGTAGATCGCCAGCACCCCGCCGGCAAGGGTGAGGCAGGCGCCGATGAGACCGAAATAAAAGAGCGGGTTGTTCGTCTTTGCGAACCGGTAGATCGCCGAGAGGATCCGCATGCCGTCCTGGAGGGGATGGAGTTTGGTCGGCGTGCCCGGGCGCTCCAGATATCTTACCGGGACGACGGCGATCTGCTGGTTGAGGTTCACCGCCTGCACGGCCATTTCTGTCTCGATCTCGAATCCGGCTTCCCGCAGGTTCATCTCCCTGAGGGAGCGGAGGGTGAAGGCCCGGTAGCCCGAGAGGATGTCGCTGAGGTCGCGCCCGTGGGCGAGCCTGAAGAAGTGGTTGATGAGGTGGTTTCCGGTCAGGTTCAGGCGGGTGAAGGCGCGCGAATCCGGGAAGGCCAGACGGTTGCCGATGACATGGTCAAAGCCTGAGAAGAGAGGCAGGAGCATTTTTTCGGCATCTTCGGGAAGATAGGTTCCGTCGCCGTCGAGCATCAGCACATAGGGGAGATCGATGATCCCGGCGGCTTCGATGACGGCGTTGCCCTTTCCCTTCCCGCTCTGGAGCCGGACTTCTGCCCCGGCTTCTTCTGCACGCGCGGCCGTGCCGTCGGTGCTATTGCCGTCCATCACCAGGATGCGGCGGTAGCCCCGGTCGCGAAAGGCCCGGACAAGGTCCCTGATCGTCGGGGCCTCGTTGAGGGTGGGGATGAGGATGCACACCTGATCTTTTTCGATCTCCATTGAGGTATTATTAAAAAATCCATAATCATAAGTGCTTCCATGCATGTCGCAAAGAAAGGGCTGCGCGTGCTCGGGATCGCGGAGAGTTTCAGGGGACGGGACCGATCGGTGCTGGCCGGCGTGGTGATGCGCAGGGATCGTGTGATCGATGGCGTCGAGATCGGAGAAGTGACGGTCGGCGGCATGGATGCGACGGCGGCGGTGATCGCCCTTTTTTTCGACTTCGAGCGGGAGGACGTCAACCTGATCATGCTCTCGGGCTGCATCATCGCCTGGTACAATATCATCGACCCGGCAGCGGTGCATGCGGCCACCGGGGTGCCGGTGGTCGTGGTGACTTACGAGGATTCGGAGGGGCTTGAGGAGGAGATCGCCGCCCATTTTCCCGGCGACGAAGAGAGAGCGGCGGCATACCGCCGCCTCGGGGGGAGGCTGCCTCTTCACCTTTCAAACGGGTATACCGCGTATATCAGACCGGCCGGGATCGACGACGATACGGCGGGAAAACTCGTCGATGCGTTCACCCTGGAGGGAAGGGTTCCCGAACCCCTGCGGGTGGCGCGTCTGGCCGCCCGCGCCGTCATGCGGTATACGTGTCGGCCGAGATGAGCCGGCCGTCGGTGTTCGAATAGATTTCGACGCACACGACGTCGCCGGGCCTGAAGGTGCCGTCGGTGAAGTCGATGGTGATAGGTCGGCCCGGATACCAGCGGCTGCCCTCGCCGTTCATGGTCTGGACGCCGTAATGGTGCGTCTGGATAAACTCATGCGCATACATCGTCGGGATTCTGGCGGATATCGGCTCGTCGTTCCTGTAGAACTTCGCCGAGAGGTCGTTCTTGGCATACTCGGTCGTCCGGTCGGCGTTGTCCTCGGGGGTTCCGAGGTACCACCGCATCAGATCGATAGGGTCGCTGAGGTCCATGGAGGTCGGCGTGCTGTTGTACCTGAGCGTGACGCGGCTGTCGTAGTTGAGCGTATGCGTGTCCTCATCGATATGATTGATCGCGACGATCTCGAAGATGCAGGGCGCTCCTGCCATGTCGAGATCGAGGGACGGGAGATGGAACATGAGGAGAACAAGGACCGCAAGGATCATCGCAAGGGCGACGAGAAGCAGGTTTGCCTGCAATGAGGAAACCGCCTCGTCCGAATGGTCAGACCAATCCATTGGCAGAGGATTATACCGGACGCAATATAATTTTTCGCCCCGTCCTGATTTCATCGCCGGAGATGAGTCCGGTAGATCCATTCTCTCGCGAGGTATGCCGGGGCCGATCCATGTGACATAAAAATCGTGTACAGATGAAAGGGGTAAAGGGGGCCCCATATGGGATTTTTTTTCAAAAAAACCGAAAAAAAGCCCATGAAAGGAATATAGAAGGCTCTTCGCACCTGGTCGGTGAAGACGTGGACGATGCCTTCGCGGAACTCGCCGGCGTGGACCTTGGCCGGACCCGGGAAAACGAGGACACCGAGCCGGTGCAGTGCGAAAAGTGCCACTTTGTCAACCCGCCCGGTACCCGATTCTGCGGCAAGTGCGGGATCGGTCTCACCGCCGATGCCCAGGACTCGGCGCAGGGGATCCTTGCAGAACTGTGGGCCATTCCCGACGAGAACCCGGCCCTTGCCCTGGAGACCTTACAGAAGGCCCGGCGGTGAAAAGATGTAGCCGGGGGACGCGGTGATCGCCCGGGCCGGGATATGGGTGGTCCAAGAGAAACCTATTTTTATGTGCCCCGGGATATTATACGATCAGGAGGGAAGGAAGATGGCAAAACCGATCGAACTTGGGCTTGTCCTGGAGGGGGAAGACGCCCGGCGGTTCCAGCGCTATCTGGACCACCCCACCGACACCGATGACGGCCGCGAACTGATCCGCGAAGCCGCCATCCTCGCCCGCGAGATGCGACTTTGAACACGAAAATACCCTTCGATAATCTATCTTTTTTTCTTCTCAACGAAGACACCGACGTTTCATCGTTCCAGTGCAGAGAGCCGGACCTGACCGAGTTCCTGATCGAGGACGCACTCGATAACCAGGCCGCCCGGTTATCTGTCACGCGGATCGTCTCATACGAGGGACACATCGCCGGGTTTTTCACGCTCACCAATGACTGCATCATCAGGAAAGGCATCAGCGAAGATGACGGCGAAGAGTGGTATCCCTATCCGCATTATCCGGCGCTGAAGATCGCACGCCTGGCAACACACCATGAGTACGAGGGCCGGGGCATTGGGCGGGCGATGTTGCTGAAGACGGTGGCGATCGCCATGAGGCTCTCCTGCTATGTGGGGTGCCGGATGATCACGGTCGATTCCAAGCCGGACTCTGAGAGGTTCTATCTGAAATACGGTTTTCAGAGGGCCCTGCTGAAAAAGAAAAAGGATACGATCCCGCTCTATCGTGACTTTTACCGGTCCTACCAGGAGGCCGAGAGGGGCATGAGCCCGCCCCTGTCCACCTTCAATGAAGGCAAAGAGCGCTGAAGGACATCAGGGATCTATAATCTTTTGCCTAACTACTGCGCACCCATTGTGCGGGCCGTAGGGCGATCGAGGCATTTAGAGATACATTTTTAAAATATCACTTGTGGTGGGCGGACACTTCAGCACCGCGTTTGCAAAAGGCAATCTCCCTACGCACTCAAAATATATTAGACCAAAAGAGAAAGGTGCGGTCTTTTCCAGCAGATCGCACCGTCCACACACCACAAAGATGCGATGTGTCTCCCCCACACAGGGATACTCATCCCCGCCGGCGAGCCGCTCCCGGCCGACGCATCCGAAATCTCACCTATGCGAAGAAGCCGAAGTGGACCGACCCGCAGCCGGTGCGCCCATGCTCTGCGGGCAGGGATAAACGAAGGAAAACGCTTCTTTTTCAGATCGTCAGGTTTTTTGTTTCGCACGCCCACTATATCAATGCGTACGCGCATGAAACCCATGCGCGCGCATATTGAAACGGAGTGCGGAATCATGGCAAACGGACGAATGCGACAACGAATGAGCCTTACGTTCTCAGATGAGGTGCGGCGATATCTTGAAAACAACGTATCTAATGCCTCTCAATTCATCGAATCTCTTATTCTTGCAGAGAAATCGAAGAACGAAGCCGTTTTAGTTACCGATTCGCCAAAAACAGAGCCTCGGGCGGGAATTGAACCCGCGACCTCTTCCTTACCAAGGAAGCGCGATACCGCTATGCCACCGAGGCGAT
>ENA-ORXD01002656-ORXD01002656.1-sediment-metagenome-genome-assembly--contig:-NODE-2656-length-11493-cov-4.016118_pt1 | contig 11493 bp, 6 predicted proteins | sample MGYA00237862_ERZ511471 | MGnify/ENA metagenome assembly ERZ511471 | reverse complement strand
CCGACACCTCGCACTTCTCGTCGCCGCCGCGCCCAAGCGCGCCCAGGTCGGCGGCCAGGCCGTGATCGAGGGCGTGATGATGCGCGGCGTCGACCACTGGACGCTCGCCGTGCGCCGCCCCGACGAGACCATCGGCGTGCGTGACTTCCCGCTGGTCTCGTGGATGAAGCGCTACCCGGTCCTCAAGCTCCCGGTGCTGCGCGGCGTCGTCGCCCTCGTCGAGTCGCTCGTCATCGGCATCCGCGCCCTGACGATCTCGGCCAACGAGTCACTCGGCGAGGAGGAGGAAGAGCTCGGCAAGAAGGAGCTCGCCCTCACCCTCGTCGTCGCCGTCGCCTTCGCCGTAGGGCTCTTCTTCCTCGCCCCGCTCTTCCTCACCGGCATCTTCAAGGGGCAGCTCGGCACGGGCTTCGCCTTCTGGGTCGTCGAGGGGCTGGTGCGGGTCGGCATCTTCGTCGCCTACCTGGTCGTCATCACCCAGTTCCGCGACCTGCGCCGGGTGTTCGAGTACCACGGGGCCGAGCACATGTCGATCCACGCCCTCGAGCACGGCGACGAGCTTACCCCCGAGAACGTCGAGAAGTACCGCACCATGCACCTGCGCTGCGGCACCTCGTTCCTGCTCATCGTGCTCGTGGTCTCGGTCTTCGTCTTCGCCCTGGTGCGCTGGCCGGCCTGGTACTACCTCGTGCTCTCGCGCATCGTGCTGGTGCCGCTGATCACCGGGATCTCCTACGAGATCATCAAGTGGGCCGGGAGGCACGAGGACAACCGCTTCGTGCGCTTCGTGATGATGCCCGGCCTCGCCCTGCAGTGGCTCACGACCAAGCAGCCCGACCGCGGCCAGATCGAGGTCGCGATCGCCGCGCTCGACAAGGTGATCGAGCTCGAGCCCCAGGACCGGCCGCCGGTCAAGGGCGTCGAGGTGATGGCCTAGGGCTTCGCCCTTGGCGCCGCCTCCGGTGCCGCCGACGGCTCGCCGCCGTCCCCCGCCGCCTCACCCACAGGCGCCGTCGGCGCCTCCGCCGCGGCTCCGTCATCCACCGTCGCCGGCTCCGCCGCGGCCCCTTCGTCCACCGTGGCCGGTCGCGGCTTCGCCTCCTCGACGGTCTGCCGCGAGATGAGGTCGGCGAGCCACTCGGTGCCCGGCCGCTCGGCCAGCACCAGGTCACGCACGAGGAGCGTGAGCGGCACGCTGATGAGGCCGCCGACCGGGCCGAGCACCCAGCCCCAGAAGAGCACCGCGACGAGGCTCGTGGTGTACGAGATGTTGAGCTGGGTGGCGTTGAGGCGCGGGGCGATGACGTTGCCGGCCAGCGTGTTGAAGAGCCAGTAGCCCACGAACACGATCAGGACGCCTGTCCACCCCTGCTCGATCCAGGCGAAGAACACGGCCGGGATCAGGGCGATGAAGTAGCCCACGTTCGGGATGTAGTTGGTGACGAACGCCAGTACGGCGAGGAACAGGGCGAAGGGGATCCCGAGGACGAGCAGGAGCGCGTAGTCGAGCGCCGCGGCGATGAAGCCCGTGAAGGTGGTGATCACCCAGTAGCGCCGGATCGCGCCCTGGTAGCGAGTGAGCCGCCGGTAGGCCTCGGGGCTCAGGTGACGCTCGAGGCGCGGGCCGAGCTCGTACGAGTCGAGCAGCATGTAGAGGACGATGAAGAGCAGGAGGAAGGAGAACGTGAAGCCGCCGGCCAGCCAGCCGGCGATGGCGCCGATGATGCGCGTGACCGTGCCGGGGGAGAAGAGCTCGGCGATCTCGCCGACGTCGATGTCGAAGCGGCCGAGCTCCTCGGTCAACATCGCCTGCTGCTCGGCGAACTTCCTCTCGATGGCCGGCAGCTCCGACTGGATGCTGCTCAGGGAGACCGCGCTGACGAGGATGATCACGAGGATGACGGCGACGACGATGAGCATCGCCAGCAGGACGCCGATCCAGTCGGGCGCGCGTCGCCGCCGGAACCAGCTCACCAGCGGCACGACCGCGAGGGCGATGAAGTAGGCGAGCAGGGCCTGACCCACCACCGACTGCATCTCGTGCAGGCCGAGCAGCACGAGCATCGCGGCGGCGGCGACCAGCACGGGCCAGGCGGCGCTCGCCGTCAGGCGGGCGCCGTGATCCTGCCGGTGCTGGTCCTCCATGCGGTGCTCCTCGCGTCGACCGCCGCGATCCCGCGGGCCTCGCGGCATTCTGGCTCGCCCGCCCGCGCTTGTCGAGGGCAGTCGGGCGGCCGCCGCCATGGGCCGCCGCCCTCCTCAGCTATACTCGTGAGGGCGGCGTCTCCACGTCGGCTGCCGTTTCGCTCATGGCGACCATCACACGACTCGTCGAAGAGATCGAGCGCTCCTACGCGGAGCTCAACGAGCAGCTCACCGACCCCGAGGTGCTCGGCGACCGCGCGCGCTACACGGCGGCCGCGCGTCGGCACTCCGGCCTGCAGGCAGTGCACGAGCTGGTAGTGCAGTACCGCGAGGCGGAGCGCGCCGCCGCCGGCGCCGAGGCGCTGCTCGAGGCCGACGACGAGGAGGAGTTCCGCGAGCTCGCCCAGCAGGAGCTCGCCGAGAGCCGGGCACGGCTTGACGAGCTCGGCGAGGAGATCCGCGGCCTCGTCCTGACGGCTGACCCATACGACGCCAAGGACGTGATCATCGAGATCCGCGCCGGCACCGGCGGCGACGAGGCCGGTCTCTTCGCCGGCGACCTCGCCCGCATGTACACGCGCTACGCCCAGGCCAAGGGCTTCGAGGTCGAGATCCTGTCGGCCAACGAGGGCGAGGCCGGCGGTTTCAAGGAGGTCATCCTCGAGGTCCGCGGTCAGGGCGCCTACTCCGCCCTCAAGTACGAGAGCGGCGTGCACCGCGTGCAGCGCGTCCCGAGCACCGAGTCGGTCGGCCGCATCCACACCTCGACGGCGACCGTCGCCGTGCTGCCCGAGGCCGAGGAGATCGACGTCGAGATCCACGCCAACGACCTGCGCATCGACATCTTCAGGGCCCGCGGGCCGGGCGGGCAGTCGGTCAACACCACCGACTCCGCCGTGCGCATCACCCACCTCCCGACCGGGGTCACGGTGAGCTGCCAGGACGAGAAGTCGCAGCTGCAGAACAAGGAGCGCGCCCTGCGGATCCTGCGCGCCCGCCTCTTCGAGCTCGAGCGCGAGCGGCAGGAGCAGGAGCGCGGCGACGCGCGGCGCAGCATGGTCGGCTCCGGAGCGCGCTCGCAGAAGATCCGCACCTACAACTTCTCCCAGAACCGCGTCAGCGACCACCGCATCGGCCTCACCTCGCACCGGCTCGCGTCGGTGCTCGAGGGCGAGCTCGACGAGTTCACCGAGGCGCTCGCCGCCGAGGACCGCCGGGCCCAGCTCGCCGCCGAGGTCGGCGAGGAGTGAGGTGGCGGTGGGCGTGAGCGACGCCGGGTACGACGAGGTGGGCGAGACGGGCAGCGACGCGGTGACCGTCGCGTCGGCGCTCGCCTCGGGTGCGGCGCGTATCGCTCGCGAGGCGCGCTCGGAGACCGCTCGCCTCGACGCCGAGCTGCTGCTCGCCGACGCGCTCGGCGTGCGCCGCGAAGACCTCTTCGCGGCGCCGGAGCGCGTGCTCGACCTCGAGGAGCGGCTGCGCTTCGAGCGCCTCCTCAAGCGGCGCGGCGCCTTCGAGCCGGTGGCCTACATCCTCGGCCGCCGCGCCTTCCGCACCATCGAGCTCGAGGTCAACGACAACACCCTCGTCCCGCGGCCCGAGACGGAGACCCTGGTCGAGGTCGCGCTGGAGAGGCTGGCCGCTCTGGGGTGCGACGAGCCCCTGGCGCTCGACATCGGGACCGGCTCGGGCAACATCGCCCTGGCGCTCGCCGCCGAGCACCCCACGGTGCACGTGCTGGCCGTCGACTTCCACCCGGCGCCGCTCGAGGTCGCGGCGCGCAACGCGCGTCGCCTCGGGCTCGACGACCGTGTGATGGTCATGCTGAGCGACGTGTACGACGACCTGCCTCCCGGGGTCGCCTTCGATCTGATCGTCTCGAACCCGCCCTACGTGACCCCCGAGTCGCTGCGCCGCCTGCGCCCCGAGATCCGCGGCTGGGAGCCGCACGTGGCGCTGCGCGCCGAGCGCGGCGGGATGGAGTTCTACGAGCGGATCGTGCCGGGGGCGCCGCCCCGCCTGCGGCCCGGCGGCGCCCTCGCCGTCGAGATCCCCGAGATGCGGCTGCTCGATGTGCTGTCGCTCTTCGTCGAGGTCGGCGCCTTCGAGGACATCGACGCGCGCAACGACCTCGGCGGCCGGCCGCGCGTGGTCAGCGGCCGGCTGAAGGCGCCGGGGGCCGGCGGCGGGGCGGAGGGCGGCGCCGTGGCCGGCGTCGCGAACGCCGCGGCCGACGTCACACGCGCCGCGGCCGGCGCCAAGGATGGCCCCGAAGGCGGCTCCCCGGGTGGCCTGGCGGGCGGCGCGGAGAACGGCGCTTCCGTCAGGTCCGGCTGATGCCCCGCTACGAGAAGGTCCGCGCCGTCGTCGTCGGGTCGCGGCCGCTCGGCGAGGCCGACCGCATCGCCGTGCTCTTCACCCGCGAGCTGGGCCGTGCCGACGCCGTCGTCAAGGGCGTGCGCAAGACCTCCTCGCGCTGGGGTGGCCGGCTGGAGCCGTTCAACGTGTGCGACCTCGTCCTCTTCCGCGGTCGTTCGCTCTTCACCGTGACCTCGGCCCAACTCGTCGCGATGTTCAAGCATCTGCGCGAGGAGCGTGAGGCGATGACGGTGGCGGCGGTGGCGTGCGAGGCCGCCGCCACCCTCTTCGCCCCGGGCGAGCCCGAGGCCGGGGCCTTCGCCCTGCTCGAGGCCGCGTTGCGTACGGCCGACAGGGGCGTCGCCGGGCCTGCGCTGCAGGCGCCCCTCCTGCTCGCTGCCCTCGTGCAGATGCTCGCCGAGGCGGGCCTGCAGCCGGCGCTCGACGCCTGTGTCGTCTGCGGCACGCAAGACGGTCTCGTCGGCTTCGCCGCGGGGCGTGGCGGCGTCGTCTGCGCCCGCTGCCTGGGCGATGCGGCGCCGCTCTCGCCGGCCGCCCTGGCCGCGCTGCGCGCGGCCGCCCGGCGGCCGCTCGACGAGCTCGCCGCCGCGCCGCCCTCGGCGGCGGTCGCCGAGGGCGTCCGTCACGCCCACGGCCTCTACTCGTACCACACCGGCCTGCGCCTCCGGGCCCTGCGGTTCGCCCGGCACTGACGGCCGGCGAGCGGCCGTTCAGACGGCGAGCCGCGACCCGCCCTCACGGCGACCCATCTGGCGGCGTTCGGGGCGATGCGTGCGGTCGCCCGCCGCTCGCCCGCTCGCCGGTCCCGCAGGCCGAGGCCGAACGGTCAAGTCCGTCGCGACCGACCCTTCGGCCCGCTCCGGTCGACCCTCGGCCGGTCCCCGCCGCCGTTGGCGCCCGCTCGTTGCAGCTTGATACAATCGCCGCTCGACGCGGAGGAGCATGAAGAACGAAGCACGTGACCCGGGCGCCGCGGGCGCCCGCCCCACGTTCCAGCAGATCATCGGCCGCCTCCAGTCCTTCTGGGAGCAGCGGGGCTGCGTCATCGTCCAGCCCTACCACACCGAGGTCGGCGCCGGCACCTTCAACCCGTCGACCTTCCTCCGCTGCCTCGACTCGCGGCCCTGGCGGGCCGCCTACGTCGAGCCTTCCATGCGGCCCGCCGACGGGCGTTACGGCGAGAACCCGTACCGCCTCGGTCACTACTTCCAGTACCAGGTCGTGATCCAGCCCTCGCCGTCCGACATCCAGGACATCTACCTGCAGTCGCTGGTCGCGCTCGGCATCGACCTCGCGCGCCACGACATCCGCTTCGTCGAGGACAACTGGGAGGGTCCCACGCTCGGCGCCTGGGGCCAGGGCTGGGAGGTCTGGGCCGACGGCATGGAGATCACCCAGTTCACCTACTTCCAACAGCTCGGGGGCATCGACGTCGACCCCGTCACCATCGAGCTCACCTACGGCCTCGAGCGCATCGCCATGTACCTGCAGGGCGTGGACAGCGTCTACGACGTCGTCTGGTCGCAGTGGGAGGAGGCCGGCGAGCTCGTCACCGTCACCTACGGCGACGTGTACCGCGAGAACGAGCGCGAGTTCTCGGTCTACGACTTCGAGCTCGCCGACACCGAGATGCTCTACCGCCACTTCCGCGAGTACGAGACCGAGGCGCGCCGTTGCCTCGAGGCGCGCCTCCCCGTGCCCGCCTACGACCACGTGCTCAAGTGCAGCCACACCTTCAACCTGCTCGACGCCCGGGGCGCGATCAGCGTGACCGACCGCACGGCGCACATCGCCCGCGTGCGCGACCTGGCGCGCGCCGTGGCGCGCCTGTACCTCGAGGTGGACGCGGAGCGGCAGGCGGCGGCAGGCGACGCGGAGGCCGCCGGCGCGGCCGTGCCCGCGCCGGACGGCGGCGCGGCCGTGCCCGGCGAGGCTGACGCCGCGCCCGGCGAGGGGGCCGGCGCGTGAGCCTGCTGTTCGTCGAGATAGGGTGCGAGGAGCTGCCGGCGAGCTTCTGCCGCTCGGTGCTGCGCCAGCTGCGCGGCGACGGCGGCGAAGGGCTCGTCTACCGCCTGCTCGCCGACGAGCGTCTGCTGCCCGCCGACGAGGGGGAGGAGGGCGTTGTGAGGCCCGCGGCTGGGGGCGGCGCCGAGCAGCGCGCCGAGCCCGACGCCGAGGGCGCCGCCGCGCGCTTCGCCGAGCGACGCCTGCGGGTCTACGTCTCGCCGCGCCGCATCGCCGTGCTCGTCGACGGGGTGCCCGAGTGCCAGCACGCTCTCGTGCAGCGCTTCCGCGGCCCGCGCGCCGACATCGCCTTCGACACAGAGGGGCAGGCGACCAAGGCCGGCGCGGGCTTCGCCCGCGGCAAGGGCGTGAAGCCCGAGGAGCTGGGCCGGGAGACCGTCGGCGGCGTAGAGTTCGTGAGCGCCGAGGTCGAGGCCGAGCGGCGCCCGGCGCTCGACGTGCTGCCGGGCTTGATCCCGCGTCTGATCACCGGCATCCAGGTGCCGCGCGGCATGCGCTGGGACCGGCGGCCCGAGGGTGCCGACGACTACCTGCGCTTCGCACGGCCGATCCGCTGGCTGGCCGGCAAGCTCGACGGCGCGACGCTTGCGACGACCTTCTACGGGCTCGAAGTGGGCGACGTGTCGCAGGGGCACCGGGTGCTCGGCGCGCCGATCGCGATCGAGGCGGCCGACCGGTACGAAGCCCTGCTCGCGGAGCAGAAGGTCGTCGTCGACCAGGAGGAGCGCCGGCGGCGTATCGTCGCCGGGCTAGAGGAGCGCGCCGTGGCGCTCGGCGCCCGTTGGGAGGACCCCGGCGACGTGCTCGAGGAGGCGGTCTACCTGGCGGAGTGGCCGTCGGTGCAGCAGGGGCGTTTCGACGAGCGGCACCTGCGCCTGCCGGCGCCGGTCCTCGTCACCGCGATGCAGAGCCACCAGCGCTACTTCCCGGTGCGCGCCGCCGACGGCGGCCTGGCGCCGGTCTTCCTCTACGTCTCCAACGCCGACCCGGCGGCGGCCGAGCTCGTCACGCGCGGCAACGAGCGCGTGCTGGAGGGCCGCCTCGACGACGCCGAGTTCGCCTACGACCGTGACCTCGCCGAGGGCGTCGACGCCATGGCGGCGCGGCTCGGCGACGTCGTCTTCCACGAGAAGCTCGGCACGCTGGCCGACAAGGCGCGGCGCCTCGAGGGTCTCGTCGCCGGGCTCGCCGCCGGCGTGCGGCGGGGCGGTGAGGGCGGCGACGTCTCCGGCGACGGCCACGGCGTGCCCGTCGAGCACTTCGTGCGCGCCGCCGGTCTCGCCAAGGCCGACCTCGTGAGCCAGGTCGTGATCGAGTTCCCCACCCTGCAGGGCACGATGGGCGAGCTCTATGCGCGCCACGCCGGTCTGCCCGAGGCCGTGGCGCGCGCCGTCGGCGAGCACTACCTGCCGCTGTCGGCGACGGCGCCGGCCCCGGCGACGCTCGCCGGCGCCGTCCTCGCCGTGGCCGAGAAGGCCGACAACATCGCCGGGGCCTGGGTCGCCGGCCAGAAGCCGAGCGGCTCGCGCGACCCCTACGGTCTGCGGCGCGCCGCGATGGGCATCGTGCGCATCGCCCTCGAGCACGACCTGCGCGTCGCCCTCCCCGGGCTGCTCGCCGCCGCCCTCGACCAGTACGAGGCGCAGGGCGCGATCGAGCCCGGCGACGGTGAGCACCGCGCGCTTGTCGCCGAGATGACGGCCTTCGTGTGGGAGCGCCTCGAAGCGCTCCTGCTCGACGAAGGCCTCCCGCATCCCATCGTCGAGGCCGCCCTCGGCGCCGCAGTCGCCGACGTGCCGGCGAAGGCCGCCCGGGCGCGCGCCTTCGCCGCGCTCTCGGGCTCGGCCGCCTTCGACGACGTCGTGGTCGCCTACAACCGCTGCTTCTCGATCGCAAGCAAGAGCGCCGCGCCCGCGCAGGGCGCTGCGGCGTCTCCGGCCGGCGCCGCCACGCCGTCGCCCGCCGCCACGCCGTCGCCCGCCGTCGACCCGGCCCGCTTCACCGCACCGGTCGAGGCCGAGCTCGCCGCGGCGCTGGCCGCGGCCGCGGGCCCCGTGCGCGCCGCCCTCGGCGGCCTCGATGTCGAGACCGCCGTGGCTGCCGCAGCGCCGCTGCGCGGCCCGGTCGACCGCTTCTTCGACGACGTCCTCGTCATGGATCCCGACCCGGCGGTACGCGCCAACCGTCTCGCGCAACTCGCTGCGGTCGTCAACCTGCTCGTGGAGATCGGCGACCTCAGTCGCCTGCCCGTGCCGGCCGTGTCCTGAGCGGGCGGAGGGGTCGGGCGCCGAGAGCTGGGGAATACGCGGGTGACGTCACCCAGGGAGGAAGTGATGGCGCACAAGTACGTCTACCGGTTCAACGAGGGCGACAAGAGCATGAAGGCGCTGCTCGGCGGCAAGGGTGCGAACCTCGCCGAGATGACCGTCATCGGACTGCCCGTCCCGCCCGGCTTCACCATCACCACCGAGGTCTGCATCCACTACGCGGACAGCGGGGAGTACCAGGACGGCGTCGAGGCGCAGGTCGACGACGCGCTGGCCTCGCTCGAGCACGACACCGGCAAGCGCTTCGGCGACTCCGTCGACCCGCTCCTCCTCTCGGTGCGCTCCGGCGCCAGGGCCTCGATGCCCGGCATGATGGACACCGTCCTCAACCTGGGCCTCAACGACACCACCATCCAGGGTCTCATCGCCCAGACCGACAACCCGCGCTTCGCCTACGACTGCTACCGCCGCTTCGTCACCATGTACGGCGACGTCGTCATGGGCCTCAAACCGGAGGGTGACGAGGGCGACCCCTTCGAGGAGCAGCTCGAGGCGATGAAGCGTGAGCGTGACGTCAGGCTCGACACCGAGCTCACCGCCGACGACCTCAAGGAGCTCACGGCGCGCTTCAAGGCGCTGGTCAAGGAGCGCACCGGCAAGGACTTCCCCGACGACCCGAAGGCTCAGCTTTGGGGCGCCATCTCCGCCGTGTTCGGCTCCTGGAACAACGACCGCGCCGTCGCCTATCGCCGCCTGTACGACATCCCCGATACCTGGGGCACCGCGGTCAACATCCAGACGATGGTCTACGGCAACACCGGCGAAGAGTCGGGCACGGGGGTCGGCTTCACGCGCAACCCGGCCTCGGGCGAGAACGTCTTCTACGGCGAGTTCCTCGTCAACGCGCAGGGCGAGGACGTCGTCGCCGGCGTGCGCACGCCGCGCCCCGTCGCCGAGCTCGAGGGCGTCTTCCCCGAGGCCTACGCCCATCTCGTCGAGGTGCGGCAGACGCTCGAGCACGAGCTGCGCGACATGCAGGACTTCGAGTTCACGATCGAGCGCGGCCGCCTCTACATGCTGCAGACGCGCAACGGCAAGCGCACCGGCCTGGCGGCGATCCGCATCGCCGTCGACATGGCCGACGAGGGCCTGATCAGCCCCCAGGAGGCGCTCATGCGGATCGACCCCGAGCAGCTCAACCAGCTGCTGCGGCCGGTCTTCTCGGCCGACGATCGCCAGAAGGCGACGGGTGACGGGCGCGTGCTCGCCAAGGGCCTGCCGGCCGGCCCCGGTGCGGCCACCGGCCGGGTCGTCTTCAACGCGCCCGACGCCGTCGCCTGGGCGGCGCGCGGCGAGAAGGTCCTGCTCGTGCGCGACTTCACGAGCCCCGACGACATCCGCGGCATGGACGCCGCTCAGGGCATCCTCACGGCGCAGGGCGGCATGACCTCGCACGCCGCCCTCGTCGCTCGCCAGATGGGCAAGGTCTGCATCGTCGGATGCGGCGCGCTCGACATCGACCTCCGTGCGCGCCGCTTCACGGTCGACGGCACGACCGTGGCCGAGGGCGACTGGCTCTCGATCGACGGCTTCACCGGTGAGGTGATCCTCGGGCAACTCGAGACGCACCCGCCCGAGGTCCTGCAGGTGCTGCTCGAGAAGTCGATGGAGCCCGGGGAGGCCGAGTCCTACCGCTACTACGCCGAGATCATGCAGTGGGCCGACAAGGAGCGCACGCTCGGCGTGCGCACCAACGCCGACCAGCCCGACCAGGCGGCCAACGCGATCGCCTTCGGCGCCGAGGGCATCGGCCTCTGCCGCACCGAGCACATGTTCTTCGAGGGCGACCGCATCATGGACGTGCGGCGGATGATCCTCGCCGACACGACCGAAGAGCGCGAGGCGGCGCTCGCCCGCCTGCTGCCCATGCAGCGCGACGACTTCGCCGGCATCTTCCGCGTGATGGGCAGCCGGCCGGTCACGGTCCGCACCCTCGACCCGCCGCTGCACGAGTTCCTGCCCCACGACGAGGCCGATCAGCGCGCGACCGCCGAAGCACTCGGGGTGGACGTGGAGAAGGTGGGGGCCAAGGTGGCCGAGCTCCACGAGAACAACCCGATGCTCGGCCACCGCGGCTGCCGCCTCGGCATCGCCTTCCCCGAGATCACGCGCATGCAGTCGCGCGCGATCCTCGAGGCCGCCTGCCTCGTGGCCAGGGACGGCGTCGCCGTGCACCCCGAGATCATGATCCCGCTGGTGGGCACGAAGAAGGAGCTCGAGCACCAGGCGGCCCAGGTGCGCGCCGTCGCCGCCGAGGTCTTCGCCGCCGAGGGCGTCACCGTCGACTACACCGTCGGCACGATGATCGAGATCCCCCGCGCCTGCCTCACCGCCGACAGCATCGCCGAGGCGGCCGAGTTCTTCAGCTTCGGCACCAACGATCTCACGCAGATGGGGTTCGGCGTCTCGCGCGACGACGCCGGCAAGTTCCTCCCGCTCTACCTCAAGGAGGAGATCTGGCCGGTCGACCCGTTCGAGAGCCTCGACCAGGAGGGCATCGGTCAGCTCGTCGAGATGGGCATCAAGAAGGGCCGCTCGACCCGCGACGACCTCAAGGTCGGGATCTGCGGTGAGCAGGGCGGCGACCCCGCGACGGTCAAGTTCTGCCACCGCGTCG
>ENA-ORXD01002655-ORXD01002655.1-sediment-metagenome-genome-assembly--contig:-NODE-2655-length-11495-cov-2.904975_pt1 | contig 11495 bp, 7 predicted proteins | sample MGYA00237862_ERZ511471 | MGnify/ENA metagenome assembly ERZ511471 | reverse complement strand
TGAGCGTGGAGTTCACCCGGAAGGTCCCCCTCCAGTATCTCAAGAAGCACAAGATGATCCCCGTGGAGACGCCCGACGCCTTCCTGGTCGCAGTGAACGACCCCTCCAATTTCCAGGCCGTCGACGACCTGATGCGGCTGCTCGGCCGTGACGACGCCGAGATGGTGCTGGCCTCCGAGGGGGCGATCCTCTCGGCCATCAGCTACGCCTATGACCTTGGGCGCGACTCGGCGCAGGAGTTCATCCAGATCATGAACGGCGATTCGGCCGACAGCATCATCTCCGAGATCGAGGAGACGGCCGACCTGCTGGACGAGACGAGCGACGCGCCCATCATCAAGCTTGTGAACCTGGTCCTCGCCCAAGCCATCAAGGACCGCGCGAGCGACATCCACATCGAGCCCTACGGCAAATCGCTGAAGATCCGCTACCGGATCGACGGCATGCTCTACAACCTGCTGAACCTGCCGCGACGCATCCAGTCGCCGCTGGTGTCTCGCATCAAGATCATGGCGAAGCTCAACATCGCCGAGAAACGCCTCCCGCAGGACGGCCGCATCGAAGTGAAGATCGGCGACAAGAGCGTGGACATCCGCGTCTCCGTCATTCCGACGGCCTTCGGCGAGCGGGTGGTTCTGAGGCTTTTGGACAAGTCGCAGGCGCTCCTCACGCTCTCCGACCTGGGGCTCGATGACCCGAAGGTTGCACAGTTCAACCGCCTCATCAAGTCGCCCTACGGGATCGTCCTCGTCACGGGGCCCACGGGCAGCGGCAAGACGACGAGCCTGTACGCGGCGCTCTCGAAGATCAACAGCCCCGAGATCAACATCATCACCATCGAGGACCCCATCGAGTACCAGATCGAGGGGATCGGGCAGATCCAGGTCAACCCCAAGATCGACCTCACCTTCGCCACCGGGCTGCGCTCGATTGTGCGTCAGGACCCGGACGTCATCCTGGTGGGCGAGATCCGCGACCGGGAGACGGCGGAGATCGCCATCCAGTCCTCGCTGACGGGCCACCTCGTCTTCTCGACGCTGCACACCAACGACGCGGCAAGCGCCATCACGCGCCTCATCGACATGGGCATCGAGCCCTTCCTGGTGGCCTCGTCGGTGATTGCCATCGTGGCACAGAGGCTGGTGCGCGTGCTCTGCCCGCGCTGCAAGGAGGCCTATGAGCCCGACGCGGAGTCGCTCATCGACGCGGGAATTTCCCGCAGCGCCAGCAACGGCCGGCAGCTCTATCGCCGCAAGGGCTGCAACTTCTGCATGAACACGGGCTATCGGGGCCGGACGGGCATCTTCGAAATCATGATCATGGACGAGGCAGTCAAGAAGCTGATCCTCAGGACGTCGGACTCCAACCAGATCAATGAGGAGGCCGTCCGCGGCGGCATGTCGACACTGGTCCAGGACGGGGCCCGCAAGATCCTCGAGGGGATCACGACGATCGAAGAAGTGCTCCGCGTGACCCGCGTCTTGAACCGCAACGCCAATGTCGGCATCGACGACGAGGTCATCTGAAGAAGTGTTTACGTGCTTGAGTGATGAAGTGAGAAAATAAAAGTAATAAAAGAGAAAGCCCCGGTGCCTTCCAGGCGACCGGGGCTTTTTTGCGTTGTGGCTCAGGGCTTGTGATTCTTTCCTTTCGTCCCTTGTCTCTCCTATATTCTTTCTTCACTCTGGCACTCAAACACTTCTTTTCACTCAGTCACGTCTCCACTGCCGCGAAGCGGCTCTAGCCGCGCCTACCACCCGGTCTTGTACCCCTCCGGATAGAAATCGTCCCAGCCGTTGGTTGTCAGGCGCTTCATATCCGAACCGTCGAGTTTGATCGAGTAGATCTCCCTTTTGGATTCCGACGGAGGAATGGCGGAAAAGAGCAGTCTCTCGTCATCGGCGGAGAAGGCGAAATGGGCGGCATTCGAGACGGACGGGTTGTTGGGGCCATACGCAAAGCCGATCCGGTAGACGAACCGCAGCGCCGGAATCTCGTAAATGTTGATGAAATGAAAGAGCGCCGGGCCTGTAGCGATCTTCACCTCCGAGGCCATCAGGGTTCCGTCGTGGGAAACGACGGGCAGGCTGCCGGCCAGTACGGGCCCCGTGACCACCCCCGTGGTGATATCCTGCAGGAAGATCCCCACGGTCTGTCCCGGCAACGTCCCGGTGCCGCGGCCGAACACGAGGGTGTTCGCGTTCCAGTAGTCATGACCGTAGCTGTCCGTGACGCCGGCGGGAGGATTGGTGATCTGCAGCAGAGACGTTCCGTCCGGCCTGATCCGATAGATCTTGTCCAGGTTCCTGAAAGCAATCCAATCGTCCGCAGGCGACCAGCGGGGGCGTGTGCCCTGAGCGAGGTTCTTCTCGGTCGTGCCCGCGGCATCGCCCGCCTGCCTGACGATGATGCGATCAATCCCGCCGACGACCCGCTTGAAGGCCACCCACTTGCCGTCGTGCGAGACATCGGGCATCGAATCGTCGAAGGCGCTCACAAACAGGGCTGACGGCAACAGCGGGCTTTCATCCCTGGCTGTCATCAGTTGTCCCCTGCCCGTCTCCTGAGACACGTAGACGATAGATGCGCACCCCCACGTCAGGAAAAGGCTGGCCAATACGAATACGAGCAGCTTTTTCATGGCTTCCCTCCTTGGACCTGTGATGAATGCTGAACTTTCTGTAGCGGATGACTGGATCGTTGCCTGCACGCCGGCTGCGATAAATCACTTCCGAGTGAGCGGTTGGACGAAGACCGATGAACAAAAGGGATATCAGAACGCGTTTACCTAATCAGTAACGGCAAACCCTTTCCCCGTCAACAGAAAAGTGACGCTCCCCGCCCGGTGGGGGCTTCCCGGCAGGGAAAGAACCAACCATGATTGCACATCTGAATATTTGAGGAAGGGATCATCCACCCTCACCCCGACCCTCTCCCCTCAGAGGAGAGGGAGCCTATAGGTTGTCGTCACCGCAGGGAGAGGCAGATCGGGGCAGTGATTTTTCTGAGGCGCCCCCGGTGATCACCGGCTATACACCGTCGGGTCGGGAATGCCGGCTTCGCGGAAGCCCTTCTTCCGAAGCAGGCAGCTGTCGCAATCGCCACAGGCCCTGCCCCGGGAGTCGGGTTCGTAGCAGCTGTGGGTGAGCCGGTAGTCGACCCCGAGTTCGGTGCCCGTCCGGATGATCTCGGCCTTTGTCATGTGGATGAGCGGAACCCTGATGGCGATTTTCATTTTTCCTTCGACGGTGGCCTTGATGGCAAGATTCGCCATGGCTTCGAAGGCAAGGATATACTCGGGCCGGCAGTCGGGGTAGCCCGAGTAGTCCACCGCGTTGACACCGATGAAGATGTCGGCTGCCCCCAGGACCTCGGCCCAGGCCAGCGCATAGGACAGGAATACTGTGTTTCGCGCCGGCACGTAGGTCACCGGGATCCCCGATGCGAGTTGCTCCTCGTTGCGGCCGTGGGGCACGGCGATATCGGCCGTGAGGGCCGAGCCGCCGATCTTCCCGAGGTCGATCCGGATGACCAGATGCTGTCGGGCCCCGAGCGCCTCAGCGGTTCTGCCCGCCGCCTCCAGTTCCACGGCGTGGCGCTGCCCGTAATCGAAGCTCAGGCTGTACAGTTCGAACCCTTCGCGTTGCGCCACGGCCATCGCCGTCGTGGAGTCGATGCCGCCGCTCGAAAGAATCACCGCTTTTCTCTTGTTTCCCATAACGGATTCCCTTCCCCCTTTACGATCCGGAAGGATCCGATCCCCTCTTCAGCGCCAGCATTCCCGCCATCGCAGCCAGGAGAAGCGCAATGTCCATTGTCCACACGAACCGGTAGGAACCGAGGGCATCATAGAGGATCCCGCCGACGATGGGCCCGAGGGCCCCTCCCACGCCCGCGACGAAGAAATTGAGAAGCCCGTACACCGACCCCATGCGCTCCCTGCCGAAACGGCCCGAGGCGATGATGGGCAGTATGGGCCCCAGGCAGCCGTACCCGAAACCGAAGATGAGCGCGTAGGCAAAGAGTCCCTCTACCGTCGTCACCGTGAGCAGGACCACCATTCCCGCGGCCATGAACCCATAGCCCAGCATGGCGGAGTACTTGGGATCGGGCAGGCGGTCACTCAGCGAGCCGAAAAAAAACTGGCCGCAAAAGCCCGCCAGGGCGATCGCCCCCAGGGAGGAGGCCGCTGCAATGCGATCGATTCCCAGGTCCAGCGCGTAGGGAACCTGGTGGACAAACGCCATCAGGACGGTCATGACCGCCGTGCCCTGGCAGACCGACAGAATCCAGAAGCGGGAATCCTTCAGGGACTCCCCGATCGGCGCCGTGACCTGCTTTGCCGGGACCGCGCAGTCCGCCATACCGGCTTCTGCGGGCACACGCTGCTCCCCGTCGGGAGAGAGCCCGTGATCCTCCGGTTTCATTTTGCCGAGAAAGACCTGGGCGATCAGCACCCCCGGCAGAAGCAGGGTGAGCCCTATGGCGATGAACCCGGCCTGCCAGCCCTGTTCCTTCACGACCCAGCCCACAACCGGGGTCATGACCATCGTGCCGAAACTCACTCCCATGGATGCAAGGCCGATGGCCAGCCCCCGTTTGCGAACGAACCACTTGCCCACGGAGGAGTTGCCCACGACGATCCCCGTCCAGGAAGATCCCAGGCCGCAGAGAAGACCGTAGGCAAGGTAGAAGGTCAGCGGGGTACCGGCGAAAGCCGACAGGATGAATCCCAGGGCGCCTACGGCAGCTCCCGCCGTGGCAACCCAGCGCGGCGCGATGCGGTCCAGGAGCCTCCCGGCATAGATCCCTCCTGCGGCGAAGAAGAGCATATTGATGGAGGCCGCCAGGGAGATGGCGGTGCGCGACCAGCCGTTTTCAACGGTGAGGGGCTGCACGAAGATGCCGAAGCTGTAGCGGGCACCGTAACTGACGGCGTGAAGCAGAAAGGAACCCGCCACGACATACCAGCCCCAGAAGACGGAAGCCCCCTTTTCTCGCTCACGACGGATCAGCATTGCTCCATGTAGGACCCGGAGAAGCCTTTTGTCAATGGAAAGAAAGGTTCTAGGGCACCGGGTATAGGGTATGGGGGTCGACGGAACTGCCAAAGTATGCTACAAGCAGGTATCAACCGGTACCTCCAAGGAACCCATCAGCCCCATGCACGGAAGTCGCACCCGCATCCCCTTTCCGGCCCGGCGTCGAAGGCATACAAAACGGGAAGAGCCCTCCGCGTGGCTCAAGCCCGAGGCCGAGCCCGTGCTGAACGACGTGCTCGCCCGGATCGGCAAACCCGAAGAAGCCCCGTTCAGGCCGGACCCCTTCCAGATCGAGGCCATCGAGGCCATCGGGCGCTCGGACTGCCTCGTCATGGCCCCGACAGGCTCCGGAAAGACCTGGATCGCCGAGAAGGCCATCCTGAAGATGCTCCGGGAGGGGAAACGCTGCTGGTACGCCTCCCCCCTGAAGGCCCTCTCCAACGCCAAGTGGGTCGAGTTCGGCGATCTCTTCGAAAGCATGAACGTGGGCATCCTCACGGGCGACACGAAAGAAAACACGGATGCGCCCGTCATCGTGGGGACGACGGAGATCCTCCGCAACCAGCTCTACGACGCCATGCACGAGGGCCGCGACCTGCCCTTCGATCTGGTCATCCTCGACGAGGCCCACTACCTGGGCGACGAGGAGCGGGGAGTGGTCTGGGAGGAGATCATGATCTACCTGCCCGCGCGGGTGAACCTCCTGCTGCTCTCGGCGACGATCGAAAACGGCCGCGAGATCGCCGCCTGGCTCGAGGGCCTGCGCAAAAAGAAATGCACCGTCATCGAGGAAAGACGTCGACCGGTGCCCCTCTACCCGCTCTTTTTCCACCCCACGGGCCGGCTCATGCCGTTTCTCGACAAGCGCAGGCTCTACGGCCGGGTGGAGCAGTTTGCCCGCGAGCGGGGAAAGCAGAAGCGCGGAGGCCGCGGGATTCCGCCCTACGGCGAGATCCTCCGGGCGCTCAAGCACTTCAACCTGCTGCCGGCCATCTTTTTCCTCCAGTCGAGGGCCGAGTGCGACAACGCCCTCAAGAGCTGCCGGAACATCACGCGCCCTTCGAGCCTCGAGTTCGAGGCGCTGCTCCAGGAACTGATCGACCGCACCCCGCGGCTTGCCCAGCACAAGCAGCTTGCACAGCTGCGCATCTCACGGGTCGCCTCTCACCACGGGGGGCAGCTCCCGCCGTGGAAGTTTCTCGTGGAGACCGTGATGAAGCGGGGCCACCTCGACGCGATCTTCGCCACGTCCACCGTGGCGGCAGGGGTGAACTTCCCGGCGCGGACGATCGTGCTCTTCAACTCGGACTATTTCAACGGCCACGATTGCGTGCCCCTCGATGCCACGGGCTTCCACCAGATGACGGGTCGCGCGGGCCGCCGGGGGCAGGACAACATCGGCTTCATGCTGCTCGTGCCGGGCCGGTTCATGGATTTGGAGCACGTCCGGAGGCTCGTATTCACTCGTTCCGAGGACATCGAGAGCCGCATCAAGAACGACTTTTCCATGGTTCTGAACCTGCTTCTGTCCCAGACGATGGAGAACGTCCGCCACATCTTCGAGAACTCGCTTGCGGACTTCCAGCAGGACAAGGAGCGAAGGGAGGGGAAGAAAAGCGCCGCCTCGCGACTCTGGCGGGCCTTCCAGCGGCACGTCAACTTCCTGAAGGCCGAGGGGTTCGTGGGCGACAACGACCGGCTCACGGCCGACGGCGTCTGGACCTCCCAGCTGCGTCTCGACCACCCCGTGCTGATTGCCGAGTGCCTGCGGCGCGGAGCACTCCCGAGCGAGGACGCGGCGCTGCTTGCCGCCGTGATCGCGCCCTTCGTCTACGACCGCGGCCAGGACATCCCCGTGAAAAGGAAGGAACTGCCCAAACGGCTGGTCCAGGCCTACGACCGGGTGGTCGACACGGTTTTCCCCATGATGGAGAAGCTCGACTCCGAGGGCTTCGGCCTGCACCCCCTGCCCCTCTGGACGGCAGCCGTGATCTACGACTGGGCCCGGGGGCGCGATTGGGACCGGATCGTCGAGCGCTACGGATTTGCCGACGGCGACATGGCCATGCTGGTCTCGCGGACGGCCGACAACCTCCGGCAGATCGCCGCCCTGCGGGACACCCACCCGGTCATGGCCGACCTGGCGTGGAAGGCAAGGGAGTCGCTGTTGAGGGAGCCGGTCGTTTTCTGAGACACCGTCTCAGAAAAAGTGGTCCGTCGCTTGTGAAAAAGAAGCAGCGAGCCTGTCTTGCCCGAATCAACCAGTCAACTTTTCAACTGATTCACTTCGCCCTTTGCAAGGGCGTAATTTTGGTGCTTGACAATTTTGTGCCGGGAAGGCTATAAGACCTATTCCGATGGACAACCGGGCCGGGTCTCTCCGGCCCTCTTTTTAACGAGAACGCAAGCGTCCCCATCGTCTAGTGGCCTAGGACACTGGCCTTTCACGCCGGCGACCGGGGTTCGACTCCCCGTGGGGACGCCAGAAACTGAAAGGGGATCCCCGATGCGGGGATCCCCTTTTCTTTGCCGTCACTGCGCCGGGGCGCTTCACCTTCGATGCCGGATGTTGCCGTCGAATCCCAGCGCGGCGGATATTCTGCCGGCCGTCGCAATGAGGGGCGGCACATACTTCTCGATCATTTCGTCCAAGCCGACCAGTTGGCTGATGAAGGTCATGGTCAGGGAGGCCTCCACTTCACCCCGCCCGTTGAAAACGGGCGCCCCGATGGCCCGGAGCCCCTGGACCCATTCGCCGTCGATGCACGCGTAGCCCTTTTGACGGACCTCTTCCAGGGCCGCGTTGAGATGTTCCCCCTGGCGGCCGATCGCTTTCACCGTTTCCTTGTCCTTGAGAAGCTCAGCGAGGAGTTTCTCGTAGCTGTCGCGGGACAGAAACGCGATGAGCGACCTTCCCATCGCCGTCAGGTAGCAGTTCACGCGGCTTCCCACGTACAGGTTGATGTTGATGATCCGCCGGACCGTGATTCGCTCGATGTAGAGCATCTCCGCGCGGTCGAGGACGGCAAGGTTGACATTCTGATTCGTTTCCCTCGAGAGTGCCTCCATGTAGGAGAGAGCGGTTTGACGCAGGTCCATGCCCGACAGCACGGAGAATCCCAGCGCCATGACCCGCGGCGCCAGGGAATAGGTCCTGGTCCGGAGATCCAGCGTCACATAATTCATCGTCAACAGTGTTTTGAGAAATCGGTGCACCGTCGTCTTGGGCAGCCCGGTCTTGTTGGACAGCTCCTGGAGGGTAAGCCGGGACTCGCTCGGGGTAAACGATTCCAGGATATCGAGCCCCCGGATCAGGGAATTGACACGTTTCGGTTGGGCCATGAATTGTTCCGTATGGTGGAAATAAGTATTTTATAGTGAAATACCTTTATTTCATTCATTCTGTCAAGCATGACCTTCCACCTCACGCCTTGATTTTGCCAGCTTTTCTCCGGTACACTGCGCCCTGTATCATACGGCTCCGCCGCAAAGCCATCCGCTAAGGAATCCGCCATGATCGAATCCGTTCGCACCCGCTTCAAGGTCTACTCGATCCTTTTCCTGGCCGTCGTGATCGGGGGAACCGCCGGCATCATGTCCACAGAGGGCTTCTCGTTACTGGACGCATGCTATTTCATCATCGTCACGATGGCCACGGTCGGCTACGGGGACGTGCATCCCGTAACGGCGGCAGGCAAGGTCCTCACGATTTTCATCATCATCACCGGTGTGGTCACCTTCGTCGGGGCCATCGCCAACGCGATGGAGTTCATGCTCGCCCGCCGGGACATGCAGGTGCGGATGAACAAGCTCAACATGCTCATCGGCGTCTTCTTCAGCGAGGTGGGGCTGCGCCTGATGAGCCTGTTCTCGACGGCCGACCCCCGCCTGGCGGCCATCCGGGGAAAGCTCGTCGTTACGGGACAATGGACGGACCAGGAGTTCCGGAAGGTCAGCGCCGAGATCCGTTCGTACGACTGCACGATCCGCATGGACGCCATGGACCTTGCGCAACTGCAGGCCTTCAGCCGGGAGAAGCGGGATTTTCTCGTTCGACTCCTGGAAAACCCGATCCTTCTCGAGCACGAGACCTTCACGGAGCTGCTGCAGGCCGTCTTCCACCTCGCCGAGGAGCTGGCCTACCGCGGGGATGTCTCGGATCTGCCTGCCAGCGACCGGAGCCATCTCGCATTCGACGTCAAGCGGGTCTATACACTCCTGATCTCTGAGTGGCTCGACTACATGAGGCACCTGAAAATCAACTTTCCCTATCTCTTCTCGCTCGCCCTGCGGACCAACCCCTTCGACCGCCAGGCGGAGGTCGTGGTGCGGGACGAAAAAGCAGTGACCCTTGATCCCTGACGGGTGACCGGAGAAAGAATAAGATCTTTTCATCACGAGCCAAGAGTACCAGGAGGCAAACCATGGCCCTTCACGAGCTTGCCGGAAAGCCGGCCCCGAAATCACTGCTCGCCAACATCCCCCGGCTGGTGACGGCCTACTACACGAAGCATCCGGACGCGCAACACGACACGGAACGGGTCGCCTTCGGGACCTCGGGGCACAGGGGAACGTCATTCAAGAGCAGTTTCAACGAGGACCACATCCTGGCCACCACCCAGGCCATCTGCGACTACCGGGCCCTGCGGGGCGGCGGCGGGCCTCTCTTCGTGGGGATGGACACCCACGCCCTCTCGGAACCCAGCTTCGCGACGACCCTGGAAGTCCTTGCCGCAAACGGCATTGACGCCATGGTCCAGGCCGGCCGCGGATACACGCCCACGCCGGTCATCTCCCACGCAATCCTGACGTACAACCGGGGCAGGCGGTCGGGCCTCGCAGACGGCATCGTCATCACCCCTTCCCACAATCCGCCCGAGGACGGGGGATTCAAATACAACCCGCCCGAAGGCGGGCCTGCCGACGTGGAGGCGACACGCTGGATCGAAGACCGCTCCAACAAATATCTCCACCTGAATCTCAAGGGGGTGAAAAGGATCGCCTTCGAAGCAGCCCTGAGAGCCGGCACGACGCACGAGCACGACTACATCGGCCCCTACGTGGAAGACCTCGCACAGGTCCTCGACATGGAAGCCGTCCGGGCCTCGGGCATCCGCATCGCCGTCGACCCCATGGGCGGTGCATCGCTTCCCTTCTGGGACCCCGTGGCCGGGCACTACGGCATCAACCTGGACGTGGTCAACCGCGATGTGGACCCCGCTTTCGGGTTCATGACCGTCGACAAGGACGGGAAGATCCGGATGGACTGCTCGTCGCCTTATGCGATGGCGCGGCTCATCGGCCTCAAGGACCGCTACGACATCGCCTTCGGAAACGACCCCGACAGCGATCGGCACGGCATCGTGACGCGAAGCGCCGGGCTCATGAACCCCAACCACTACCTGGCTGTCGCCATCTGGTATCTCTTCCAGAATCGCCCCGGCTGGCGGCGTGATGCCGTCGTGGGCAAGACGCTCGTCTCGAGCAGCCTCATCGACCGCGTGGCCGCGCACCTGGGCAGAAAGCTATCCGAGGTGCCCGTGGGGTTCAAGTGGTTCGTCGACGGCCTCCTCGACGGCTCCTGCGGCTTCGGAGGCGAGGAAAGCGCAGGGGCGTCCTTTTTACGGAAGGACGGAACCGTTTGGACGACGGACAAGGACGGCCTCATCATGGGGCTGCTCGCCGCCGAGATCACGGCGCGCACGGGCCGCGACCCCGGGAGCACTACGCCGAGATCGCGGCACGATTCGGAAGCCCCCTTTACGAACGGATGGACGTGGCGGCTTCCGTCGAACAGAAGGCCGTGCTCGAGAAGCTCTCGCCCGAACAGGTGGGCGCCTCGGAGCTGGCCGGGGAGCCCATCGCGGCGAGCTTCACCAAGGCGCCCGGTAACGGCATGCCCATCGGAGGGCTGAAGGTCGTCACGCGCGACGGGTGGTTCGCCGCCCGCCCGTCGGGCACCGAGAACATCTACAAGGTTTACACGGAAAGCTTCCGGGACGGGGCGCATCTTTCGCGAATCCAGGACGAAGCACGGGCAATCATCGCCGAGGTCTTCCGGAAGGCGGGCGTCTGAAGAAGGGGTATCGGGTATCGGGACTAGGGTATCGGGAAGGAAGAAGATTTCATCATAAAACAATCTCCGACACCTTAAGCCCCTATACCCGTGACCCTATACCCCAAAAAAAAGAGGCCCCTGAAACAGGGGCCTCTTTTTTTCGATAGCCTCGGCCTTCGGCTTCCCGCCTCCGGCCTCCGGGCTCAATTTAAGGCTTCATCACATAGAACGAGGCGTTGCGGTTCTTGGCCCAGCAGGACTCGATGGACTCCTTGCAGACCGGCTTCTCTTCGCCGTAGCTCACCGTCTTGATCCGTTTCGCATCGACACCCGCCGCCTTCAGGGCCTTGGCGGCCGAGTCGGCTCTTCTCTGGCCCAGGGCCATGTTGTACTCG
>ENA-ORXD01002654-ORXD01002654.1-sediment-metagenome-genome-assembly--contig:-NODE-2654-length-11498-cov-3.563698_pt1 | contig 11498 bp, 8 predicted proteins | sample MGYA00237862_ERZ511471 | MGnify/ENA metagenome assembly ERZ511471 | reverse complement strand
CCCCAACGGCAGCGGCAAGACAACGCTGTTGAAAATTCTGGCAGGCGAGGAAAACCCCAGCAGCGGCACGGTGCAGTGTACGGCGGGATTGCGCATCGGCTACCTGCCGCAGGGCTTTGCCTGGCAAGAAAACCAGACCTTAGCTGATGTGTTGGGCGCAAGCATGCTTTCTTCGCAAGAATTGGAAACCGAGTTAGGCATGCTTTCGCAAGAATTGGCCCGCAACCCGGAAGATGAATTGCTGATCCAGCGCTATGATGAACTGCTGCAGCGCCTGCAGGATGGCAGTCAGCACGAAAATAAAACAGTACTGAAGAGCTTAGGTTTGGGGCAATATCAGGCGCATGACCCGCTTGCTATACTCAGCGGCGGGCAGAAAACGCGCTTGGCGTTAGCTCGGGTGCTGTTAGCGCAGCCGCAGCTGCTGCTATTGGATGAACCCACCAACCACCTGGATATTGCCATGCTGGAATGGCTGGAGAATTGGCTGACCGGATCAAGCTGCGCTGCCCTGATCGTCTCTCACGACCGCGCCTTCCTGGATAAGGTTGTCACGCGCATTTTGGAAATAGACGTGCGCCAGCATGCCATTCGCTCCTATGCGGGCAATTACAGCGCTTACCTGCAGCAGCGCCGCAGCGAAATGGATAAACGTTTAGCGGCATACGCTGACCAGCAAGCAGAGATCCGGCGCGTAAATGTGGATATCGCGCGCGTGAAGGAGCAAGCCGCCCACACTGAACGTCAAATGAGCTCGGTACGTATCGGCGGGCGTGAAATCAGGAACAGCAAGGATTTTTACCGCCGCATCGCCAAAAAAGTGGCCAAGAAAGCCAAAGCGCGCGAGAAGAAACTGGAACGTTATCTTGACGCAGAAGAACGACTGCGGAAACCCAAGCCGGATCGGTCTTTATACTTTAAATTCTCACAGATTCCTCATTTAGGATCACTCGTGCTGCAGTTGGATGATGTCTGCATTGGATATGCAATGGATGCACCTTTGCTGGATAATTTGAATCTGCAGGTGCGAACCGGCCAGCGCATCGCGGTCTGCGGACAGAATGGCTGCGGAAAGACTACTTTATTGAAAACCATTGCCGGGGAGCTTGCGCCTCTGCGCGGCAGCGTGACGGTTGGCGGCAGCGTGCGCATGGGGCGCATGTCACAGGAGCTTGCTTTACTGAATCCGAATCAGACTGCAATCGAATCCCTTTGGCATGCTTTCTCCAACCAAACTGAAATCCGCCATTACTTGGCTACCTATCTGCTCATGGATGATGAGGTGCTGAAACCGATCCGCATGCTCAGCTACGGCCAGCGCGCGCGGTTGGAACTGGCTGTTTTGGTAGCTGACGGCTGCAACTTGCTGCTGCTGGATGAACCTATCAATCATTTGGATATTCCCAGCCGCAGCCAATTTGAACTGGCTTTGGATCAATTTGACGGTTCAATTCTGGCGGTTGCGCATGACCGCTATTTTATTCAGAATTTTGCCCATTCGATCTGGGTTGTTCAGGATGGGAGCATCACGCTTGAATGAACCGATCACAGTGCCCTATCTTGACATCCCCGCTCGAACCCGTATAATCAAGCATAACAGTCAGCCCGGAATTCCAATCCGGCGCCCGCCAGGGCAGACTGCCTGCGCAGAAGCGCAAAGCGCTGTAAGCAGGCCGGAGCAGCCGTTACCGCATTTTGAGGCTGAAATTATCTCGGCGAAGGCAGGTGGCACCACGAGAACCCCTCTCGTCCTGCAGGAGAGGGGCATTTTCTTTAATTGGGAGCAATAAAATGATTGATATCAAGATCGTTCGCGAAAATCCAAAAATGCTGAAAGAAGCACTGCAGCGCCGTCACATGGAGGATGCCGTCGTGGATCAATTGTCGCGCATGGATGAAAAATGGCGTAGCCTGTTGACCACAGTAGAGGAGCTGAAAGCTGAGCGCAATACGGTATCCAAAGCGATTGGCAGTATTAAAGATACCTCCGAACGAGAAAGCAAAATCGAGGAGATGCGCGCTTTGGGTGAGCGCATCAGCCAGATGGATGACGAGGTCAGGGGAGTGGAGCAGAAACTGAATGATTTGCTGGTCACCGTTCCCAATCTTCCACACGCGGATGTGCCCTTGGGAAAAGACGAAAGCGAGAATGTGGTCAAGCGGGTCGAAGGGGAAAAACCGCAATTCGATTTTGAACCCCTGCCGCACTGGGAACTGGGGCCCAAGCTGGGCATCATTGATTTTGAACAGGGTGTGAAAATCACCGGCTCACGCTTTTACGTGCTGAATGGCGCCGGCGCGCGCCTGCAGCGGGCGTTGATCGCCTGGATGCTGGACCTGCATGGGCGCCAGGGTTATCTGGAGAAATATCCGCCCTTTATGGTCAAAGGAGAAACCTTGTTCGCTTCCGGTCAGCTGCCCAAGTTTGCCGATAATCTCTACAAGGATCACGAGGAAGACCTGTGGATGGTGCCTACCGCTGAAGTGCCATTGACCGGCATTCACATGGGTGATTTTCTGGAAGCTTCAAAACTTCCCCTGCGCTACACTGCCTATACACCCTGCTTTCGCCGTGAAAAAATGAGCGCCGGGCGTGATGTACGCGGCATCAAACGCGGCCACCAATTTGATAAGGTCGAAATGTATACTTTCTGCAGGCCGGAAGAATCCATGCGCGAACTGGAAAAGATGCTGGCAGACGCCGAGCAGACCTGCGCTGAATTGGGTTTGACTTACCGCATTGTGCAGCTTTGCAGCGGAGACCTGGGATTCAACGCCTGCATATCCTATGACGTCGAAGTTTGGGCGCCGGGCTGTCAAGAATGGCTGGAGGTTTCTTCTGTCTCTAACGTGGGCGATTTCCAGGCGCGCCGCGCCAATATAAAATTCACGGACGAAAACGGGCGCAAGCACTTCGTGCATACCCTGAACGGCTCCGGATTGGGCATGCCGCGCACCTTGATCGCGGTGCTGGAAACCTACCAACAAGCCGACGGCAGCATAAAGGTGCCGCAGGTATTGAAGCCCTGGATGGGGGGAATTGAAGTCATCCATGCCTGATAAAAATCCGCTGCATCCGTTGTGGCGGTGGTTTCTACTGTTCGTGCTTCTTACGCTGCTGATGTCTGCCTGTACCTCTGTTTCTGTATCGGAGATGATGAACAATACGCGATGGGCTGAATCCGCTTTGATCATCCTGCAGGGCGTCACTCTGCTCGTCATGTTAGGCGGTTTGTTCAGCTTGCTGCTGTTGATCATGCCTGGTTTGACCATCATCTGGCTGGCAGCCCTGCTGTATGCTATTTTAACCGGTCTGGATTGGACCAGCGGCATGATTTTTGCTGCCATCAGCCTGTTGATGATCTTCGGCAATCTAGTGGACCAGCTTTTAATGGGAGCCAAAGCGCGCAAAAGCGGGGCCAGCTGGCTGGGGGTGCTGGCATCCATGCTGGCGGCTTTCATCTTCAGCTTCGTCTTTCCACCTTTTGGAGGGTTTGTTGCTGCCCTGCTGGTGCTGTTCAGCGTTGAAGCCTGGCGATTAAAAGATATTCGCAAGGCGGGCAACTCCACGCGCGAAATGGCTACTGGCTGCGCCAGCGCGATCCTGGCCCGTTTTGCCATTGGCGTATTAATGATCGCGCTATGGCTGCTGTGGGTGTGGATGTGCGGAGACTGGCCTTTTTAAGCCTTGAGTTGTACAGGTAGACTTAAGTGCAACTATAGATCATTAATTAATAAATTGTTCATCACCCTATATAATGCGTTCATTTCCTACGTAAAATCTTGCCGTGAGCGTTACTTATTAAAAATCTTTCCTACAATAAACTGAATTGGTTTTCGCAGCAAACCCGTTAGCGGTCCAGATAAGGACAATAGCAGCAGAAGCACCAACATAGGAACAAGCGGTGATGCTTTGCCAACTGCGATCATTTTCTCTGCCCAGACCCTATCCGCCAAATATAGGATGGCTGCATTGATCACTGCGATCAGTGCTAACAGCCCTGCTTGCAGGCTGGCAGAAGAGCGCGTATATTTGTAGATTAACAACGAGAATATCAAACCACACCCCAAACCAAGAAAAGCCAAGTCAGCCCGGTTATAGGGCGGGATCGCCATCAGATGAACATTTGCCAATCCCATGGCTGTGGACATGCCTATCCCGACCAAACCGGCAGCCTGCCAGGATTCCAGCACTGCTTTGATCAGAACGAACCCACAAAATGCCAGCAACAAAACCGCAATAAAGATCTCAGCCCACTGCGGGAAAGTGTAAGGCAATTCCTCGGCTATTCCCTGCAAGAACAAAACGAATCCCAAGATATTGACTCCCAGCCAGGTATAGCTCCAGGCAGGCATGCGTTTGAGCAATGCGATGACCCCGCCGCAGGCGATCATGCCTGCGACCAGCAGCCCACTTACCATTCCTAGTTTAAGCTGTACCTCGGAGGCGTTGTACCAAACCCCGCCGATGACCAGCCAAGTAATGGTAATGGATGTGCCAAATAACAATGGCGGCAGGCTGGCAAGTATGGCGGTTTTCCGCTCGCTGATCCGCCAATTTTTTGATTGCTTTTTAAAAAACATGTTCGCCTCCAGATTTGTATTGTTCGAGAAAAGAAGTGTTTTTAAGAAATCTTTGCATTTCATTGATACTTGTTGCTGGTTTTCGCGGAAAATAGATGCGACCCAGCCTGTAAACTCTCGCATGAGGATAGTGATTTTTTTTATGAAGTTCGCGTGGTGAAATTCCTGCTCGAGGTCGGCTAAATCTGCCAAAATTTCAACCGAGAACTGAGATCGGAACTCTTTGGGCAAAAAGATGCTGATCAGGCGAAAAAAGGTTGTAAGCATGCTACGGTCCTTTCAAGCCTGCTGGCTCTTCACACGGCTGCGAGATATTTGCAGCAGATTAGAGAGGCGCTGGTATTCCGCTTGAAGGATCTTGCGGCCGGCGTCTGTCAGCGCATAGGCTTTGCGTTCCCGGTTGGGGTAAGGTTGATTGGTTGAGGCAGAACGGCAGATCCAGTTCGCTTGTAAAAGCCGTTTGATGGCGCCATAGAGCGTGCCGGTGGAAAAAATTACCCGTCTGTCACTCAAATCCTGCACATCTTTCATGATGGCGTAGCCATGTTTGGGTTGTTGGGCGAGGCTGAGCAGAATGTAATAGGTCGCTTCGGTGAGCGGGAGTGCTTCCGGAGCATTCGTTTTGACGTTAATCATTATGTCGTCTCAATATAGGTAGAGTTACGACATATAATAACAAGAAAACACAAAAAAGTCAAGCGATTGGTGTGCGGTGTACTGTGAATGATTGCTGCACGGGAAGACTACTTGCGGGTGGCAGCAACTGCATGTAAAACAATGGAACCTGCCACAGCCGCATTCAGGGAAGCTACTTTGCCATGCATGGGAATGTGGGTAATCAGGTCGCATTTCTCGCGCACCAGCTGACGCAATCCCTCCCCCTCGCTGCCGACCACGATTGCCAGAGCTCCCTTAAGATTCATTTCCGAAATTGGAGTAGTATTTTCATCCATGTCCAAACCGATTGCCCAGGCGCCCTGTTCTTTGATGGCGTCAATGGCTTGGGACAAATTGGCTGGCGCGATGAGCAAGTGCTCGCAGGCACCCGAACAGGTGTGCACCACGGCGGGCGTAATGCTGGCTGCGTGATGGGTGGGAATGACCACTCCCTGCACTCCGAATACCTCGGCGCTGCGGATCAATGTTCCCAGGTTCTGGGGATCCTGAATCTGATCCAGCACCAGCAAAAACAACGGTTCCGTCAGGCGTTTGGCTTTTTCAAAAATTGTCTGCAAGTCGGCATAAGGATATGAGCTGGTTTGCAAAGCGACACCTTGCGGATTCTCACCAAATGCATTTAGGTTTATTCGATCAACCTGCTCTTGATGGAGACGGTATTGCTGAGCCAATTGCAGTATTTCAGCAATGCGCCCTTTTTGTTCAATTCCGCGTGCGATTTTTAAACTGAAAAAATGTCTGCGGCCAGCGCGCAGACATTCATAAACAGGATTGCGGCCGCTGATCCATTCTTTCATTTCCAGAACCAGGTGCTGCCTGTTTTTGAATCTTCCACCTGGACGCCCAATTCGTCTAACCTATCGCGGATTTTATCTGACAACGACCACAATTTCGCCTGCCGCACTTCGGTGCGGACTTCCATCAGCAGGTTGACAAAGTCATCCGCGAATTGCGCGCTTGAATGTCTGGCCAGTTTCAAACCTAAAATACTGCTCAATTCCCGCAGGGTTGCCTGAGCGTCTGCCAGCTGTGAATCATGGGCGCCATCAGCGCGCGCCTGGTTGATCGCCCGCACCAGCTCAAATAAATGCCCCAAAGCGCCGGCACTGTTAAAATCGTCATCCATGCTTTCTTCAAAGCCATGGCGGGTTGCGGAGTTCTGTTCACTAATCGCCTTCTGTTGCTTCTCATGCAAGCCGGCTGCCTGCGGCAAGGCGGGTTTCAGCGCAGATTGCAGTCTTTCCAGAGCTCGCTCTGCCTGGCCGATGACTTCCTCGTTGAAGGTCAGTGGATTGCGATAACCGGAATTGAGCACCATCATGCGCAAGGCATCGCTAGAATGCTTTGAGAGGAACTCTTCAATGGTGATCAGGTTGCCGATCGATTTGGACATTTTCTCGCCGCTGAGCTGCAACATGCCGTTGTGGATCCAAAAACGCGCGAAAGGTTTCCCGCTGTGCGCTTCGGATTGGGCGATTTCGTTCTCGTGATGCGGGAAGATCAGATCGTTGCCGCCGCCGTGAATATCGATCTGTTCTCCCAAATGCACGCTGCTCATAGCAGAACATTCGATATGCCAGCCCGGGCGGCCTTTGCCCCAAGGACTCTCCCAGGCGGGCTCGTCCGGTTTGGCGGCTTTCCATAAGGCGAAATCCAGCGGATTCTCTTTGCGTTCGTCAATTTCAATGCGTGAGCCAGCGCGCATATCTTCCAACTTACGACCGGAGAGTTTCCCGTAATCCGCCTTTTTTTCCACACGGAAGTACACATCCCCGCCGGCTTCATAGGCGTAGTCTTTGTCAATCAGATCGCTTACCAGTTTTATGATCTGCTCCATCTCAGAGGTAGCGCGTGGATTGAGGCTGGCAGGCAGGATATTCAATTCCTTTAAATGCTGATCATATTGCTGAATGTAGGTCTGTGCCAATTCAAAGGGATCACAACCCAGTTTGTTCGCACGTTGGATGATCTTATCGTCCACGTCTGTGTAATTCATCACATGGCGGACTTCGTAACTGCGGTACTGCAAGTAACGACGGATGATATCGAACACCAGGGCGGACATGGCGTGACCCACGTGGGCTTTGTCATACACGGTCGGCCCGCAGACATACATGCGCACTTTGTTTGGTTCAATGGTTTCGAAGGTTTCTTTTCTGCGTGAAAGGGTGTTATAAACCTGAAGGCTCATCCATCATCTCCATTATTTCGCTTTATTGTTATTTCCTTCTGGTTTGGAGAAGATCATGCGACCGGCTGCGGTCTGCAGCACCTTGGTGACGGAAACCTCAATATCTTTGCCGATGAAATTCTTGCCATCTTCGACCACAACCATGGTGCCGTCATCCAGGTAGCCTACCCCTTGACCAAGTTCTTTGCCTTCCTGAATGACCTTTACGTACAAGGTTTCACCAGGCAGCAGGATAGATTTCACTGCGTTGGCCAACTCGTTGATGTTCAGCACGCGCACTCCTTGCAGTTCAGCGACGCGGTTCAGGTTGAAATCATTGGTCAGAATAGGGGCTTGCATTTGGCGGGCAAGCATGACCAGTTTTTCATCCACCTCGCGCACGCCTTCCACGTCAATATCCGCGATGGTGGTGTTAATCGTACGGTCTTTCTGCAGGTCCGAGAGAACCTCCATGCCGCGCCGGCCGCGCTGCCGTCTGAGGCTTTCGGCGGAATCGGCAATATACTGCAGCTCGTTCAACACAAAACGCGGAATGACCAGATTGCCTGGCACGAACCCGGTATGGGCGATATCGGCGATGCGCCCATCAATGATTACGCTGGTATCGATCAGGATAGATTTTTCTTGATGCCACTTGCCGCTCTCTTTGCCAGAAGCTGAGCGCGCGCCGCGCCGGGCTGCAGAAACGACATCCTTTAAATCCCCCTGGCGGCTTATTGCGATGGCGATGCCCAAGTACCCAAAGACCAGCGCTGCCACGAAAGGCAGAATGCTGCTGAAGGGTTTGGGCAGAAAAGAAATGGGGATGGAAAGCAGCGCTGCAATGATCAGTCCGATCACCAATCCGATCAGAGCGGAAAGCAAGATGCCGCCTGATACTTTCGTCAGATAAGAACGCAGCCAGTTGATCGGGTACAAGGTGATATAAGGCATCACCAGAAAACCCACGAAACCCAAGATTACTGCCGCCCCAATGGTATAGGGCAGAGGGTTGGTACTAATGTTAATAATTCCAAGAAAAAGGTCGCCAAAATAATAGCCAGCTACTGAAAACAGGATAAGACCTAAAAAACGAAAAATAAGAATAATGCTTTTCATGATAAGTCCTTTCGTCATTCCTTGTTAATGTACAAAAATGAATAAATTGATGATCAATTTGATATTATCATGTCATAGAACATTCGTCAAATAAGAGATGTATTAATTCAAAAAATGTAATAAAAAAAGGAAAATGTCTGGAATTATTTGTAAGATAGCAGCAATACTGCTCCAGAATTTTTTAATCGATCTTTCAAAGCAAAAAATCATGGTAGAATTGCAACCTTGATGCCCCCATCGTCTAGGGGACTAGGACGCAGCCCTTTCAAGGCTAAAACTGGAGTTCGAATCTCCATGGGGGCACCTAGTCCAGAAAGCCCGTCAGGGCTTTTTTTATTGTCTATAAAAGGGTGTTTGTAGATAATCAGTCAATTCTTTAACACCTGAAAGGAACAAACTGGGGATAATTTTATTAAATGCTTCAGGAAATCATTCCCAATTTACTTTGCATGCATTGAAGCAAGTAATATGAAATAAAAGAACACTTCTTCAAAGAAATAAACGATTATCGACTTCTTGGATTAAAAGAAAAAGCAATCAAAAGAATAATACACCTAGCGGGCAATAAAAGAATGAGAAAAAAAATGTAGTGGACTCTGAATGATCTCGCAACTGAACAAGCAATAATGGGGAAGCCAAAGCACCAATGCTAGTAAGCAAATGAATGTCGAAGCGATGTAAAAGATAAAACGATTATCCAAATAATTTTTTGAAATGGTTGCGATAGACCTGTTCTTATTTTGCTTCCTAGAAGCATACTCCCAGCATGAAAAATTCTGTTCGATCCCCATTAGACAGAAATTTACGCAGGTGACCGTGAACCAACGACCATAATCATATGCTGTGAAGTATATCGGTAGAGAAAGAAGGAGTGGGATCAAGAAATACTTACGGAAGAATAATCCAAGATACTGCTGTGCTGATTGTGAGTCAAATGATTGTGGTCTGTGAAAACGCAGGAGGGAGTATACTGCCTGCCGAACGAGATAATAAAGTGAAAAACCAAGGATTAATAGAATTAGAATCCACTCTTTCCAATTCATGAAAATTATAATTTGCGTAATATAGCTAGCTTTTGCCAATGACCACTGCATTGGGATGAAAGAACCGGGCAGAGTGGATCCACTGAGTCTATCAGGAGGTAAAACACACGAATTCTCCCGCAGTGCACCAGCAGCCAACCATTTTTCGCAGATGCCAAGTAACACCTGGTAACTTGGGGTCCCGGCGAAAAAAATTGCGAAAAATGCAAGCGCTGCGGGGAGATATAGTAATCCACTCCATAATGCAGCTTTAAAAAAATTACGCGAACCTTTCATCTTGATTACTGTCAATGTAATTATTGCATGTAACGGTACAAAAAGAAGAAAATTTCCCTCGTGTATTAGTATGATGGCAGGCAGCAAAATGAATGCGATGGGTATCAACCAATGCAGATAGCATTGCAGATTTTCCCTCGAAAGTGCCGAGTTGCTTTCTATAGAGAACGATTTTTCAACAATGAAAAGGTGAAGAAGCACAGTGATGTATCCTAGAATTTCCTTACGGGCGATAGCGTTGTGATCATGAAGGTAGAAAAAGAACAAAGATGGAAGGAAAAGTAATCCGAATAAAATCAATGGATGATAAGATTTTATAGACCGTAATAATAATCGTAAAAAGTGAAATACAATGCTTAGGATAAGCATCCAAGAAAATATCGCGATAAATTCCGAGGGTGAAATCCAAGTTAGAAACAAATGCAAAATTTCACCTGACAGCCCGCGCCGGATGAATCCCTGAGAATAATCGATCAACCAATCGGTATAAGCCCAATAATTTAGATTGAATCCGAAGGCATCTTTGGGAAACCAGTAGAGAAAATCACGGATCCAAGTAATGGAAAAAATAAGTAAGAATAAAAAATTGAGGACTAGACGAGGTTGGGTAAGAAAAGTCTTAACGTATGCTTGAAAAGTCGCTTCCGATACGCAGCTTGCAGAACGATCTGTAGGCAGGTTGGGATCTTTTCTGGAATTTGACATCGGCTCCTCCCATAAAATATTTACTCCAATAGTTCTTTACACATTCAGCTTCCTATCGATTGACATTGATAGCGGTGAAAAGTAATCGGATTCTGTTCGAGGGAAGGATTCCATTCATAACCTGAATTATTAAAGAATCTATGCTACTTCAACAAATAATACCTTATCTTTAACTTCCTCAGTTGAAGGTTGAGCGAATCAAATTTCCTTATTTCAAGGAATGATGTGAGAGAATTCATGATTATTCTCATGAGTCTATGATTACCAAATTTGCTACCCACTCGCGCTCCTTCCACAGAGCGCAGATGCCATCGCTTTCATCCAGGCGCACGTCGTTCTCGCGAATAGTGCGCAGCAAAGGAGAACGCAGCGCTTCGATTAAGGACATATCGCGCAAGCTGGAGTCCGAATAGGGTGAGAAGGGGCAGGGTTCCACGTCGCCTTCCGCATTGATATGCACAAATCCGCGCCCGGCTGCCAGGCAGCCTCCGAAATCGATCTCGCTGCCTGGAAAAGCCAGGAATAAGGCTTGGAAATGGCTGCGGTAGTTTTCAATGGTTTGGTTTAATTCCTTAACCTGCGCTGCTGTTAAAACCTTCTCTTCCGTTCCCGCTGCGGCTGGGATGTAATTGATGAAAAAGAAGATCTTGCAGCCTCGCTGTGCTAGCCGCTTGATGAAAGCTTGGCTGGTGACAGTCTCGAAATTGCTACGCGTAATGGTAATGGATACTCCATAATAAATGTTTGCTTGATGAAAACGGCTGACCAGATCCAACCCATTGTCATAAACACCCTGTCCGCGGCGAGCGTCCGTTTCCATTTCATAACCCTCAAAACTGACGATCGGCAGCACATGGCGCTGTTTTTTTAACCTACGGATATGGTCATCCGTGACCAGTAAACCGTTGGTGAAAGGGGTGAAG
>ENA-ORXD01002653-ORXD01002653.1-sediment-metagenome-genome-assembly--contig:-NODE-2653-length-11498-cov-3.798879_pt1 | contig 11498 bp, 11 predicted proteins | sample MGYA00237862_ERZ511471 | MGnify/ENA metagenome assembly ERZ511471 | reverse complement strand
CGCCTGCTCAACGACGTCGGCAACCTGATCGACAACGGCGTACTGCGCACCACGCTCGGCAAGGTGATCGGCAAGATCGACGCCGCCAACCTCAAGCAGGCCCACGCCGCCATCGAGAGCGGCCGCACCACCGGCAAGCTGGTGCTGGAGGGCTGGTGATTGCCACCCCCGGGAACGCGCGACACACTCTTCGTTACCCGCGGACTTGAGCCACGGGTCCACGTCTTGAACGGTGGATGCGCGGGCCGAGCCAGCGCATGACCGGGGAATGCGTAACGCTGCTCTTTGGCGCCAGCTCTCTCAGGCGATCGTGTCGACGATGCCGCCCTCGACCCGCAGCGCGGCGCCGTTGGTGGCGGAGGCCTCACGCGAGCAGACATAGACCGCCATGTTGGCGACCTCCTCGACGGTGGCGAACCGCTGCAGCAGCGACGTCGGGCGAAACTCCTTGACGAAGGCTGCCGCCGCGGCATCCGCGCTCTGGCCGGTGCGCGCGGCGACCGCGCCCAGGAATTCAACCTTCGGCTGGAAGGAAAGAGCTATATGGAAATACTGGCTGCCGGCGGCGGTATCCTTTCTACAGTCAAAGCCACCCGCCAGGCAGCCGTGAAAGAGCTCGAGCAAGCTACCGCGGAACGTGCTCTTTCCATGTTGAAGCTCGGCACCACTACTATTGAGGTAAAAAGCGGCTATGCCCTGGATATAGATGGAGAGCAGCGCTTGATGGAAAGCATCATGAACCTGCGCAGCCTGGTCTCGCTTGACATCGTCCCTACCTATCTGGGTGCTCACGCAGTTCCTCCGGAATACACCGGAGATACGGAAGGATATACCCAGCTGCTCGTCGAAAAAGCGCTGCCGCAGTTGAAGGATTGGTGGCTGCAGCAGTATCCTGAAGAAGATCTTCCCTTTGTGGATGTTTTTTGCGAACCATCGGTCTTCGATCTGGAACATACGCGGGCTATCCTCACCACAGCCAGAGAACTGGGTTTCCCGTTAAAGATCCACGCAGACGAATTCGAGAACATCGGAGGGGCTTCTCTGGCAGTTGAGTTGGGGGCTGCTTCTGCCGACCATCTGGTGAAAACCGGCAGCGCTGATATTCACAGTCTGGCTGCCAGCAATACGGTAGCCGTAGCCCTGCCCTGTACACCCTTTGGGCTGGCAGAAAGTGAATACACTCCGGCAAAGCAGATCATTACCGAAGGCGGATTGCTGGCACTGGCTTCGGATATCAATCCGGGCACTGCCTGGTGCGGCAATATGCAGTTCGTCATCGCCCTGGCTTGCCGCTTTATGAAACTAACCCCTGCTCAGGCTGTCGCAGCTGCTACCATCAATGCGGCTGCCGCACTCAATAGAGAAGATACCCTTGGATCGCTTGATCCCGGAAAGCAGGCAGACATTCTCATCCTTAATATCCCGGATTACCGCCATCTCGGCTATCGCTTTGGTGAGAATCTGGTTGAAACGATCATCAAAAAAGGAAAGGTCATCACATTTTCATGAAAGAACTTGATCTAGAATCAGCACGTCGTTTATACCCATTTACCGATCCGGTACATGGCTTTGACCACATAGAGCGGGTTTACCATTTATGTCAGGTCATCGGTAACGCCGAAGGCGCCGATATGCGTATTCTGCTTAATGCCGCCCTGCTGCATGACTGCGACGGCAGCGACCCGACTTCGCAAAACCGCGCAGAACACCATCTGCTTTCCGCAAAAAAAGCAGAAACAATCCTGAAAGACCTGGGCTGGGAAGAAGAAGATATTCACAAGGTGCAGCACTGCATCCGCGCTCATCGTTTTCGCAAGAGTGAAGAACCGCAGACCATCGAAGCGAAAGCGCTCTTTGACGCAGATAAGCTGGACGTGATCGGAGCGATCGGCATTGCCCGCACCATCGGCTATGCCGTGCAAGCAGATGAACCGATCTACTGCAAGCCCTCCGAGAAGTTCCTCGCTTCCGGAAAGCTCAGCGAAGGAGAACACCACAGCGTATATCACGAATATCTGTTTAAATTAAGCAGGGTGCGCGAAACGCTCTATACAGAGACCGGACGCAAACTGGCACAGGGACGCCATGCTTTTTTGGAAACATTCTTCAGACAGCTGGAAGAAGAAGTAGCCGGTTTGCGCTGAAATATCCATTTTAAAAGTTGGGAGTTGTATTTTTATGTCACCAGATCTCGATTATTTAACTCACATCGCAAAAAAAGCAGGGGAGATATTGAATGAAGGATATCTCAAACAGCACGAGATCCGCCATAAAGGGCGTATCGACCTGGTTACTGAGATGGACGCTCTTTCTGAAAAATATCTGCTGGGCGAAATTCGGCGCGATTTTAAAGACCATACCATTGTTACCGAAGAAAGCGGACTGCTGACAGGTATCCCGGAGAGCTGCTGGTTTATCGACCCGCTGGATGGCACTGCCAATTACGCACACGGTGTTCCCATCTTCAGCGTAACCGTCGCGTATGCTTACCAGAACAGGATCGTTCTGGCTGCCACTTACGATCCGACCCGCGATCACTGTTTTTCTGCAGAACGCGGACACGGGGCATTTATGAATGGGAAGCCGCTGCACGTATCAAAAATAAGCGAATTGGTTGATGCCATGCTGGTCACGGGTTTTTCTACCGATCAGGAAAATCGGGCAAAGAAAAATTTAAAGAACTTTTCTCTGTTCCTTCAATACGCACAATCTGTACGCCGCCTCGGTTCCGCAGCGCTGGACATGGCTTATGTGGCAGCCGGCTGGCTGGACGGATACTGGGAGATCGGTATTCATCCCTGGGATATTGCCGCCGGTACCCTGTTGGTTGAAGAAGCAGGCGGACTGGTAACCGACATACAGGGGAATAAGGATTATTTCAAACCCCCGTATGCTCTGATCGCAGCCAACCCCGTGCTGCATGAAAAAATAAAAAGGATTCTCCAATCGGAGGATGCCTGAAATAAATCCCCTGCTGTATAATGGGGATGTTAATTTTTGCAATTTTTTACCAAAGGAAATCCAATGGCAACTGAAACAAAAACATTTAATCAATCTCGATGGAGCCTGAAAGACCTCTTCCCCTCTGCCGATTCGCCGGAAATGGAGGACGCTTTTAAACAGGCTGAAAAAATGGTCACTGATTTTGAAAAGAAACGTGCAGTGCTCACCGATGATATTTCTGCAGAACTTTTTCTGGAGATCATCAAAGAACTCGAAGCGCTTACTCGCCAACTCCGGCTGGTCAACGACTATGCGGAACTGTGGTTCACGGAAGATACCCAGAACCAAAAGGCGCAAAGCCTGGCTGCCCGTTCAGAACAATTTGTCGCCGAACAATCCAACAAGATCATTTTCTTCAATCTGTGGTGGAAAGACGTCAGTGATGAAAAAGCGAAAAGTTTGATGGAATCCTCAGGGGATTATCGCTACTGGCTGGAAGAGATGCGTCACTTCAAGCCTTACACCCTGTCTGAATCTGAAGAAAAGATTATCAATATTAAAGACCTCACCGGTTTTTCAGCATTATCACGCTTATACGATTCCATTACGAACCGGTATACCTTTCGTGTTAAGGTGGATGGAGAAGAACAGGACCTCACCCGCGGTGAATTGATGTCGCTCGTGCGTCTTCCCGACGCAGCCCTGCGCGCCGGCGCTTATCAAAAGTTATACCAGGTCTATGGCGATGAAGGTCCCATTCTTGGGCAGATATATCAAACCATCATTCGCGATTGGCACAACGAAAATATCGGTCTGCGGAAATTCAAAACACCTATCTCTGCCAGGAACCTGGGCAATGATATCCCCGATGAGGTTGTGGAGATCTTGCTGGACGTATGCAAGAAGAATGCCCCTGTATTCCAGCGTTTTTTCCGTCTCAAAGCAAAACTGCTGAAGGTCGATAAGATCCAGCGCTACGATGTCTACGCCCCGGTTGCAGAAGCAAGCAAGAACTTCTCGTTTGGAATGGCAACAGAACTGGTGCTGGATTCCTTCCAGGAGTTTGATCCGCGCTTTGCTCAATTAGCCCATAAAGTCTTTACGCAAGGACATATTGACAGCGAGGTGCGCAAAGGCAAGCGTTCCGGTGCTTTCTGCGCCACCGTCTCCCCGGACCTCACCCCCTGGGTACTGACAAACTATCAGGGGAAAGCGGAAGATGTAGCCACCCTGGCTCATGAATTGGGGCATTCCATCCATTCCATGCTGGCATCCGATCACAGCATCTTCACACAGCATTCCTGCCTGCCGCTGGCGGAAACTGCCTCGACCTTTGGAGAAATGATGTTGATCGACAGGCTACTCTCTGAAGAAAAAGATGAGGGGGTACGCCGTTTCTTGCTTTTCAAACAGGTTGATGATTCCTATGCCACCATCATGCGCCAGTCTTATTTTGCCATGTTCGAAAAGACCGCTCACGATATGACCCTGAAAGGGGCAGCCGTGAACGATCTGGCAGATGCCTATTTCAAGAACCTGCAGGAACAGTTCGGCGATTCACTGGTTCTGGGTGATGAATTCCGCTGGGAGTGGGTATCCATTCCTCATTTCTATCACACCCCATTCTATGTGTATGCATACGCGTTCGGGCAGCTGCTCGTCCTATCACTTTATAAACAATTCAAAGATGAAGGGGACAGCTTTAAACCCCGATATATCCACATGTTATCCACAGGTGGGTCGAAAGCCCCCATGCAGATACTGGATGAAGCCGGCATGGACGTACGCAAAGCAGAATTCTGGCAGGGGGGTTTTGATCTGATCGAAGCCAACGTTGCCAGGCTTGAAGCGCTCTAGCTCATTAAGAAAAAGATACAGCTGCCGGTTTCTCCGGCAGCTTTTTTATTCCGGTACTTCTTCCTCGGATTCTTCTATCTCTTCAATGCTTGTGTCTTTCGGTTTGGGCTCAAGCATTTGTACGGAACTTAAGATCACCGTTGTAAAATACCGTGTTGTGCCCTCGTGCTCATATTTACGGGTGCGCAGTCTTCCTTCCAAATAGACCAGTTTCCCTTTTACTAGATACTTCTGGCAAATCTCTCCAATCTTTCCCCACGCTACAATATTGAACCAGTCGGTGTCTTCCTTTGATTCACCGTCCTTGTTCTTCCATTTTCTGCCAACTGCCAGAGAAAAAGTTGTGTATTTTGTGCCTTGGGGAGTATTTCGTGATTCGGGGTCTTTCCCCAGTCTGCCAATTAATTGAACACGATTCAGTGATGCCATTCTATCCCTCCAATTTTCATAGTGCAATGTTATATAATAGTTTAGATTATTTCATCCCATTGTCAATGTTTTTAAGGAGAGCGCATGTACATTGCTATAGAAGGAGTGATCGGCGTAGGGAAAACCAGCCTTGCGCGCCTTCTGCAACCATCATTCAAATCAAACCTATTGCTCGAGATCTTTGAAGAAAACCCTTTCTTACAGGAATTCTATCAAGACCGTGCACGCTATGCATTCCAAACGCAAATCTTCTTTTTGCTCAGCCGTTATCACCAGCAGCACAACAATGTTCCCAAGATGCTGCAGTCAAATGAGAATTTGATCGCCGATTATACATTTGAAAAAGACGCTCTTTTCGCCGATGTAAATCTGCAAGGGGACGAATTGGATGTGTATTATTCCGTCCATAACGCCCTGGCTGAAAGAATTCCTACTCCTGACCTCACGGTGTATCTAAAAGCCAGCACAGAGATCCTCCTGCAGCGCATCACCACGCGCGACCGCTCCTATGAACGCTCAATGGAGCCGGAATATATCGCTCTGCTGAATAACGCCTATGATAAATTTTTCCAGAAATCGGGGACAAAGCGGAATATCTTGATCATCGACACCAACGACCTAGATTTTGTTCATAACCAGACCGATCTGCAGTTCATTGATAACCGCATCAGACAAACGCTGCATTTGCCACCTTTTCAACCAGCTCTTCCGATCGAATAAAAGATGGAAAAAGGATGTTGAGATGAAAGTAACAAGGAAAATGCTTCTGGAAACCGCCCGTAATTATGTAAAGGAACAAACGTTTAATGACCCTGATATTGCCTGCGTTTTTCTGGTAGGTTCTTTGAAAGATGAAAATCCCTTTCTGGGAGAATCCTCCGATATAGACCTGGTTTTCATCCACAATACAGAACCCGCACGCTCCCGTGAGATTTATTCTCTGGGAGAAGATTTTCAGTTTGATAATCTTCATTACTCCCGCCGGATATTCAATCAGCCCAAAGATCTGCGGCAGGACCCCTGGTTGGGCTGTCTTTTTTGTGATTCTCCTTTTGTTCTCTATGATTCCTATCACTATTTTGATTTCCTGAGAGCCGGCATTTTTTCTGATTTTTTCTCTCCAATCAATACCTATGCTCGTTCTCAATTTTTCTATCAAAAAGCCCGTGACCGCTGGATGGATTTACAGCACCACGTTGATGAATTTTCCGCGGATACGGTCTACGATTACCTGCAAACGCTCTACGATGCAGCCAACTGTATTGCCTGTCTGGTGGAAAAACCGCTTCCCGAGCGAAGGTTTTTATCGAAACTCGAAGCTGTCACTAATTACCTGGGGCGTCCCGGTCTGGCAAGCGGTATGCGCGATCTATATGGAATAAATGATTATTCTTCTTTCCCATGGCAGGAATGGCTGCAGCATTTAAGTGAAGCCATGAATGCACTCGCTGAAAAACCATACTGCCCACCGCAATATTCACCCGACCGATTTCGATATTACCAGCAGGCTGTTTCCTTCTATCAGGCGGACCGCGCTGATGAAGCACTATGGATATTATTCTGGGTATGGACGAACGTTATTCACACGCTTCCTAAACGTGCTCCCGAAGGGAAAGATTGGAAATCTCTTTGCGATCAGATAGATCTAACCAAAGATGCTTTTCCTCTGCGTCTACAGCAGCTTGACTGCTATCTCGAAGCAGTGGATTCTACTTCTACGGAATGGCAAAAGGTCAGCGGATTGATCTAATTTTCCACAACTTTTTCCACATACCTGTGGATAACTCGGTTTTTTCTGTGGATAAGTTCAACTTTATGTGGATATCTTCGAATAAAAATTCTATTTTAAAAAATTGAAATGTTGATATCTGCTGGAATATTCTCGGATAAGTTGTTGAAAAGAGACAGAAAATTTAGATTGTGGAAAAAGGAATTGCTTTTATCCAATCTTTATCCACAGTTCTCTTTTCAGAAATTTCATTGAAAATATCCAAATATTATGGGTTAGAATTAGGGAACACTATATATAGGGGATATTTTAAGTTTATCCACATACTAACAGATACTACTAATATTACTAAATACTACTTTAATTAAATATAAAACTGGTTAAGTAAGCATGCTTGTATAAGGAGTTCCTTTTTTGTACAATGCTGATACGAAAAGATTGGAGGAATTACTCCCTTTAATTAATAAGGGGAACAAAGACAAATTTTGGAAAGGAAGGGAAACCATGGATGTGATTAAAGTAAAAGCCGTTTCCCGCACAGCAGCAGTCGCGGGGGCGATCGCGGGAGTGATTCGAGAGCACAAGCATGCTGAAGTGCAAGCGATCGGTGCAGGAGCTGTAAATCAATCGATAAAAGCCCTTATTCTGGCAAAGAATTTTTTAGATCAGGATGGTATTACGGTGGTTTTTATCCCTGAGTTTGTGAATGTAGAAATTGATGGAAAGGTAAGAACAGCTATAAAATTTATTGTTGAACCCCGCTAATTAGAACAAGAAAATAAAAAATGGAATAGAGAAGAAAGCTGCCCTCTATTCCATTTTTTAGTATTTAGTACTGGATGCATTCTTCAGGCAAAAAGACCACTTCATCTTTCCCCGCGATCTTTTCTTTGATCTTGGTCAAAATCAGGTCCATGTGTTTGGAATGGTTGACAAAATCGAGGTTATCTGAAGGAACGGTTAAAACCGGGCAGAGAGTAAAATTCTGGATCCAGGTTTCATAGGAATCATTCAACTGTTGCAGATATTCACTGCTGATATTTTTCTCGTAATCACGATTTCGATGTCGTATGCGTTTAAGCAAAGTATCGACCGAGGCTTTCAGATAAACTACCAGATCTGGTGTGGGAAGGAAATAGAGCAGGGTTTGATAGATCGTTTCGTAAGTTTCATAGTCACGCTGGCTCATGTATCCCTGCAGGTAAAGGTTGCGGGCAAATATCTCTGCGTCTTCATAAAGGCTGCGGTCCAAAATGACCGAGTTCGGGCAGTTCAATAGTTCTTTGTAAACCTTCAGCCTGTTTGAAAGGAAATATGTTTGTGAGTGAAAGCTCCAGGTTTGCATATCTGCATAAAAATCTGGAAGATAAGGATTATTTGCCACCGGCTCAAAGAAGGGATCCCAATCTAATCGATGACTGAGCAAACGGACGAGAGAAGACTTCCCCGCACCAATATTTCCGGCGATAGTGATAAATTTTTTCATATGTTAAAAATAATTATAGATGGGATTGAAATTAAAAAAAGAACCGCAGACGGCTGCGGCTCTTTTTTTAAGCTTAAAAAAATGGTCTTTGGTTAGTCTTCTTTAATGATGGCATCGACCGGGCACACTTCAGTGCAGGCACCATCATCGATGCATTTTGCCGGGTCAATTTCGAAGTGTTCTTCGCCCATTGAAATTGCATCTTGCGGGCATTCGGCTTCGCAGGAACCACAAACAATGCATTCATCAGTAATTACGTGCGTCATCTTACCGATCCTTTCGCGAAAATATTTTTATACGCCTAGCAATTTAGGATAGCACTTTCCTTTTTCTTTGTCAATAAATCTACCTCGTTGCAGTCATGTGATAAAAGAACCTTTTTATTCTTCAATTTGTTTAATCTGCTGGCGAAACCATAGCGATGTTCCTGGTTGAAACCGTCTGACGATGAGGATTGAGCAGCGCGCTTCCTCAACCAGCGCATCATTTAATTTACCGAAGTTATAGTTTGGTGAAAATACATCTTCGCCAGCGCCAATGATCATCAAATCATATTTAGTTTTTTCGGTTTCTTCAATAATTCCTTCCAGCACCTCATTTGATTCAACAATACGAGATTCAATAAATGAAGGGATCATTCCTATTTCATCTTCAATGATCTCCTGCATTTGGATCATTTCATCTTCGCGGGTTTCTTTATTTGCATTTTTAGGAACGATTCTGATAGCCGTTACATGGATATCCTGGTGATAAGACAGATCATATGCCAGTTTTAACGCCAACCGTGCGTTAGGTCCATTCCCGACAGGGACAAGAATGGTATTAAGTCCATTGATTCCACGATCACGCAGCACCCCAACATTTTTATGTGCCATGACCAGTACTTCTTTGATAATGTTATGGGGCAGTTTTATTTTTGTTGAGGTGGACGGAAAACCCATCAATACAAGTTGCACCGGATTAGGAGATTTCAGTTCGTTGAAAATGCCCGTTTCAACGTTTGGTGCTGCTTTATGTTTTGTGTAAATAGGCACGTTTCTGCTCTGGGCAATAGGAGCGGTTGTGTTAAGAAGTTCATTCTGAAATTGTGCAGTCTTAAGGGTTAGATCGGCGATCGATTCTTGGGAGACCCCTCGAGGTGTTTTAACAACACTGAATAAACAAATACTGGTATCTTCCTGATGCTCTGCAAGGCGGGATGCCAGACGCACCAGCCCTGTCGCGGTTTTTGGGTTGACAGTTGCGATTAGAATACGCCCTCCGCCCACTGCTTCTTCGATCTTTTCATGTTTTTCGATAGTTTTCTGAATTAACTTAGTAACATAAAAGATGATCGTTAAGACTGCCATAACCAAGCCCAGGAACAGCAGTGCTTTTTTATCAGCGAAAGAAACTATGAGTATTCCGGAAGCGACGGCAATATAGGCGGTGAGAGGAAAGAACGGCGCTTTAAAAGGACGTTTGATGTTAGGATGCATTTTCCTGAGTCGGAGCATTGCCAGTGTTGCCCAGAACAATACAAACATATACCCGGCGCTGGAGATGTAGCTTAAAAGATCAACAACTTTGAAAAGAGAAACCAACCCGCTGATAAAGATTATAAGGATGACCGCAACGTAAGGAGTGCGCCAGTGGCTTAGTCTTGAAAAAATACGTGGCCAAACGCCATCACGGCTCAACGTAAAAGCTTCACGAGTTGCAGAGAGCATGGCAGAATTGATCGAGGTAAGTGTGGCTACAATGCCCGCCAGACCCATCACAGGAACGCCTATAGTTGGCCAGAACAGCCGTACCGCATCGGTTAATGCTGTTTCAGAACCCGCAAGCGATGAGAAAGGTAGCGTTCCAATGGTGACCAGAGAAACGAGGGTGTAGATCAGGGTGGTGATTCCCAGGCTGATCAAAATTCCCAAGGGGATATTTTTATTTGGGTGGACGATTTCTTCTGCATCGTCTGCGATAACTTCAAATCCCACGTAGGCGTTATAAACCAGCGCAATGGTCATCAGTATTCTAGAGATATTAGCCCCAAGGCTCTGGTTTTCAAAAATAACCTTGCCCGATTGAAAGGTTTCCCAGCTAAAACCATGGGTGTTGGTCAATCCGCGGATGATGAAAATGGTAAATACGATCAGTAAAAAACCGCCCAATACGACCTGTAAATTTCCTGCCTGTTTAACCCCTCGCACCTGCATTACACCAACCAGTATGATTACTCCGAGAGCCACAGGAATGATAGGAATATTGGGGATAAATACACTTACCGAGTATGCGAAACCAATGGCAGACAAGGCTGCGTAAAATGCGCTGGAGAGGGAATCGAGCGATCCGACCAGGAACATGATCAACCCTTTGCCAAAACCTTCACCGACGTAGGTCATCGCTCCCCCCGTTACGGGGTACGTGGTTGCCATCTCACAATAATTCAATGCAATACTGAGGGATAATAATCCTCCGATGATCAGCGCGAGCACAACATCTGGTCCTGCGATTCCAGCTGCATGTCCGGTTAGTACAAAGATTTCTGCCGCAATGGTTCCCGCTGTTCCCAGCATGATCACCTGTAAAAGGTTCAATTGACGTTTTAACTTTCTTTTGGTCATAAAACCAAATTCCTTTTCTTATATTTATATTTTGTTTTTGTTTTTTGGAAATTTTTTAACCTGATCTCTGAAAGAACATTATACATAAATAATGCTCTGATGAATTGACAAAAAATAGCATTAATTGATTGACATTGCCATAAAAAAATGCTATATTGAATTCGTGATGTAATGCATAGTTGAATGTAATTGTGAATGCAATACAATATAAAATGACAAAAAAAGATCCGAAAAATAAAAATAGCGACAGTCTGGTTGAACAAATCTACAACCAGATATTGTCATCAATTCAAAATAGGGGAATTGTTCGCGCTGAAAAGTTAAGCGCCCTTAGTCTATCAGAACAACTGGGGGTAAGCCGTACACCGGTCAGCTTTGCCCTCTATCGATTGGAAATTGAGGGAATAATATCAGGTGAAGAAAAAGGCGGATGGGTCGTAAACCCGCTTAC
>ENA-ORXD01002652-ORXD01002652.1-sediment-metagenome-genome-assembly--contig:-NODE-2652-length-11502-cov-2.924289_pt1 | contig 11502 bp, 13 predicted proteins | sample MGYA00237862_ERZ511471 | MGnify/ENA metagenome assembly ERZ511471 | reverse complement strand
AATCTCGAGCCGCGCCGTTACCGCTTCCTGATTCTCAACGGCTCCAACGCCCGGTTCTATGAACTCTCGCTCGGCCGGAACGCACCTCCGTTCTGGGTCGTCGGCACCGACGGCGGCTACCTGGCCGCGCCGGTCCCGATCACGTACCCGAACAGGCTCCTGATCGCCCCGGGCGAGCGTTATGACGTGATCATCGACTTCACGGGCCTTGCGGGGAGCATCTTCACGATGACCAACACGGCCAAGGCCCCTTACCCGAAGGGCGCCGCGCCGGACCCGAAGACGGTGGGGCAGATCATGCAGTTCCGTGTGAACCTACCCCTGCAACCTCCCACAGACACGAGCTGCAACCCGGCACTCGCAGCCGGGGCTGTCGGCAGCTGTACGCTCCGGCCGGTGACCCCTCTCCGGCAGCTGGTCAATTTCGCGACCGGAGCGCCCCTGGTGGTTCCGGATAAGACCCGTCAGCTCACCCTCAACGAGGTCATGGGCATGGCCGGGCCTCTGGAGGTCCTGGTGAACAACACGAAATGGGACGGGCTCATGTCGCCCAGCATTGCCGCTGCGTTCCCTGCGAACGGGATCAGCGAGCTCCCGCGGCGAGGGTCGACGGAAGTCTGGGAGATCGTGAACCTCACGGCCGACGCCCACCCGATCCACCTGCATCTCGTGCAGTTCCAGCTCATCAGCCGCCAGGACTTCAACGTGAACGGCTATAACAAGGTTTATAACGCGGCATTCCCAGGGGGCAACAGCCCCGTTGCGGGCGTTATGAATCCCATCCCCCCCGGCGTTTTCATCCCCGGGTATGGTCCCCCGCTGGACTATCTTACCGGCACGCCCGGCAAACTCGGTGGGAACCCCGATGCGACGCCCTACCTGCAGGGCAAGCCCACTCCGGCGCTTCCATACGAGCAGGGCTGGAAGGACACGGTCATCATGTACCCGGGGCAGGTCAGCAGGATCGCCGTCCGCTGGGCCCCGACGGACGTAGTTGTCGGTTTGACCACTGCAGGAACCGAGTACTATCCTTTTGATTCGACCTCGGGCCCCGGCTACGTCTGGCACTGCCACATCATCGACCACGAGGACAACGAGATGATGCGGCCCTACACGGTTGCCCCGTAGCCATGAGATGTGTTGAAATCAACTGAACCAGCACAGGAAAAGGGCGGAGCCTCTTCCCGGCGCCGCCCTTTTCCTCGGAATCCCCGGACCGGGACTGCTCTGCGTCCTGCCGGGCGGCCCGGCATTTCTCACAGACGCATCCCATTCAGAAAGGGGTTTTTCATGAAACGAAATGCGTTCAACATCATCACGATCCTGTCTGTCACCCTGCTTGTTGCCGCAGCCGTGCATGCCGCATCGGGAACACCTGCCGCACCGGAAGGGCTCGGCGTAACGATAGCGGGGGAAAAAGGGTTTCTCCTGAAGTGGAAGGCTTCTGCCGACGACCCCGGCACCGTGACCGGTTACGAGATCGTTCGCGCCAACGTTGCAAGCGGGCCCTTCAAGAAGGTCGGCAAGGTCAAGAAAGGGGTCTTCGAATACCACGACAAGTCGGCGAAACCTGAGATCATCTACTTCTACAAGGTCCGGGCCGTGGCAGGCAAGAGCTACTCTGATTACTCACAGCCTGCGGCGGGAGAGAGGCCGGGCATGTGACCCCGGGCATCCGGTCTCGCAGGACATATGAAAAAGCGGCAGGGCCGATGACGGCCCTGCCGCTTTCCTTTCCATGCAGCAATGGCGGCCTACTTCACTTCCTCGATCTTCACCACGTTTTCGTACATGGAGAACATCGGGATCCGCCAGCCGTACTTCCAGATCTTGACCTGCTTGCCTTTGAGCCGGATGGCCTCGTTCTGGATGGTCCCCGAATCGAACTTGAAGCGGTACCTGGCGTCGAAGTTGGCCAGGGGCTTGTACTCGGTGGCGATCATGAACTTGCCGTCGACCATGTTCATCTGGGCGTCGGTGATCCTTGTCACGACCGTGTCGGAGACGAAGTAGCTGTACAACGGCACCAGGATGCAGATCAGAATCGTTGCCACGATGCCCTTGAACTTCGCGCTCTTTAGAAACTCCATCATAGCTTTCCTCTCCTATCCTGCCTGATGCCATGAGTTCATCGCAGAACTTCAAGGTTGCGAAGCTCGGAAGAGCAGAAGCGAGGAAGAGCGGACAAGAAACGTAACGAACCGAACATCCACTCCGCTCTTCATAACTTCCTATCTTCACGATCTTATGCGGGGGGCCGTGCAATTCTGCATGCCTTAACAGGCCATATGAGGAAGCGTTATGCCTCCACGACAGACAGCTTCACCATCTTGTCGCCCTGCCGGATCGCGTTGACGACGTCCATTCCTTCGACGACCTTCCCGAACACCGTGTGCCTGCCGTCCAGGTGCGGCTGCGGCGAATGGGTGACGAAGAACTGGCTGCCGTTGGTGTTGGGCCCCGCATTGGCCATGGAGATGAAACCCGTGCCGTGCTTCAGGGGATTGCCCTTGCACTCGTCCTCGAACTGGTAACCGGGGCCGCCGCGCCCTGTGCCCGTGGGGTCGCCCCCCTGGATGACGAAATCGTCGATCACCCGGTGGAACACGACACCGTCGTAAAAGCCTTCCTTTGTCAGGAAGACGAAGTTGTTCACCGTCTTGGGGGCGTGCTCGGGATAGAGCTCGAGGACAATCGTTCCCCTTGTCGTCTCCATCGTCACCCGGTAGTTCTTGCCCGCGTCGATCTGCATTGCAGGCGGGGTCCGCCACTGCTTGTTGGCCATGTATGGATTCTCCTTTCCAATTCCCGCTCTGCGGGATGAACATAGCCTATTGCTAACAGAGCGCGGGGGACAAGTCAAGCCGGCTGCCCCGGCGCGGGGATCCGCAGAAAGTCGCATGCTGGCTTGGCTGCCTTCACCCTGACGGCGGCCATCGCCGGGGCTGTTGTGATCACCCGGGGACTGCGGGTTTCGGTCTGAGAGCGGGGCTCATCGACCCAGGTCGGACGCCGTCCGGTTCAGGCTGTTGCCCTGTGCGTTTTTGCCGGCCGTTGCAGCCTTTCCCTTCGGGGGGGCGACCTGGACCGTCCTGGCGTCCTTGAGCATTTTCTCCCGTTCCTTTTCCTGACGTTTCCTTTCCTCCGCCTGCTTCAACAGCATGTCCTTCTGCGACGGGCCCGATTGCGGAGGGACCGGCTTGACGTTCGGCGATTTCGGCCCGGCCGGGGGAGTCATTTTGACGGCGGGTATCGGTTTCATGGCCTGCGGCGCCTGTTTTGCGGCCTGGGGTTGCAGCTTGCCGGCCTGGTTGTTCTCGGCGGCAAGGGCCGGAACGGAAAGGGAAAAAACGAAAACGAGCGTGGCGAAGAATACGAATGTCCGGGTGTCTTTCATGGTGGCTCCATCGGGTGGAATAAGTCGGGCAGCTGCCCGATCATGACCCCTACCCCTAGCATTTTATGGGCCAGCGCGCGTTTGATCTTGATCGGGTTCCGGCGGGTGGAACGGGACGGCCCCGCGTGACGAACGTTGAGACCGCCGCCGCATGGACCGGTGGATCCGGTCACGAAATTGCAAGCATTCCTGCCGGAAGAAATCCCGACAAAGGTCCCGCTGACCCATGACAGGTCAAAACACAGGCAAGCGGCCGAAAAAGAGCCGGTATCTTGTCCGATCCCTCCTGGCCCTCGCTGTGCTCTGGGTCGGGTTTACGGCGGTCTCCTGGGTGCAGGGACGGCAGGCCATCGAGCGGTACTGCGCGGGTCTCGAACCGGGAGCAGGCATCGTTGCAGCCCGGGAACGGGCCCTGAAGGCCGGCTTGCGGTTTCCGGAGCGGTTCGGAACTCTCGGCGGCGAGAACACGGCCTTTGTCACCAGATCGATGTCTTCGGCCGCTACGTCTGCGAGGTGAGGCACGACGGCGAAAACGTGACGGGGACGACGATGCGGTTTTCGGACTGAGATCGGGAAAAAACGGAAGAAAGAGGCATGAAATGAGAAAAACCTTCGTATGGACCTGGATGTGTCTGTTCGCCCTCGCGCTGATGCCGGCGCAGGACTCCTTTGCCGACTGGCAGATCCATTACTCGGGCAAGGCGGCGAAGATGTTCGGCTACGGCGGCCGCGGGAATTTCGCCACGAAATCCCAATGCGAATCGTACCGGACGTCCCGGCCTGGATTCGAGTCGATGAACTCCTATTGCAGCGGCTTCGACCGCTACGTGGCCCCGGCCCCCCGTCCCCCCTCCGGCGGGGGATCGAACCGTCCGGCTTCGGCAGCGCAGGGTCAGAAGCCCGATCCGGCGGTGCTCGAGGCGCAGCGGCTGCAGGCAGAGAAGATTGCCAGGCTCCGCGCAGAGATTGCCGCCATGGAGAGGGAGGCCGGCGAGATGAGGAAGAAGGAATTCGAGCAGGGCAAAGGCGCCCTGGCCGGCGATCTGCGCAACCGCTTCAATGCCTCCTACGGCCAGGGGGGGGCCATGAGCCAGCTGGAATTGAGCGCATGCTGGTCCAAGCTGGCGGCAAGGGCGGATCAGGCGAATGCAAAAAAATATGCGGACTACGCCATCGCGGCCAGGGAGGGAAAGGCCGTCCCGGCATGCCATGCGGAGGCCGCCAGGATCCCCGAACCGCCGGCCCCGACCTGGGTCCCGATGCCGGGTGACGACATCCAGGCGCGTGTGATCGAAGAGGAGAAGCGGCTTGCGCCCATCATTGCCAACCTGCAGGGACGGACGGAAAAAGCGAAGGCCGCAGCCGGGCAGAAGCGCGCCGAGGTGCAAACCCTGGAGAAGAGGAGTCGGAGCGCCAGGGACCCCAAAGAGAAGCAGGAAGCGGACGCACTGCTGGCCGAAGCGAAAAGGGCTCTCGAAGAGGCCCGGGAAGAAGACCGCAAGGCCTCGGAAGAGCTGACCAAGGCGCAAAACGAACTGAAGGCCCTCAACGACATGAAGGTGCGCGCCGGGCAGGGAAATGCCGGCGCATCGGGCGGCGGCAGCGCGGTTCGGTGAAAACAGAGACTAACTCGGTGGGATACAGACCCATGCAGGAAAGGAAAGACGGATGAAAGGGAAAACATTATTGCTCATGATGGCGGCATTGCTTCTTTGCGCATCTACGGCCTGGGCCCAGCAGGGCATTCCGGAGGCGGCCAAGAAACACCTGCTGGCCGGGATCGACGCCGTCGAGGCGGCCAAAACACCGGCGGATTTCGACAAGGCCGTTGGCGAGTTCGAGGCGGCGGCCAAGATCGCCCCGGATGTTCCCGATGTTTACTTCTACCTCGGCAAGACCCTGTCCATGTCCCGCGAAAAGGCGAAGCAGGCCATCGACGCCTACAACCGCTACCTGGCCCTCGCCCCGAACGCGCCCGATGCGGTAAAGGTGAAGGCGGAGATCGCGGAACTGGAAAAGATGCGCGCCTGGACGCGCAAGTCGGGCTCCATCGGCATGGCAGCCGTTGCCCTTCCCGACGGCTTCTATCTCCGGAGCGTTTACCACGCCTCGCCCGCCGCGGCGGCGGGCCTCAGGCAGGGCGACAAGATCATCGCCGTGGACGGCAAGCCGACGAGGGGTCTCACGCTGATGCAGCTCGGCGAGCTGCTCGACGGCGCGCCCGGATCGACCTGTTCCATGGACGTGGTCAGAGAGAAGACGCCGGTGAAGGTGACCTTCAATCGGACGGCGCCGTTCGGGCGGCAGGGGCCGTTCAAGGAGATCGACGCGGGGGATCTCGGCACGGAGGTCGCCCAGTCGAAAATCCCCGTGGCCGTCGTCTTCTGCACGGGCTACAACAAGGACTGTCAGATGATGAGTCTTTCCCTCGCGCGGATGACCATGCGCATGTACCAGGGAAAGGCGAAGTTCGTCAACATCAACGTGGATGAAACCCCGGAGCTGGCGAAGAAACTCAACATCACATCCATCCCCACGACGCTGCTCTACAAGAACGGCGATCATGTGGGCACCGTCACCGGCTCGAACGTCGGTGAACTGATGCAGAAGATGAGCGTGTTGATGGCCGGGGATGCCGCCCAGGGGCAGGACTCCCGGGAGCGACGCTTCGGAGGAAGGGGCGGCCGGTAATCCGTCAGTCCGGGGAGCTGCGAAATAACCGGAAAAAAGAAGAGCCCGATCGTCGTGATCGGGCTCTTTGTGTTGGGTCTGCTTCAGGGGTTTCCCTGCCGGAGTACCGGCGGGGAGCGAGGCACCTTGACCTGAGGCGATGGCGGCTGGGAGACCAGTTCGCATCTTGCCTCTTCCATGGGAAGCTCTCCCCTCGCCAGGGCCTTGATCCTTGCCGTTTCAACGCAGGCCCTTCCGGCCTCATCGAAGGTCTTGTGCGTTCCCATGTAGGTATCTTCGACGTCTTTTGCCGCCCCGGTCATGCCCTGGGTTTGCATGGTGTACCTGAACCAGTAAACCCCCTCCCGCATCTCGGGCATTTTTGTTCCCTTCGGGACACAGACGGGCGGGCGCTCGCGGTCGATGCACTGGCAGTCCTGGGAAGCCTTTCTTGCCGGGTCATTCCGCCAATCCCTCAGGCGGGCCTCGCAGTTTACCTTTGGCGGGGTGGAGTCGGCGGTTTTCCGCGCAAGAAGGTCTTTCACGGTTGCCAGAGCCTCGTCGATGCGCTGCAGCCTCCTGCCGGCATCGGTGCGGGCGGCCTCATTTTTTTGTTTTGCCTGCAGGGACCGGTTCCGGGCGTCGCGACCGATACGCTCCGCCTCGGCATTTCCCTTTGCCTGTGCCTGCCGGAGGATGTCCCCGGCCTTCGCGATCGTACGGTTGTTCTGCTCGATTGCCCGATCCAGCCTCCCGATCTCTTCGCTCGCGTCGGCCTTCATTTTCAACAGCTTTTCCATCGCACCGGCAAGGAGCTCAGGCGTCATGGTCTCGGGTGGGCCTGCGCCGGAGACGGCCGGCATGAAAAGCAGGCTCACGGTCAGCATCACTGCGATTGCCAGGATCATCATTCATCCTCTTTATTTAACCGCTACGGGAACAATTCCCCGGAGCGTGCTTCGACGGCGTCATTCCCTCGAAAGAGGGCATCCGGCACGATATGCTGGATGCCCGTCTTCACGGGCATGACCTATTGCTTGATCCCCCGCAGATGGCTGCGGAGTCGTTCATCGAGCCTCTCCGCTCGGGCCCGGTTTCCGACGCCTCCGGCGTCTCTCAATCAAAGCCACCCTGTCCCCGCTCTATTTTCTGGAGCTGCTGGAAGGCGTTGCCCGAGTTTCCCTGTCTCTGCGGGGGACAGACCGTCTGGTACTGGGCGCAGACCCTCTGCTGCTGGAGACAGACCTGCTTCTTCTGCACGCAGACCTGCTGCTGCTGCAGGCACCGGCCCTTGGTGTCGTACCGGGCACATCGATTCTGATATTGGCTGCACTGCGCACCGTACTGGACGCACTTGACGGTCTCCCTGACACACTGCTGCTTGCAACCGCTCTGGGCGAGGGCGCTGCCTGCGGGGGCAACGATGAAACAGAAAGCTCCCGCAAGAACCATCAGACGAAAACGACTCACAAAAGACATAAATCCTCCTTCTCCATCAGGGTAGGCAATAGCCGTCCGTGGGGCATGCAAGATTGATGCGGGACGGCAGGGACGAACGGAATGCTTTCATTGAAAAATCTTTCCGTGCACCTTCAGGCGCGTGAGGTAGAGGATCTCGCAGGAGCCGTCGCCGCGGTCCGTCGTGGAGATCGACGAGTTCCACCAGTAGCTCTGCGACTTCTTCGTCGCCGCCACGTCCGCGAGGTGCCCCGTCATTTCCACAACGTCGCCCTCCTCCAGGCTCTTCACCGCTTTCTCCAGATTCGGGGTGGCGGGGATCAGGTGGTTGTTCGAGCTGTGCTGCGCGACGAAGTCGTTGTTGTAGCCGAAGTCATCGCCTGCGCGCCAGAAGTACCACCGGTTGCCCTGCGACCACGCGAGCCTCTTGTACGCCCCGTTCTCGGCGAGCTTGCCCCAGCACAGGGCCACGTCGGCCGGCGAGACGATCGAGTTCCAGCCAGAGCGGTAATTCTCCCGGCCGACCACGATCCCGCGCACCGTGTAAGCGGCCTTCTTCGTGATGGAAATGTCGTAGCCGTCCTTCGTCACCCGGACGACTTCGGGCTGCCGCTTTTCCATGGAAGGCGGCTCCAGGAAATGGATCGGGGAGCCGTCCCGCCCCGACGGGCTGGGCCCGCAGGACAAGACGAAGGCAAGGACGATGGGGAGGAGAACCGCTCGTTTCGGAATATTCAGTCGCATGGGCTTACGGTCCGGCCATGAGGTCATCTGATCCGCCGGGGTGAATTTGCAAGATGTCTGCCACCATCGCCTCGAGTGCCCGGGCAAGGCATCCCCCGATACTCGGCAGGTGAAAAAAGAGAAAAAACGTTGTAATCTGTCTCAAGATCCGATTGCGAAGGGAGGAAGAGAGATGAAGCATCGAAACCGAAGAGGGCTCATGGCGGCGGTTCTGGCCGTCGCATTCCTGTTTGCTTTTTCGAGCGGCTCGTCGGCGGCGCCCGCCGCGGACCAGAAAAAATTCGAGGAATACCGGGCGGCGATCAAGAAAGAGCATGGCATCGATATCAAGAACTACCGGGAACAGTTGAAGGGCGGCCGGGCCGACGGGAAAGACATCACCCAATACGATCTGTACCAGCTGATCATGGGAATCAAAGTCGAGCGGGAACACACGACGGACAAGTACAGGGCGCTCGAGATCACCATGGACCACCTCGAGGAGTTTCCCGACTATTACACGCGGTTGAAGGAAATGGAGGAAACGGCCGAAGAAGAGGCTGCCGAAGAGGCGAGAAAGAAAGAGCGATATGAGCGCAAGCACTGAGGGGTCGATCCCCACAGAGAAAAGAAAGAGGGCACATCCGGTCGATGTGCCCTCTTCATTCATGCCGTCCTGTTCCCGATCAAACGGGTCCGGATGCCGCCGGGGCTGCGATGCCCCTGCGGAATTATTCCTGCTTCACGCAGGATTGGACGAAGCGCCCCACCGCCCTGGGGCGGCTCGGCAGGTGCAGGTGGGCGTAACTCGCCAGGATGTTCCCCTTCTGGAACCCCTCCTCGACGGGGGCATCCATCCATCGCTTTTTCATGCTGTACACGGGCCGCCAGCCCTCCATGCCCGCGGGATTTTCCGTGAGCGTCGAGTGGTGGAACTCGTGGCCCCGGACGCTCTCGCCCGCAAGGCCCCAGAGGGAATCCTCCTTGAGGGTCACATGGACGTAGGAGAGCGCCTGCAGGCCGGCGTGCATCCTTGTCCCTGCCGGGAGAAGCCCCGCCATGGGGTATCGCTTCCCGTCCGCCGTCTCCATTTCCCGGCAGAGGTACATGAGCCCGCCGCACTCGGCATAGACGGGGCGGCCGGAGGCGGCAAAGCCCCTCACGGCTGCCAGCATGGGGGCGTTTGCCGAAAGCTCGGCTGCCATTTCTTCGGGGTAGCCGCCGCCGATGTAGAGGGCGTCGAGCCCTTCGGGAAGGCTCCCGTCGGCGACAGGCGAGAAGCGGACCAGTGTGCAGCCGCCGTCTTCCAGCTCGTTGAGAAAATCCCGGTAGTAGAAATGAAAGGCCGCGTCGTGGGCCACGCCGAGGCGGGCCCGCCCCGTGAGCCCTTTCCTCTCCGGCGCCCTCACATAGAGAAGCGGCGCGCTGCGGGCCATGTTGACGATTTCGCTCAATGTGGAGTAGTGCTCGAAGGCATCCGCCATGGCCTCGAGGGTCTGGGGTGGAAGGTTGCTCAAGTCGGCCGTGACCAGGCCCAGGTGCCGGCCGGGCAGCTCCGGCAGCGCCCCCCGGGGCACGGCGGCCACCATCGGCGGCAGGCGCGAGGCCTGGAGCGACTCGGCCAGCAGGATCCCGTGGCGCACCGAGCCGCAGTGGTTGGCGATGACGCCGGCCACCCTCACCTTGCGCTCGAAGGTGGCAAACCCCTTCACCACGGCGGCGAGACTTCGCGCCATGCCGTAGACGTCGGCGACAAGGATCACGGGGGCCCTCAGCCAGGAGGCGATCTCGGCCGTGCTTCCCGCGAGGCTGTCGGGCTCGGCCCCGTCGAAGAGGCCCATGACGCCTTCGATGACGGCGATGTCCGCGTCGGCCGCCGTTCGCGCCACGAGCCGCTCCACGTAATCCCGTCCCATCATCCAGCCGTCGAGGTTGTAGCAGGGCCTTCCCGAGGCGAGAGCGAGATAAGAGGGGTCGAGGAAATCGGGTCCCACCTTGAAGGTCTGGACCCGCGTTCCACGGCGGCGCAGAGCCGCCACGAGGGCAAGGGTGAGCGACGTCTTTCCCGCGCCGCTTTCCGTTCCTCCAATGACAATCCGTGGGCAGTCGATCATGATGGCTTCACCTGTCTGCGGGACAGGGATGTCCCGGTTTTTTCATGAGAACTTGCAAGATCGGGGCCCTCAAAAGTAGATCGCCAGGACTCCCTTGCGGACCAGGGCGAAGACCGTTGCGGAGAGAATCGTCATGGCGAACAACAGGGCGTTGGCCTGCCGGATGTGTCCCGGCTCGAGCCGGTGCACGGGGTCGCCCATGAAGGGCCGGGGGTCGAACGTGCCGTCCCGGAAGACGGGGCCGCCCAGCTGCACCCCCAGGGCCCCCGCCATGGCCGCCTCGGGAAGCCCCGCATTGGGATGATCCTGCACCGAGCCGTCGCGGCGACTGATGCGCAGGGCCGCCAGCGGCCTCATGCCCAGGAGCATGGCGCCTACCGCCATGAACCAGACGGCGACCCTTGCCGGCAGCCAGTTGGCCAGCCGGTCGAGCCAGGCGGCAAACCGGCCGAAGTCGTAGTACTGCTCGTTTTTGTGGCCGAAGGCCGAATCGAGGGCGTCGACGGCCATGTAAAGGAAAGCGCCCAGGGGGCCGAAGAGGAAGGCGCAGAGGAGCGGGGCGATGACGCCGTCGACGCTGTGACGGGCCACACTCTCGATGGCAGCCCGGGCGGTCTCCTCGCCGTCCATGCGGTCCGTGTCGCGCCGGACCATCTCGGCGACGCGCTTTCGGGCCAGGACGAGATTCTTCACGTCGAGGGCCCGGCAGACTTCGGCGCTTTGGTCGGCCAGGGCCCTCGCGGAGAGGGCCGAGTAGAAGATCCAAATCGAAAAGGCCGTATACGCCCAGGGGTGGATGGAGGCCGCAAGCCGTAACAGCCCCCAGGCCGCAAGGCCCGCAAGGCCGATGACCATGACGGCGGCCAGCACCCCCGCCTCCCGGGGCGATTGGATCATCCTCCGCACCGAGGGCTCCAGGACGAGGGCAAAGCGCCGCGCCATCCTCGCCGGGTGGGGGAAGCCGCGGGGGTCCCCGAAGAGCAGATCGAGGAACAGGGCGGTGAGTATCTGGATCTCGAGGCTCATGTCGGGCGTACTATACAGGAAAGAAGCCCCGAGGCTCAAGTGCGGAAGTGCACCGGCCATTCAAATACTCAAGCCGACCTGACCGATCGTGCCGGGTGAAGTGCCGCTTCCTTC
>ENA-ORXD01002651-ORXD01002651.1-sediment-metagenome-genome-assembly--contig:-NODE-2651-length-11502-cov-4.086477_pt1 | contig 11502 bp, 17 predicted proteins | sample MGYA00237862_ERZ511471 | MGnify/ENA metagenome assembly ERZ511471 | reverse complement strand
GCATACTTGACATTTCGCCATAAGTGTTTATAATGTAAAGTACACTTTACATTATAACGATATGAAACTTACGAATAAACTCAAAGAAGCGCGAGTGGCAAAAAACATGACGCAGGCTGACCTGGGGGACAAGGTAGGTGTGACACGCCAGACCATCATCGCCATTGAAAAGGAAAAATTTGTGCCTTCTGCCAAGCTGGCGCTGGAACTCGCCCGTGCTCTAGAGACAAATTTTGACCAGGTCTTCTGGCTTGAATAAAGAAAGCAGGGAAAAAATGAGAAGAGATTTGCTACCCTATATCCTCAGCCGGATCGTTTTATCTCTGGCTTTTGGCGGTTTGTTCTATCTGAGCGGTTCGTCTGTGTGGACTGCCATGCTCATCACCGGGGTGTTAATCACCTTGTTCCTGTGGGCGCCCAACAGCGGCAGGTATTCCGTCCATCCAGAATACGGCATCACTGCCCTGCGGCGGGATGAACGCACCCAGGTCATCAATGATCAAGCTGCCCGTAACGCCTTCGTGGCGGTGATGCTGTTGAGCGGCGCAGCCCTGATTTATTTAAGGGCAACAGGAAACCCGAGTGATGTGATAGTCTACTTAAAGACCATCCTATTAGCGGGCGTTGGCGTTTACTATATCTCCGATTTTGCACTCAGAAAAACACAATGAGGAGATCTCTGCCAAAGGCGATTAAAATAATCCCCGGCAAGCGTTATAATTTATACAATGAAAAAGAATAACGTATTGACTCATATTCTAGCTTGGGTCGGCACTGTGCTGGTCAGCCTGCCCATTTTCGCGCCAATCCTCTTTACCGTACTCGCCTTCTTGCACGGAGGCGGGCTCCATTTTGATTACCTCATGCCAGCTGAACTATTCATGTTCATTCTGGCAGGAGGGATGGTCTTAATCTGGGCGGCTCTGCGAAAACAACTTTATTCGAAGCAGCTGATTTGGGGAGTTGTAGCCGCAATCGCCGCATTGGCCGGCAGCCAATCTCTGGCGGTTGCCAGCGGGTTGGCTTCGGGTGCCCGCGAAGCAAGCGGGGTATGGTGGATCAGCGTGCTTGCGCTGATGGGAATCTATATCTGCGCGTGCGTATGGATATGGGTGCACGGAGTGCGGCTGCTGCGCAGTCTGCATAGCTGATAACATTAAAGCAGTAGATGTTCACCGGTCGAAAAAAACTCCCTCAATAGAGGGAGAAGATGTTAACCAGTTTCTTCCGGATTCGGAGGCATTCTATCCTGTATAGAAGTATGAATCGCTTTACACAAAGCGATCAATCACGGTGATGCCCAGCATTTTAAACTGGTCCATGCTGGTCAGGGCTTCCAGAGATTCTTCGAGGTTGATGGTCTCTCGGATCAAGCGGCGCGGATCGAATCTGCCCGCCAGAATCATTTCAAAAATACTGCCATAGCGGTGCGCCTGGATGCCGTGGCTGCCCAAGATTTCCAACTCATGCGCGATCACGCGATCCATTGGAATGTTGGGTTGGCTCTGTTCAGCCAACATCAGCCCAACCTGGATGTGCTTGCCGCGTTTGCGCAAGTTGGCAATGGAATTGAAACAAGTGCTGGGATTGCCCAGCGCGTCCATGGACACATGCACGCCGCCACCGCTCAACTCGCGCACGGCGCCAACCACATCCTCAGTTGTAAGAGAATTAAAAGCGAAAGCCGCACCCAGCGAACAGGCAAAATCCAGCTTGGAATCATCAATATCAATGGCGATCACCTGCGCACCGGCAGCGCAGGCAATCATAATGGCAGATAAGCCCACTCCTCCGCAGCCATGTATCGCCACCCATTGCCCGGCGGATACTTTGGCCTGGTCCACCAGAGCACGAAAAGAGGTCACAAAGCGGCAGCCCAAGCTGGCAGCTGTGACAAAATCCAATTCATCCGGCAAGCGCACCAGGTTATTATCAGCATAATGGATGGCGACGTACTCTGCAAATGAACCCCAATGGGTGAAGCCCGGCTGAAATTGGTGGTCGCAGACCTGCTGATTGCCTGAAAGGCATTGCGGGCAGCTGCCGCAGCCGCAAACGAAAGGCAGTGTCACGCGATCGCCTACCTGCCAATTTTGAACATGCTTTCCAACTTCCACAATCACGCCAGCCAGTTCATGTCCGGGTACATGCGGCAGGCGGATATCCGGGTCGTGTCCCATCCAGCCATGCCAATCGCTGCGGCAGATGCCGTTGGCTTTGACCTGAATCACCACGCCTTGTTCGTTCACCTGCGGATCGGGTACCTGGCGGATGGTCAAAGGCTGACGAAAATCTTCATAAACAGCTGCTCTCATCGTTTACGTTCTCCTCTTTTTTTGAGATGACCTTCATCGCAACAACAAATCGGATTATACCTGCTTGTTTTTATGAAAAATGACCGAACTCACAGCAGTACCTGGGTAGATAGCGGCTGGATGATACAATTCCGTTGATGAGGATTTTTCCATGAGAAAGGATCGCATATGGGAGGGTTAACAAATCCGGATATTGTTGAAGATTTCATTGCAGATGCGAGTCAGGCTTATCGGGAAATTGTCCAAAAGATCATTGCCCTCGCACTCTTGATCAACCCTGATCTGGATTTCGCCATTAAATGGAAACAGCTAACCTGTGCGCTTAATGGCGATTTTCACCATTGGCTATTCGCAATGCGCTTGAACAAGAAAGCCGTCAGCCTCACTTTTCATTTTGGCGGTCTGCTGCGCGATGACCAGGGTTCGTTCAGCGCTGGCACCAGCAAGTTCTTGCGAAGCTTGTATTTTCGATCCGCAGAGGAAATACCCGAGGAAGCCGTGCGTGATTTCATCACCCAAACACTGGACAAACTGCCATATTTCAAGCAACACTGGAAAGAGATCAACCAAGGCGAAAGGAGCATGGATTAGAAAATGGGCGAGTCCTTTTGCATCATCACCACCGTCTGCGGCAGCCGAGCTGAAGCCGACCAACTGGCAGAGCATCTGGTTGCCCGAAAACTGGCTGCCTGCGTGCAAGTGGTAGAGATCAACAGCACCTATCGCTGGAAAGGCGCTCTGACGCAGGAGGCGGAATTTCTGCTGCTGATCAAGACGCGCGCGGACCATTATGGTGAAGTTGAGAAAGCTCTCATAGCCAACCACCCCTACGAACTGCCGGAAATCCTACAGACTCCGATCGTGCAAGGTTTCCCGCCCTATCTGGCTTGGGTGGAAGAGAATACACAGGCGGGAGATGAAAAAGGCTGACCTCAAGTACCATTCAGTTGCGCTGTTCGTCAACGACATTGAGATATCAAAGGATTTTTATACGCGCGTTATGGAGCTACGGATCGAACAGGATTTCGGTAAAAACGTGATCCTAGAAGGCGGTATTACGCTGTGGGAAGTCAACCCAGCCCATATCCTGGTTGAAAAGCTAGGCGCACAGGCAATCAGAAAGCATGCTTCCACCCGACATGAGCTGTACTTTGAAACAGAAGATATTGCCGCAGTCTTGGAAAAGATGGTCAATGAGCAAGTCAAACTGCTGCATGGCTTGCACGAGGAGCCGTGGGGGCAGAAAACGATGCGCTTTTTCGATCCGGACTGGCACCTGATCGAAGTCGGCGAGCGGCTGGAGACCTTCATTGTACGGCTTGCCCGTCATGGTTTAACACCCAAGCAGGTGTCGGACAGAAGCGGTGTGCCTTTAGCAAACGTTAAAAAGATATTGGCGAGGGAATAAGGATTCCAGCCAGGTACCTATGTATTCATATCGGTTCTGAAAAACAGGGAAACCGGTTATGTTAAAAAACGTAAGTACTTAATATGAGCATGAGGTGAGTTATGGAAAATCAACAAAAAACATTCTCATTACGCGTTGTCGTGCGCATGCTGCTGATAGTGGTCGGCATTCCCTTGCTGCCGCTGCTGGTCTCCTGGCGCTGGGACTGGCGGGAAGCCTGGTTATACGCCATCATCAGCATTACGGGATTCGTGGTCAGCCGCTGGCTGGCTTCCCGGCGGCACGCGGATTTGCTGGCGGAACGCGCCCGTTTTCTGCAGCATGAGGACGCCAAGGCCTGGGATAAACTGCTGGCGCCGCTGGTGGGCATCGGCGGCGGGCTGATCCCGCTGACGGCCGGGCTGCAAGCTCTGCTGGCCTGGTCTTTGAGATTCAGCCCGGCAATTAAAATCTTGGCGCTGGTTTTCATCCTGGCAGGATACGCCTGGGGATCCTACGCGCTGATCGAGAACCGCTTTTTTTCGGGCATGGTGCGCATCCAATCCGAGCGCGGGCAGAAGGTGGTCTCCAGCGGACCCTACCGCTATATGCGCCATCCCGGTTATGCCGGAGCGCTGATGGTTTACCCGGCGACACCGTTCCTACTAGATTCCACCTGGGCATTCATCCCCACGCTTTTCATCACAGCGGTTCTGGTCATCCGCACGCGTTTGGAGGACAATACGCTGCAGGCCGAACTGCCGGGCTACCGAGAATACGCTCAGCGTGTGCGCTTTCGACTAATACCAGGGATTTGGTAGGCTCATATGGGTGAAATGGCAACCAGAGACCTGTACCGCAAGGTGATCCTGCGCCTGCTGGCAGGCGCAGTGGTCATCACGGCAGTTGTGATTTTGCCCGCCGGCACACTGGCATACTGGCAGGCCTGGGTGTACCTAGCAATTATTTACATCCCCTTATTCGCAGTTGCTTTGTATTATGTGAAACACGATCCGCAGTTTTTAGAGCGCCGCATGCGCCTGAGAGAAAAAGAGAGCGAACAGAAGCGGATCATTTCACTAGCATTTATTCCATTCTGCCTAGCTTTTGTGCTGCCGGGTTTCGACCATCGCTTTGACTGGTCGCATGTTTCAACCGGAGTGGTACTGGCAGCAGATATGTTGGTCATACTGGGCAACTGTATCATTTACCGCGTTTTTCATGAAAACCGTTTCGCCTCGCGAATTATTGAGGTTGAGCAAAAACAAGTGGTCATCCAAAGCGGCCCTTACGCCATCGTGCGCCATCCCATGTATGTTGGTTCATTGCTGCTGTATATCTGCACACCCTTGGCGCTGGGCTCAGCCTGGGCGGTCATTGCGGGAGCCATCATGATCCCTCTGATCATCGCCCGCATATTGAATGAGGAAAGCATCTTGCAGCGCGACCTGCCCGGCTATCAGGAATACATGCGCAAGACCCGTTACCGGCTGATCCCCGGAATCTGGTAGCGTGCTTTTCGTGAAGAGACCCAAAGCATTTCAGTTTTTACGAAAATTTACGCAATGGGTGAAGTCCAATCCAGACGTGCTTGCGGCGGCTCTGGTCGGTTCATACGCACGCGGAAATGCCCAACAGGACTCAGATGTGGATCTTGTGCTCATCACCCGCAATCCTTCTGAATTTTTTGAAAAGCAAGGCTGGCTGGAACGATTCGGGCAAATTGAGAAAATCCAGATCGTGGAGTATGGTTTGGTCACCTCATTGCGGGTTTGGTACACAAATGACCTGGAGGTTGAGTACGGCATCACCGACGCGCGCTGGGCGGCTGAACCGTTAGACGAAGGCTCTCGAAAAGTGCTGTCAGGCGGTGCGGAAATCCTCTTTGAGCGCAGCCCGTTGCTCAGCCGTCACACAACGGTTCGATCAGCGCGCAATCCGGCGCCATAAAACACCCCCAATTGAGTTTTTTTCAGTGACTCTGTTCGCAGTTTCTGAAAATGTTCCCTTGACAAATCCACAATAATTACTTAGTATTAACTAAGTATTAAGGAGATCGATGAGAAAAGCAAGAGATGGAGAAGCGACAAAGACCACGGTGGTCGCCGCCGCAAGGGAAGTATTCGCGCAGCATGGTTTTGCAGGTACTTCCTTGGCGATGATTTCGGAAAAATGCGGCATTTCAGACGGGTTAATCCTGCATCATTTCAAGAGCAAGGAAAATCTGTATCTAGCCGTACAAGAAAACCTGGCAGCGGAATATCTAGAGGTCATCACACAGGCAGCCGCAGATGCGCAATCGCCGCAGCAAGCCGCCCTGGACACATTGCGGGCAGCTTTCCAATACTGGAGCAATGATAGGGACTATTACCGGATTTCTTTGTGGTCGTATCTTGAAGGTCAGGACACGCTCATTGAACAGGAAGCGGTGCTTACCAAGGTTTTGGCAGACAAGGTCAGCGAAATGCAAAGCGTTGGCCAAGCTGACCCGAGTTTTTCCGCGTATGCCCTGCTCACCATGACCATTGGGCCGCTGCATTTCTGGATGCGTCATCGTGAGATGTTCCGTAAAGCGCTGCGCATGGATCTCGCATTGAATGAATTGAACCAGGACTTTCAGGAGCAATTCATCCGCATGATCATGAAGCTCTACCAACCCCAAAAAAAATCAAACGGGCTGAAGAATATAGAACCATTAAGGAAATAATCTATGAACGAGAAAGAAAAGAAAGAAAAAAATAGTCCCAGCACAGCTGGTTATATCTGTTTTTCCAGAGCATGTGCTGCGCAGGAAAGAGATGCTCTCATGCGCGGGTCAGATAATTTAGCGCAGATCTTTCTGCCAACATGGGCTTGGGTGGTATCAAAAATACCCACGCTGCGAAAAATTTTCATAGGAAAGATCGCACCTGCAGGAATCTATCAATATGTGATCGCACGGACGAAGGTGTTCGATGAATCCTACTTGGTTGCACTGAAGGATCAATTCGCTCAAATTGTCATCCTCGGCGCAGGCATGGATACGCGCGCCTTGCGCATGGCAGCCATGAACAGCGGAACGCGCATCTTCGAGCTGGATATTCCCAGAATCCAACAAGCCAAGATCAGGATATTAAGCAAGAAAAAGGTACACCTACCCAAAGAATTGGTTTTCGTTCCCATTGACTTTAATACCAGCGACCTTTTATCAGTATTAACTGAAGCGGGATTTTGCCCGAATCAAACAACGCTGTTCCTCGGGGAAGGAATCATCATGTATCTGGATGCAGCCGCGGTGGAGCATTTATTTCGGTTTATACGAGAAACCTCAGCCAGCGGCAGCAGGGTGACTTTTGATTTTGTATATGCCTCTGTGCTGAGAAAAGAACAGCAATATTATGGCGAAAAAGGGCTTTTTGATACCGTGTCCCAAGCCGGCGAAGGATGGACCTTCGGAATAGAAAAAGGAACAGAGGAAAAATTCCTGCAAGATCGCGGGTTCAAATTAGTTTCGTTTTTTACGCCTGCTGATCTCGAACAAAAATACTTCACTACACGCGAGGGAAGATTAATTGGGCGGGTAAACGGCACGCATTGCATCGCTCTGGCAGAATTGAACTAATCTTCCTCTATCAAAAAGTATTTATTCTGTAGAAGAATTCTTCAAACAAATTTAAACGAGGTGGACTACGATGAAATCAAAAAAAGACAACGGCATTTATTTTGGCAATTGGGTGCCGATTAAAATGATCCTCATTCCTGGAATACTCGGAATGGTTTTTCTGGTGTTGGGAATCAGGCAATCGCCTTTCCTGATCGCGGCAGGCTTATTTGCCGCAATCGCTGGATATTTCGCCATTTCAGATTACCTCTTCTCGCCGGCAGGTAAAGACATTCAGGCGAAGGTTCAGGAACTCATCTTGAAACATATCAAGCTGGAATTTCCGCAGCAGATCCTCGATATTGGCTGCGGGAACGCGCCTTTGACCATCGAACTGGCAAAACGCTTCCCTGGTGCTCAGGTAACCGGATTGGATTTGTGGGGCAAGAACTGGGACTATTCCATGCGAATGTGCCAGGAAAACGCGCAACAGGCAGGAGTTACCCGGCAAGTCACCTTTCGACAGGGCAGCGCGACCGAACTGCCTTTCGAGGATGACAGTTTCGACTTGGTGGTGAGCAATCTTGTTTTTCATGAGGTTGGGCAAGCAAAGGATAAACGCCAACCCCTCTGTGAGGCGATGCGCGTGCTCAAACCCGGCGGGGAATTCGTGCTGCAGGATTTGTTCTTGCTGCGCCCATATTTCGGCAGCCCCGAGAAATTAAAGGAGAGTCTTCAAAATCTGGGCGTGCGCAAGGTGGAATTCATCCGCACCTGTGATTCAGACTTTATTCCAGGCTGGGTTAAGCTACCCTTCATGCTGGGCACGCTGGCTGTGCTGCGAGGGGTAAAATAAAATCCCAAAAAATCTCGATAAAAAATCTTTTTAATAAGAACTTGCGATAAACTAACGCAGCTAGTTGGAGACCTCGTTTATCTATTGACAACGGAGAATATTCAATATAGAATATATTACATTGAATACCAAGGTACACAAATGTCCGTTCGATTAGTAATTCTTGGTTTATTGCGAGATAAACCCCTTTATGGATATGAAATAAAACAACTTATCGAAGAGCATATGGGTGATTGGACATCCATAGCAATTGGCTCAATATACTTTGCCATCGATAAACTCGCCGAGGAAAAATTCATTGAGAATGTTGGGGTTGAAAAGAGCGGCAAACGACCATCGCGAAGCGTATATCAAATCACAAAACAAGGGAAACAGGAATTTCAACGTTTGTTGCGCGATCAATGGCAGAAAGTTGAGCGAGATTTTTATCCATTAGATATTTGCTTATTTTTCATGGATTCTCTGCCAGCTGAAGAGACAAGGACATACTTAATAAATAGGCGTTCTGTTCTTCAGGCTACCCTTCAACATATCCGGGATCACCAAGAAGAAGAAATGGCGCAGCCTGGGATTCCGCTAATTGCGCGAGCCATTTTTGAGCATTCCATTGCGCACACACAAGCTGAAGTCCATTGGTTAAATGATTTGTTAGAAAAAACTGAAGGAGGTTTATTACCATAATTTTTTTCATTAATATTCTATATTGAATAATTAATCTAAAATAATAAGGAGAAATTCAATGAAAAGAGAACGCATACCAGAGACCGATCAGGGCATTCAAGGTGAATTTACCGTAGGAATCTATGATGAGATGCAGCGTAATTTACGCGACAGGGGTTGGATTGAGACCAATTCGATCCTCAACATGGGCATTACTGAAGGGCATGCTCTTGAAATAGGATATGGACCTGGCTACTTAGGATTGGAATGGTTAAAACACACTCAAGGGACCAGCTTAACCGGATTCGACATCAGTCCAGATATGAAAAAACTGGCTGAGAGAAATGCTTTGGCTTATGGATTTCATCAACGAGCAAAATACCATTTGGGTAATGCAAATTGCTTACCCTTTGAAGACAATTCTTTTAATGCTGTTTTCACAAATGGTTCGTTGCACGAATGGGAGAATCCTACAAGCGTTTTTGTTGAAGTTTGGCGCGTGTTAAAATCGGGCGGTTGTTATCTCATTTCCGACCTCCGTCGTGATATGAACGCGTTTGCGCGCGCATTCTTGTGGCTGGGAACGCAACCAAGCTCCATGCGATCTGGTTTGATCACTTCCATTCATGCAGCGTATACACCTATCGAATTAGAGAAATTAAAAAATCAAACCCCGCTAAAGGAGGGATTGGTTAAAGGAAATTTGATTGGAATCACGCTATCAGGTATAAAGAAATAAAAAAAGAAACATTCGGTTCCTTATGAATATCCGAATAATAAATTGAATGAGATAGATATTTCTGTTTACGAATGAATTTCCTTATAAATCAAAAGGAAAACAAACCTATAATTGGATAAAGAATTGGCCTGAGAACATTCGCATTAATTTTATGAAGTAACTAAGGAAAAACACAAATGCCTACCCTTACTTTCTATATTCTTGATGTGTTCGCTGAATCCCCATTGGCGGGCAACCAACTGGCGGTTTTTCGGCAGGCACAGACACTTGAAAGCACGGTCATGCAGCGCATCGCGCGCGAGATCAATTTTTCGGAAACCACCTTCATCCTTTCCGATGAACCGCGCCAAGGCGGCTTTGACGTGCGCATCTTCACGCCCCGCGAAGAAGTACCATTTGCGGGGCATCCCACACTGGGAACTGCATTTCTGATTAACCGCGAAATCCTGAAACGAGAGAGCGGCGAAACCATGCTGAACCTCAAAGCAGGGCAGATTCCGGTAAGCTTTGATGCGCAGGGGCATGGCTGGATGAAGCAAATGCCGCCTGTCTTTGGCGCGGACCATTCCGCCAGCAGCTTGGCACCGGTGCTAGGATTGGAAACAGCCGACATCGATGAACGCTTCCCCATCCAAGAGGTCTCCACCGGCTTGCCCTTCTTTATTGTCCCGTTAAAAACCATTCAGGCATTGAAATCCGCAAAACCGAATCGAGAGAAATACTTCGATCTGATTCAGCATACTGAAGCCAAAGGAATATTGATCTTCTGCCCGCAAACCCGACAGCCGGAGAACCAAATCAGCGTGCGGGTTTTTGTGGAATACTACGGAATTCCAGAGGATCCGGCAACCGGTAGCGGCAACGGCTGCCTGGCAGGATATCTGGTTAAACAGCGTTTCTTTGGCGGGGAGAGCATTGACCTAAGCGTTGAACAGGGTTATGAGATCGGGCGGCCGTCGTTACTGCTGCTGAAAGCCAGGGAAGCCCATTCGGGGATCGAGGTTTCAGTAGGCGGAAAATGCTTTTTGGTGGCGCGCGGAGAACTTACGGTATAAGATCGCACCCGCTGGTTATCGCATGTCTGGCACGGCAGAAAGGATTTTATGAAAACAATTGGCTTGATCGGAGGCATGAGCTGGGAATCTTCGCTGGAGTACTACCGTCTAATCAACCAGGCGGTGAAAGAAAAACTGGGCGGATTGCATTCTGCCAAGTGCTTGCTGTTTTCGGTGGATTTTGCGGAAATTGAAGTGCTGCAGCGTGAGAACAGATGGGAGGAGGCAGTTGCGCCCATGCAGGAAGCCGCCCTAGCGCTGCAAAAGGCAGGCGCGGATTGCATCGTGCTGTGCACCAATACAATGCATAAATTGTCAGGGCAGATTGAAGCTGCCATTCTGATCCCTTTTTTGCACATCGCCGATGCGACGGCGCGGGCAATCCAAGCGACGGGCATACGAGAAGTGGGTTTGCTGGGGACGCGCTTTACCATGGAGCAGGATTTCTACAGGGGGCGTCTGATGGAAAAATTTGGTTTGACAGTCCATATTCCCGAGCCGCCCGATCGCGAGATCGTGCATCGCATCATCTATGAGGAATTGGTGCTGGGCACGATCAAGGAAAAATCAAGGCAGCAATATGGCAGGATCATCCAAAGCCTGGCGGAAATGGGAGCCAAAGGCATCATTCTGGGATGCACCGAAATCGGTTTACTTGTTCAAGATTCAGATTCTGAGCTGCCCCTGTTTGATACCACTCGCCTGCATGCACAGGCGGCAGTAGAATTTGCATTGGCATAACGGCCAACCGCATTCAAGCAGAAGGAAGAAAATGAAGCAAATTACCTGGTCAGACTTTGAACAAGTGGAACTGCGCGTCGGCACCATCCTGGAAGCGCAGGATTTTCCCGAAGCGCGAAAGCCAGCCTATAAACTGAAAGTTGATTTCGGCGAGCAGATCGGCGTGAAG
>ENA-ORXD01002649-ORXD01002649.1-sediment-metagenome-genome-assembly--contig:-NODE-2649-length-11519-cov-4.254239_pt1 | contig 11519 bp, 9 predicted proteins | sample MGYA00237862_ERZ511471 | MGnify/ENA metagenome assembly ERZ511471 | reverse complement strand
CAGGAAACCTTTCTGAATATTCGCGGCGAGGATGAATTGCTGGATGCCTGCCGCCGCTGTTTCGCTTCTCTGTTTACCAACCGCGCCATCTCTTACCGAATCGACAAGGGGTTCGATCATTTTGACGTGGCCTTGTCAGTCGGCGTGCAAAAAATGGTACGTTCCGATCTGGCCAGCGCCGGGGTCATGTTCACCCTGGATACCGAAACCGGCTTCTCGGATGTGGTGCTGATCAACGGTGCCTGGGGGCTGGGGGAGAACGTCGTGCGCGGGGCGGTCAATCCAGACGAATTCTATGTTTTCAAACCGACCCTCCGCCAGGGCTTCCATGCCATCATCAAGAAGAATCTTGGTTCCAAGGACAAGAAAGTGGTCTATTGCGCCGAGGGGACAAGGGGCACGACGCGCGAGGTGGCGGTCCCGGCCGAAGATCGCAGCCGATTCTGCCTGACCGACGAGGATATCCTCGATCTGGCCCGCCAGGCCCTGATTATCGAAGAACACTATCGGCGCCCCATGGATATCGAATGGGCCAAGGATGGGCCGAGTGGCAATTTGTATATCGTACAAGCCCGCCCGGAAACGGTTCAGGCGACCCGCCGAGAACAGGTGATGGAGAATTATCGCCTGCAGGGCAAGGGAGAACTGCTGGTCACCGGCAAGAGCGTCGGCAGCAAGATTGGTCGAGGTGCTGCCCATATCATCAAATCCCCCCATGAGCTGGAGCGTTTTGTCCCCGGTGAGGTCCTGGTGACGGAAATGACCGATCCGGACTGGGAGCCTGTCATGAAGCGGGCGGCAGCTATCGTCACCAACCGTGGCGGACGCACCTGTCATGCCGCCATCGTCAGCCGCGAACTCGGCATCCCCTGCGTCATCGGCACCAGCGACGGCACGCGTCTGATAAGCGATCAGCAGCCGGTGACGGTTTCCTGCGCGGAAGGCGAGGTCGGCAAGGTCTATGCGGGGTTTATCGACTTTGAGGTTGAAAGGACCGATCTGGCCAACTTGTCCCGTCCCAGGACCAAGATTATGATGAACCTCGGCAATCCCGATCAAGCGTTGGGCTTGGCGCAGATTCCCAACGATGGCGTCGGGTTGGCCCGGTTGGAGTTCATCATCAGCAGTTCCATCAAAGCCCATCCAATGGCTCTGCTGCAACCGGAGCGGGTGACGGACAAGGCTGCTCGTAAGCAGTTGGACGAGTTGACCGCAGGATATGCTGATGGTGCGGAATTCTTCATTGACCGTCTCGCTCAGGGGGTTGCTACCCTGGGAGCGGCATTTTATCCTAAGGATGTCATTGTCCGCATGAGTGACTTCAAGACCAACGAATACGCCGGTCTGCTGGGTGGAGCGCCGTTTGAACCGCAGGAATCGAACCCGATGATCGGCTTCCGAGGTGCCTCGCGTTATTACGATCCGCGCTATCGGGACGGTTTCCTGCTCGAATGCCGGGCCATGCAGCGTGTGCGTCAGGACATGGGGCTGACCAACGTCAAGCTGATGATCCCTTTCTGCCGCACCGTGGAGGAGGGGCGCAAGGTGCTGGCGGTCATGGCTGAAGCAGGGCTGAAGCGGGGCGAGGCGGGTCTGGAGGTCTATGTCATGTGCGAGATCCCTAGCAATGTCATTCTGGCTGAGGAATTCGCCGAGATTTTCGATGGCTTCTCCATCGGTTCCAACGATTTGACGCAACTGATCCTGGGACTCGACCGGGATTCGGAAATCGTTGCCCATCTGTATGACGAGCGCAACGCCGCAGTGAAGCGGATGATCGCCGACGTCATCCGGCGCGTGAAACAGACCGGCCGCAAGATCGGCATCTGCGGGCAGGCTCCGAGCGATTATCCGGAGTTCGCCGCGTTTTTGGTGGAATGCGGCATCGACAGTATCTCGCTCAACCCGGACACGGTGTTGGCCACGACCCTGCGGCTTCTCGAAGTGGAAAAAGAGCTGGGATGAAAGGTCCTGAGCGCGGAATTCTTGACAGGGACGTGAGAGTGTTTATCCTGTGTGATGAATATTTGAAATCATGACGTTATTTGCACCTTTACGTGCTTGGGAAAGAGATTATGGCGATTGTTAAATGGGATCCGTTGCGGGAATTGAAGATGATGCAGGACCAGATGAACCGGCAGTTCGACGTCAGCCGGCAGTTTGCTTTTGGTGAGCCCTTTGAACAGGGGACCTGGCAGCCGGCGGTCGACATCTATGAGGATGACCACGAAGTGGTTGTGAAGATGGAAGTGCCGGAGGTCGATCAACAGGACATCAATGTCCATATCGAAGACCAGACCCTGATCATTCGCGGCGAACGCAAACTGGAAAAAGAGGAAAAACGCCAGAATTATCATCGAATCGAGCGCAGTTATGGAAAGTTCCGGCGTAGCTTCGCCCTGCCGGCCAGTGTCGACCAGGAACGAACCACGGCGAGTTGTGAAAAGGGGGTTCTTAAAGTCGTGCTGCCTAAGAAGACGGGCGAACTGCCCAAACAGATCGAGGTCAAGGTGGGCTGAATAACGCTAACGATATGAAAAGAAAGTGAGAAGAGGGGAGATTGTTCCCCTCTTTTTTTGTTTGTTGTCGAGAGTGCCGACACGTTGTTTTTAAAATTTTAATATAGGGAATATGCTATATTAAAAATATGGAAAACCTATCTTGAGCAAGGAGAAAACGTTATGGCAAAAAACCTCACCCAAAAGATTCTGGAAGCCCACCTGGTTTCCGGGAAACTGGAGCCGGGGAGGGAAATCGCTATTAAGATCGACCACACACTGCTGCAGGATGCGACCGGCACCATGGCCATGCTCGAATTTGAAGCTCTCGGCCTTGACCGGGTCAAAGTCGATCTCGCAGCCCAATACGTGGACCACAACCTGTTACAGACCGATTTCAAAAACGCTGATGATCACAAATATCTGCAGACCGCTTGTGCCCGGTATGGAATCCATTTCAGCCGGCCTGGCAACGGCATCTCCCATCAAGTTCACATGGAACGATTCGGTCGCCCCGGCCTGACGATGCTGGGTGCTGACAGCCATACGCCAGGGGCCGCCGGTGTTGGGATGCTGGCAATCGGTGCCGGAGGCTTGGATGTGGCACTGGCCATGGCTGGAATGCCCTATTACTTCCCTTGTCCCAAAGTTCTCGGTGTCCGGTTAACCGGGGAACTGCCGCCTTGGGTTAGCGCCAAGGATGTGATTCTGGAGTTGTTGCGGCGCTACGACGTCAAAGGGGGCGTTGGCAAGATCATCGAGTATTACGGTCCCGGGGTGAAAAAACTCTCCGCAACAGACCGCGAAACCATTGGCAACATGGGAACCGAACTGGGAGCGACCACCAGTATCTTCCCTTCCGATGAGCGAACTTTTCAATATCTCACCGCTCAAGGGAGAGCTGATGCCTGGCAATCTCTGTCTGCCGACGAGGGGGCACGTTACGACGAGTACACTGAACTCGATTTGTCCCAAGTGGAACCGCTGATTGCCTGCCCGACTTCTCCGGGGAATGTCAAACGCGTCAGCGATGTCGCCGGTTTGAAAGTCGATCAGGTCATCGTTGGCAGCAGCGTCAATTCTTCGTTCCGGGACCTGATGGTGGTCGCAAAGATTGTCGATGGCCGTCATGCTCACGCCGATGTTTCGTTCCATATCAATCCGGGCAGTCGGCAGGTTCTGGAAAACGTAGCCGAGGCCGGAGGTATCATGCCCTTGATGCTGGCTGGCGCCCGTATCCACCAATCCGGTTGCCTCGGGTGCATCGGTATGGGGCAGGCTCCAGGGACCGGACAGGTCAGTCTGAGAACCTTCCCGCGTAATTTCCCGGGCCGATCCGGCACCAAGGACGACAAGGTTTATCTCTGTTCACCGGAAACCGCTGCTGCCGCGGCGCTCAAAGGGGAAATCACCGACCCGCGTGACCTTGCTGGCGACAAGGCTTATCCCCAAATCCATGATCCTGAACGCTATCTGGTGGACGATTCTTCTATCATCTTTCCCTCGGACATCGGCAGAAAAGGCGAGGTCGTGCGGGGGCCCAACATCAAACCTTTCCCTGAGTTCGAAGTTCTTCCTGCGACCCTCAGTGGTGAAATTGTTATCAAGGTCGGGGACAATATTTCCACCGACGGCATCATGCCCGCTGGAAGCAAAATCCTGCCTCTGCGGTCCAATATTGAGGCGATCAGCGCCTTTGTATTCTCGCAGGTCGATGAACAATTCGCTGCTCGAGCGCAACGTGCGGGGACCGGTATTGTCATAGGCGGCGAAAACTACGGTCAAGGGAGTAGTCGTGAACATGCGGCGTTAGCTCCCCGCTTTCTCGGAGTGCGCGTCAAAATTGTCAAAAGTTTTGCCCGGATTCACAAGGCTAATCTCTGTAACTTTGGCATCCTGCCGTTGACGTTTAAGAATCCGGCCGATTACGAGTTGTGCCAGTTGGGCCAAAAGGTGGAACTCCCTGATGTCCACCGGCGTCTGCGGGATGGTCTTGCCGAGCTCCCTGTTTTAGTGGATGGCAAGGAGATCATTGCGTTGCTGGATGTCTCTGCTCGCCAGCGTGAACATCTGCTGGCAGGGGGGACCTTGAACCACGTCAAACACCATGTGAGCCGATGAACTGTTGGGTTGCTGTCTACTAACCGGTTTCTTTAGCTCTGACGTTTTTTTGGCGTGCAGGCTCTTTCCTTTAGCAAAAGGAAAGAGCCTTTGTTTTTACACGCTGGAAATATTTGTTCTGACTTTTTCCTGGTTGCTTGTCTTTTAAGATAGTTGCTTTCCATCAACCGAAAGGTGTTGCGAGCGACCTTAAAGTTTTTCCAATTTATTCCACGGAAATTGCATGAACCACAGGATCGGCAAGAAATTTCTCCTCCTTCACGTCGACTGTGACACTCACCAGCGTCCTTTTCAGGGAGTTGTTATGAACAACGAGATCCGAAATAACCCCGGGCAAAAGCTCGGCAGCCTTCTGGTCGCCTACAAGCTCATCACCCAGGAACAACTGAATGAAGCGTTGCGGCTGCAAGCTCAATCGGGTCAGAAACTCGGCTCGATCTTGGTTGAGCTCGAATATCTGGCTGTCGAGGCCTTGGTCAAAGCTCTTGGTGTTCTGTATGGCTTGCCGCCGGTGAACTTGTTCAAAGGGAATATTCCGCCAGAGACCTTGCGCCTGCTGCCGATGGACAAAATCAAGCGCTATCAGGCTCTGCCGTTGGCCGTGAAAGACCCGCGGGTGCTTTTGGCTATGGTCAATCCCAATGATATGGAGGCATTGAAGGACCTGCAATTTTATCTGGGGAGATCCATCGAACCATTGGTTGTCCCGTCTTTTCAGATGCTTGAAGCACTAAAATTCCTCGACAAGACGGAAAAGCCAATTCGCCACCCGCTCCGTGGCGACGAACTGGCTCAGGTCTCTGGTTACAGCTCCAAGGAAAGAGTTGTGCAGAACCTGCGTGAGTTGTTGGAGGGGTTGGTAAAAGCCAAGGCCTCTGATCTGTTATTAGTGGCCGGCACTGCGCCCAGTATGAAAAAAAACAATGAAATCATACGGCTTTCGGCGCCGAGTCTGACGCCGCATAAGGTTGAGGAATACGCCAAGGAGCTGATGAATGTCTCCCAGGCCGAACAATTTGCCAGAGAAAAAGAAATCGACTTTGGGTATATCATCCCCGAGTTGGGGCGGTTCCGGGTCAATATTTATCGGCAACGCAACTCAATCTCTATTGCTCTGCGGCATATCATTGAGGACATCCCGTCACTGGAAGCGTTGGGCTTGCCTGCTGAGCTTAAGGACATTGTGCTGCGTGGTCAGGGGTTGATCCTGATTACCGGTCCCGTCGGTCACGGTAAAACGACGACCATGGCCGCCTTGGTCGATATCATCAATCAACACAGCCGACGCAATGTCATCACTCTGGAAGACCCGATAGAGTTCATGCATCGGCATAAGAAGAGTAATATCAATCAGCGGGAGGTGGGCGTCGACACCCAGTCCTATGCTGCCGGACTGCGCCATATTTTCCGAGAGGCACCGGATGTCATCGTCATCGGCGAAATGCGTGACCCGGAGAGCTTTGCCATCGCGCTGCAGGCTGCCGATACCGGGCACCTGGTGATAAGTTGTCTGCATTCCAACAGCGCCACTCAGACGATCGATCGTATTATCGACATCTTTCATCCGTCACAGCAACATCAGATCCGGATGCAGTTTGCTGAAAATATGCTGACGATTATTAACCAGAGGTTGTTACCCAAGGTGGATGGCAGCGGCATGGCCCTGGCTTGTGAACAACTGACGAATAGCCAGCGGGTGAAGAATTTGATCAGAGAAGGGAAAGAGCACAATATTCGCAGCTTGCTGCAGCAGTCCAACGAAGAGTTCCGCTCTTTGGATGTCAGTTTGGCCAAGTTGTGCTCGAAAGGATTGGTCAGCGTGGAGAAAGCATCCCAGTATTGCCAAGACGCGATGTTTTTCAGAAACTTGGTTCGTTGATAAAAATAAAAAAGCCGCAGCGATTGCTGTGGCAGCAAAAGGCAGCCCTCCTCGACAAAAACGTCAAGGAGGGCTTTTTATGTATAACAGGCGGAAAGAGTTAGCCGCCTAAGGAGCTTAACCCACGATACCGATGCCGGGTTGAGCGGTTTTGACCTGAGGTACAGTTTCGGCCGGAAGGGAGCGGGTCAGCCAGCCGGAGCGAGAGGCGGACAACAGCGCCCAAACCGAAATCCAGGACAGAGAAAACAACCAGAACAGCGTATAAGGCAACGCCCAAACCAAGCCGAACGTCCCACCGTAACGCAGGCGATGAACCATTGCCGGCACGATGGACACGCCGATACTGCCAAAGACCATGGCGGAAAGGGTCGGCAATGGGTTTAGCAGCAGCTGTACTGCCAAACCAATTTTCAAGGCCTCACCAAGGGTGAGGAAGAGCAATTGCAGCAGGCCGAAGAAGCGGATCAGGCCGGTACCGCCAGTCTTACGGAACGGGCGCCAGATGAAAGTCATCAGGACAAGACTTTCGCGAACGTTGCTGCGTGCCCAGCGAAGAAGCATACGGCGCAAACCGCCATAAGTGGTCGGAACCTTGGTCCAAACGATACCTTCTCGCTGATAAACGACCCGGAATCCGCTCGACAGTACGCGGTTGGTCAAGGAGCAATCTTCACCGATGGTTGCAGGAGAGCCGAGGAAGGTCTGATTGGCCCAGCCGGCAAGATGCGGTCTGATAACGCTGGCGCGGTAAGCTGATGCGGCGCCAGGAGTACAGAAAACCCCACCGAAGATGCTTTGCCCGGAACGAATGAAATCGAAGGCCGTGGCAAAAGAAACTTCCAGCATTTTGGGGATCATCCCTTCGTTTCTATTCAAAACGCGAATGTTGCCGGCAACTGCACCAACTTTGGGTTCAGCCACAAACGGGCTGACCATGTGACGCAGCGTCATGGTTTCGACTTCAGAGTCGGAGTCAATGGTGACATAGACATCTGCGTCAGCTTTGCTGAATCCTGCCAGCAATGCCTGGCGTTTGCCTTTGTTGACGGGTTGGCGGATCAACTGCAGACGTTGGGGGAACTCTCGTTTGGCTTGGAGCAGCCAGGCCCAGGTGTCGTCTTTGGAGCCGTCGTCGATACAAATGACCTGCATGCGAGATGCAGGATAGTCGCTTGCCATAATTGAACGAACGGTAGGAAGAACCTGCGACCCTTCGTTGTAGGCAGGGATAATGACCGCGATGCGGGGCAATTTGGTGCTGCGGCACGGAGGGGTCGGGCGATAACTGGTTGCAAGCAAAATACGTAGCGCCAGCAGGAATAACGTGATGCTGCACGGCAGCCAGAAGATGAATTTGCTCAGCGGAGTTTCGCTCAGGCCGAACAGCGATGCCAGAGGAACGGGGTGAATAGTCAGCCAGACGGTGACAGAGGCCAGGACGGCCGCTGCAGCAAGCAGCCAGGGGTAAAGCTTATCCCCGGCCAGACCAAAAAGCCGGACATTGTTAGACATGGTTTTTTCTTTCTTCACTATGGATCCAGAGGGGGAGTTGACACTCTCATCGGAGAGCGGCGAGAGTGTGTCACTGCCGTTATATACTGTCAATAGTTTTTTTTGTGTCTCTAACATGCTGAAATTACTTTGGAAAATTTATTAATTTTGCATGAAAGAAACGGGGCGTTAACCAGGGTGTTACAAATCGTCCATTAAATACGAAATTTGGGGGCATTAGTCCTCCTTAAGGTTTCGGTGATAACGCGCTGACTTGTTACTTCAAGGACTGGACCAATCTTGAAAAATGTTAAAAAACAGGTGGTTACTCAATTTTGAGTAAATGGGACATGCGATTTGTGTCGCAGTTAAAAGACATGTTTGAAGCGATTTCAGGGTTGCCTGGGGTTAAAAAGGGGCTGAGTGGACCCTCTTTCTCTCAGAAAAATTCAAATGAACCAATTGAAATTAAAAAGAAATTGGAATGGAAACGGCGTGCTGGATTAAATGGTATGAAATGAGGGATGTGTGTCGCAATTGGCAGACGTATCGTGAGCAGGAATGTATCGCTTTGTTTTTAATCTACGGAAGAAATTTATAAAGGTAAGTGAAATAAGAATTATCTATGGCTTTCGGAATGAATTTGCTGACTCCAGACTCCGACCTTCTGCTGGCGGGCTTTCTCTTCGGCAGCAAGAAATTCCGGTTTTAAACCAAATGCGAATCGACGATAAACAATGGCAAGACCTCTCTCAATCAAGACTTGATTCAACAAACGGCCGTCAGGGAGGTAAACATAGGCCAGCAAGCGATTGTAACGGTCTCGTTGCTCCTTCTCAACTTCAAGGGTAACCAGCCGCCCTTTTGCAGTACCGATATTGAACTGCCGAGCTTGGTCGTGAATTGAACGTAGATCGCTGAGAGCGCCAAGTTTGCGATAAGAGGCATCCCGCGGTCCTTCTTTCCATTCCGGGCTGTCGATTCCGAGTAGACGTACTCGGCCGACATCGGAAATTTCCAAAGTATCGCCATCGTAAACCCAGGTGACAGTGCCCTGCAGACTTGCAGCCAGGCATTTCTCTGTCAAGAAATGCGGGCTGACAATAAACAGCAGCAAGAGCAAGCCGCAGGCCGTATTCCGGACCATCTGGATCAACGTTTCCCCCATAATATGCGCACAAAAACTCCCAGACAAAAGCCCCACACCAAATTGTAAGCAAGGATGAATAGCGAAGTCAGGCGGCCCAGTTCAAAACCCATAAGGCCGTAGGATGTGTGAACCGGAAAGAAATAGAACAGTTGGAACAAGGACAAGAGAAGGCTGACCCAGAGCCCTTTGCGGACCCAATGGTGGCGGTAGCGCGGGCCAGGCACTGTGAGAAAAAAAGCCAGGCCCCAGACCCCCCCCCAGATCAAGCGCGGATAGAGCCAGGAAAGCTTCCAGCTCGGGGCGAGCTGAACCCCGGCCCAAGCCGGGAGACCGGCGTTACCACTTAACCAGGTTACGGCGCTGGCAGCCAGTGCGGCCACCAGGCCTGCACAGAAACAAACTGCCAGCAAAGCACCTTTTCGTTCCATGGGCACCTCCGCTGAGGTTTTAGTCCTGGTGATTCATGCTGCCGGTTCGATATCCAGCCAGATCAAGCGTAACGTATTCGAAGCCCAGGTCTTGACACTGTTGGACAATCTGTTGTCGATCGTCCGTCGTTGCAAAGCGGGCAATATCTTGGGGGGGGAGTTCAATGCGCAATAGCTTGCCATGAATGCGGGCTCGGCATCCAGCAAAACCTTTTTCCCTCAGCAGTTTTTCGCAACAATTAACCCGCTCAAGCATTTCTAGGGTGAGCTGCGTTCCACTCTTGATGCGAGTCGCCAGGCAAGCATTGGCTGGTTTGGCCCAGTTGGGAAGTCCCATCCCTTGACTCAGTTGGCGAATATCTTGTTTTCCCAGGCCTGCTTCAATCAGGGGGGAGAGGATGTGCAATTCTTCAACCGCTTGGCGTCCTGGGCGATAGTCGGAGAGATCGTCGAAGTTGGATCCGTCGGCAAGATTCTCGAATCCGTACTGTTTGGCTGTATCGAGAGCACGGGAAAAAAGGAGCTTTTTGCAAAAATAACAGCGTCGAGAAGAATTTTCCCGGACTTCGGGAACGTCAAGAATATCTGTTGCTGTGACGATGATTTGTCTGACTCCCAGTTCCTTGGCAAGGGCCTGACTTTCCGCCAGTTCCCAGTCGGCATGAAGTGGGGACTCCACAGTCAAAGCAAGAACCCGTTTGGGACCGAGCACCTTGACGGCCTTAGCCAGCAGAAAAGTAGAATCAATGCCACCTGAAAAAGCCACTGCCAGGGGAGCTTTGGCAAACAGAAGCGTTTCCAGTCTGGTGAGTTTCTGGTCGATCGTCATGAGCAAATCTGGATGAAAGAGAAAAGACCGGCTGAAGGCCGGTCTTTTCCGAAGTTAATATGCCGTGGATCGCATCCGACGTTAGTCGAAAATTCCGGTGGAGAGGTAACGCTCCCCGGTGTCACACAGAATGGTGACGATATTTTTCCCCGCTCCGAGCCGGCGTGCCAGCTTCTGGGCGGCAAAGACATTAGCGCCGGCGGAAATGCCAACAAAGATGCCGCTTTCCCGGGCCAATTTGCGGGCCATCTGGGTGGCTTCATCGTTTTTGACGGCCATGACCTCATTGTAGATGGATGTGTCGAGGACGTCCGGGACGAACCCGGCTCCGATTCCCTGAATGGCGTGGGGGCCAGGATCACCACCGCTCAGGACCGCTGAGTCATGAGGTTCGACGGCGACAATGTGGACATTCGGGTTGCTGGCGCGTAAAGCACGTCCCACGCCGGTAATGGTTCCACCAGTGCCGACGCCCGCGACAAACGCATCGACTTTGCCATTCAGAGCCTTAATGATTTCCGGGCCGGTGGTCTCTTCGTGCACCCGTGGATTCGCCGGGTTTTGGAACTGCATGGGCATGTAGCACTTTTTTTTGCGAACCAGTTCATCCGCCTGATCAATGGCACCGCGCATTCCAAGGTTGCCAGGGGTCAGGACCAGTTGGGCTCCATAAGCACCGAGCAGGCGGCGGCGTTCCTGGCTCATGGTGTCAGGCATGGTCAGGATCAGTTTGTAACCTTTGATGGCGCAAACCAGGGACAATCCAATTCCCGTATTACCACTGGTGGGTTCGACGATGGTGTCGCCCGGTTTGATCAAACCGTCTTTTTCCGCTTGTTCAATCATGGCCAAGGCGATACGGTCCTTGACGCTGCCACCGGGGTTGGCGCTTTCAAGTTTTCCCCAGACCGTCGCACTGTCGGGCGCGGCGAGTTTTTCGAGACGTACGAGGGGAGTATTGAAGATTTGCCCCAAGGTATTGTCGCTGATGGTTGTCGGCATGACGGCTGGTTCCTTCTGGAGACGTTAGATGAAATACATGAAGCGGTGGTCCAGTTCCTTCTCCAATCCCAGTCTCTTGGCGTCTTCACAGAGATCTTTGAGAGAGAAAGAGTTGAAA
>ENA-ORXD01002648-ORXD01002648.1-sediment-metagenome-genome-assembly--contig:-NODE-2648-length-11521-cov-3.639025_pt1 | contig 11521 bp, 9 predicted proteins | sample MGYA00237862_ERZ511471 | MGnify/ENA metagenome assembly ERZ511471 | reverse complement strand
CTAAGGCGATCCGATGATAGCTGCAGACATCACGCGCCAAAGGCATGCGGGCCGCGGCCGCCTCGACTGCCTCTCTGAGATCGCTTCCCGTCAGAGTCGCGGAACCGATCTCCGGAATCATGGGGGTGAGCCCATAGGAGGCCAAGAGTTCGGTGGGGAAGAGATACGAGACCCAAGGTACGACGGCGCCGGGTTTGAAGAGGTCCAGTGAGGCTGAGAGCGCATGAAGCTCCATGTAGCGTCGAGCGGTCCTGGCCTGCATCGCCTTCCAGCGCGTCTGCGCCAGAAAGGCACCCCTAATCAGTGCGGCACTCAACGAATTGGCTGTAACGTCTGCCATGCCCGGCATGGTCTATTCCTTCCCGTCCGCGGTCCCGACGGCCGGTAGGTCCCAGTCGAGCAGGTCGTCGTCCAACAACTGGGATTCGAGGAAGGCCTCGACCCTCGTTCGCAAGGGGCCGCTTGCTTCAAACGGAAAACCGATCTCCACCTCCAGATAGGGAAGACCACGTTCTTGGGCGAGTTGCGCGACCAAGACGGCGTCGTAGGCACCGGGATCGCAGAAGCTCTGCCTCGCATAGATCACCGAAGAAGGGGCAGCGGCGTCAAGGCGCCCGCGGAGGTGCTCTCTTCTCAGGCGGGTAGAACGGCGTGGACACACCCCGACGCGCAACAACTCGGCCGCGAGTGAGGAAAAATCGGCCTCAGCCACACCCGCCAGCGCCTGCCGGCAATCCGGCGACGTGCAGGATTCGAGACCGGAGACGGCGACTCCCAGTTCGCCCAGAAGATCCAGGAACGAGGCGTCGCTCAAGGGCCCGGCCACGACAAAAACACCGCCGGGACTTGGCCCGCGCGGATAATCGACAGTTGGCGGCTCGGCACCCGCGGCGCTCTCCGCGGTTCCCGTCGCTCGGCCGGTGAGCCACCGCTCCAAGCTTCTGAGTTCGTCAGCCAGGAAGCGTTGAGCGCCGGTGTCGCCGGAACGAGGCATCGAAAGGACGAATACTTGGCCGGGGAAGGACGCCAACAAGAGGTCGCCCAATCGCCGTATCGCGTCGCAACCGCCCGCAACGACGAGGCAATCCTCGGTGGGACCGTTCGCGAGCGTCTGCTCGGCGGCTGCCACCAACTGGGTGACGTAAGGGCAGGTCATCGGATGAACGGCCAAGGCCTCCCGGCGGGCCGGCTGGTTAGGATCGACGAGGCGATTACCGAGCCATACCGGAGAGTATCCCGCGGACGCGAGCAGTTGGATGGGCAAGAGGTTACAGGTGTAATAGGCATTGGCCACGATTCGGGAAGCTTAGGACGCCGCAGCCGATAACACAAGGGGAAATCCTTCGCTTTGCGGCAGGAGTATGCGATAGTGACGTGGCTGCCACGGCACTCATGAGAGGTTCAAGGACAGAGTGCAAAAGACCGGCATTCGGGATACGCATGTTGCCGCCGCGAGTGGGCACGGCCTGGTGAACATGCGCTCGGGTGCTGCCGCAAAGACCCGACCTGGTTGGGTCCGCCGCATCCTTCGTCAGATCCTCGTGTTGCTCGCCATCGTCGCTTGGATTGGGGCAGTCGTCTACCCAGATCCGCGGCCGTTTGTGACCTCACTCGCTCGTCTCAAGAACCCACCGATTCAGGCAGGCGCCGTTACGGACATCGCGCGGACGCTACCGGGCGACTACGCTGCCATCGAGGACTTCGCGCACGAATACGTTCAGTTTGCTCCAGCCTGGTCCGTGTATGGGCTTCCCTGGTACTTCCCCACAGTCGAAGAAGTGATAGCCGATCGGGCAGGGGACTGCCAAGCGCGAGCGATCCTCGCAGCGAGCATCCTGGAGGCAAAAGACATGCCGTATACCCTGAGATACTCTTTCGATCACGTGTGGATCGATTACCCGGGTAAGGATTTCGGCACGCTGGAGGATCCCCAGACCTCGTTTGTGACCGATACGGGAACGGGGTGGCTGCCCAGCATTCCGGACAAGTTCCCGGTTTGGTCGATCATCAATGCGCGAATCGATTTTCACTGGGATCCTATGCCGTTCGTCCAGAAAGCCCTGCTGATAGCGGGCATTCTGGTCATTGTAGGCCTGGGCGAGGGCAGGCTTATTCGGGGTTTCCTAAAGGTGGCACGACGATGCCGCGCCCGGCGCCTGAAGTCGTCTCCGGTTCAACTAGAGGACGCCTAAGATCTCAGCGGGAGAGCTTCCCCCGGGCTTGTTTTCGCCTGAGCCACCACTCCGACGCAAGCGCCAAGAGTGCCAACCCGGCGATCACGAACACGTTCTCCACCTGGTCTCCTCTCACAAGCCCGCAGGCGTCGCCGCGCAGGGCTGCTTGGCGACATGTTCTTCGGCCAACCTGGGACTCCTGCGGGCCATCATCCCAGACTTGTCTCTGATTTGGAATAGCATTATCCGAACACGTTTTGTTCAGCAGCGCGGCAAGAGCATGCCCGGCTTGCGCCCACGACCCACGTCCACTAAACTCTCCGGCATATGGAGAGCAGAACCGGATCTCAGGCTTGCGCCGCGACATGTGTGAATGCCACGTCGTCTGATCCCGCACGCCTCGCTCTCGTTCTCAACCTCCTCCTGCTGCTCCCCCGCTAGGGGGAGATACTCGCGCAGCCGGCGCCAACCGGCACGTCAGCATGATGATCTGTAGATGAGCCAGGAGGTAGAGAGTCATGTCCGTCATTGATGGACCAGTGAAGAATCAATCATCGGCGCCCGGAGCCATTGCCGGGGGTCGTAACACGGGCAGGCCCGTGGTCTTTTTCGACACGACCCTGCGCGATGGGGAGCAGTCCCCCGGCAGCAGCCTCAATGCCTCTGAGAAGCTCGAGATAGCCCATCAGCTGGTCAGGTTGGGTGTCGATGTCATCGAAGCGGGATTCCCGGCCAGCAGCCCGGGCGACTTCGAAGCCGTCCAGGCTATAGCCCGGGAGGTCAAGGGCGCGGTGATCTGCGGTCTTGCCCGTTGTATCGAGAGCGATATTCGCACCTGCTGGGACGCCATCAAAGATGCCGAGCGACCCCGCATTCACACGTTCGTTTCTACCTCGAACATCCACCTCGAGCACCAAATGCGCAAGGGAAAAGACGAGGTGCTTGCTCTTACGAAAGAGATGGTCACGTTGGCGGCTTCGCTCTGCCCCGCGGATGTCGAGTTCTCGGCTATGGATGCGACTCGATCTGACGTGGATTTCCTCCCGGCGGTTCTCCAGACGGCGATCGAAGCGGGTGCGACCACGATCAATGTGCCGGACACCGTCGGATACGCCTTTCCGAGTCAGTTTGGATGCTTGATCGACCAGTTGTACGAGGCGGTGCCACTGCTGGATCGGGTGGTTGTCAGCGTCCACTGCCACAATGATCTAGGTATGGCTACGGCAAATTCCCTGGCGGCGGTCGAGCGGGGCGCGACACAGGTCGAGGTCGCCGTCAACGGCCTGGGCGAGCGCGCCGGGAATGCCGCACTCGAGGAAGTCGCCATGGCTCTCGTCACGCGGCAGGACCTGATCAAGCGCCCGGTCAATATCGTGACCACCGAGATCGCCCGCACGAGCAGGATGGTCTCGAGCTTCACAGGCCACATGGTGCAGGCGAACAAAGCCATCGTCGGCAAGAATGCCTTTGCCCACGAATCCGGGATTCATCAAGACGGGGTGCTCAAGGAGCGTTCGACCTACGAGATCATGGAGGCCAAGGACATCGGTCTGTCTGAATCGGACATCGTGTTGGGCAAACACTCGGGCCGGCACGCCCTGCGGTCGCATTTGGCCGAGTTGGGGATTCACCTGGACGGCCCGGGTCTGGACGAGGCCTTTCGCCGCTTCAAAGTGATCGCCGACAAGAAGAAGGAGGTCACCTCGGCCGATCTCGAAGCTCTGGTCGGAGAGGAGATTCGCGAACGTGAGGATGTCTATTCACTGGAGCGGTTCTACGTATCGGCCGGAACGGAGATCATCTCTTCGAGCCAGGTCGACGTGCTCAAGCAGGGTGAGTGCCAACCCGGAAAAGCATTCTCGGGTGGATCGGTGGAGTCGATCTTCATGGCCATCGACGACGCCGTCGGAGTGAGTGGTAGGCTGATGGACTACCAGGTGCGCTCGATAACCTCGGGCAAGGATTCCCTTGGCGAGGTCAGGGTGGTCGTGGAGGTGGGAGACAAACGCTACGCGGGTCAGGCCGTCTCGATAGACGTACTGGAGGCATCCGCCAAGGCTTATGTTCGTGCGCTCAACAACGTGGCCATGAAGCGCGAGGCCGGCGGCGCACGCGGGGATCGGGTCTATTTCTAGTAATCCAACTCAGGAAAGGTACGATTGGCGATGAACGACGGTCTGTCACCTCTCCACAACGAGGCAGGCCCTCTGGGTTCCTGGACGAGGGCCGAACTCGCCGGCAAGGAATCGCGAATCGCCGATCTGACCGCCCTTGCCCGTGAGACCCGTCGCGACCTCAACCGGCTGCCATACGTCATCCGCATTCTCCTCGAAAACGGGCTCCGACATTGCGGACTGGGATCGGTGGAGGAGAAGGACCTGCTGGCTCTTCTGGATTGGGACCCGACCGCCCCGGCGGGAATCGAATTCGCCTTCATGCCCGCCCGCGTCCTGCTCCAGGACTTCACGGGTGTGCCGTGCGTTGTGGACCTCGCGGCGTTGCGTTCCGCTGTCGCCCGTAGTGGAGGGGATCCGGGTCTGATCGACTCGAGCGTGCCCGTGGACCTCGTGGTCGATCACTCGCTTCAGGTGGACTGCTCGGGAGTCGCGGAAGCCTGCGACGTGAACATGGATCTCGAGATGAAGCGCAACGGCGAGCGGTATGAGCTTCTTCGCTGGGCTCAGGGCGAGTTCAAGAACCTCCGCGTCATGCCCCCCGGGGCCGGCATCTGCCACCAGGTGAATCTCGAGTTCCTGGCCCGGGTTGTGACACGTGACCCGGAATGGGCATATCCGGACACGGTGATCGGAACCGACTCACATACGACCATGATCAATGGCTTGGGCGTTCTCGGATGGGGTGTTGGTGGCATCGAGGCCGAGGCAGTGATGCTTGGCCAACCGTATTACATGCTTGTACCTCAGGTGGTCGGCGTCCGCATGGTTGGCACCTTGAGAGCCAAGGCGAGCGCGACAGATCTCGTGCTCACCGTCACCGAGTTGCTTCGGGGTATAGGCGTGGTGGGCCGGTTCGTTGAGTACTTCGGCCCCGGTGCGGAGGCTCTCACCCTGGCCGACAGGGCCACCGTAGCCAACATGAGCCCTGAGTACGGGGCGACGTGCGGGTTCTTTCCGGTTGATGGCACCTCGGTTGCATATCTAAGGCAGACCGGGCGCCCGGAGGAGCTGTGCACACTGGTTGAGGAATACTGCCGCCGCCAAGGTTTGTGGAGGGAGGTCGGTCGACCCGATCCCGAGTATTCCTGGGTCGTGGAGCTCGATCTCTCCGATGTGCGGCCCAGCCTGTCCGGGCCGAGGCGGCCGCAGGAGCGGGTGCAACTCGAGAACCTCAAGCAGAGTTTCGCAGACGCCCTTCCCGGCTTGGCTCAGGGCAGGGAACGCGCCCATAAAGCTAAGGTCGAGATTGACGGCAAGCGCGAATTCATCGGTGATGGGCAGGTGGTCATCGCTTCGATCACCAGTTGCACGAACACGTCCAATCCCGGCCTGATGCTCGCCGCGGGCCTGTTGGCGCGGAACGCCGCGGCGGCGGGGCTACGCCCCGCGCGGTGGGTGAGGACCAGCCTCGCGCCGGGATCGCGCGCGGTGTCCCGGTATCTCTGTGAGGCCGGGTTACTGGGTGCGATGGAGACCTTGGGATTCTCGCCCGTTGGCTACGCTTGTGCGACGTGCATTGGCAATAGCGGGCTCTTGCCGGACAATCTGTCGCGCGCCATTGCTGAAGAGAAGCTTGTTGTGGCTGCTGTGCTGAGTGGCAACCGCAACTTCGAGGCCCGCATTCATCCGCTGGTCCGGGCCAACTATCTGGCGTCCCCGCCTCTGGTCATTGCGTACGCCTTGGCGGGGACCATCGACATCGACCTGACTACCGAGCCTCTCGGGACGCGAGACGACGGGCGACCGATCTTTCTCCGTGACATCTGGCCTTCGTCTGCCGAGGTTGCCGCGTTGACCGAGAGGGTGGTCCGCCCGGATGTGTTCCGCGATGCATATCAGCTGGCGCTCGAGGGCAGTGACGCCTGGCGCCTCATGGCCGTCCCGGAGGGCCGGCTCTTCGATTGGAATCCGGCATCGACGTATGTCCGTGAGCCACCGTTTTTCGAGAATCTTCCGGATGTTCCCGTGAAGCCGACGGATCTTCGGGGCGCCCGAGTTTTGGGAATCTTCGGGGATGGTGTGACCACCGACCATATCTCACCGGCCGGATCCATCAGTCCCGAGAGTCCTGCCGGACGTTACCTCCTTGCCCAGGGGGTCGATGTGTGGGACTTCAACACCTACGGGTCCAGGAGGGGAAACCACGAGGTGCTGGTGCGGGGCACATTCGCGAACGTCCGCCTTCGGAATGTGATGGGTGGAGGACGCGAGGGGGGTTGGACGACGCACTACCCCTCAGGCGAAGTAATCCCCATGTACGACGCGGCTATGAGGTATGGCGAAGAGGCGGTGCCGCTGGTCATCTTTGCCGGCAAGGAGTACGGAACCGGCAGCTCGCGCGACTGGGCCGCTAAGGGTACCGCGCTTCTCGGCGTTCGCGCGGTCGTGGCGGAAAGCTTCGAGCGGATTCACAGAAGCAACCTGGTCGGAATGGGAGTATTGCCTCTGGAGCTTGGACAAGGCATCTCCGTCGGCGACGTCGGTCTCGACGGGACTGAGATTGTCGATATAGAGGGAATCTCTGCCGGGCTCAGACCAGGGAGCGAGGTTACGGTGCGCGTGCGACAGTCGAGCGACTCGGGGGACGCAGCCGAGAAGCCGATGTCACAGTGTCGTGTCCGCCTCGATTCGGTGGAGGAGGTCGACTACTACTTCCATGGCGGCCTCCTGCCTTGCGTGCTGCGGTCGAAACTCACTCACATCGACACGTAGCCGACGAAGCTCTCCACCACCTGCTGTTCTTTGGGGATGGCCAGTTCGGTCATGACCTTGTCCATGGCTGTGATCATGGGCGGCGGCCCCACGATGTAGTAGACCCAATCCCCGGGATTGCCGAGCTCAGCGCGCACGATCTGGGCATTGATGAAGCCTGCGTATCCGGTCCAGCTCTCGGTTGGGCTGGTGATGACGTGCACCACCCTGCAGTCTCTCAACCCCTGCTCGAAGCGGTCGAACTCATCCTTGTAGACGATGCCGTTCTCGGTCATGCTGCCGTATAGGACGACAAGTCTCTGTCCCGCCACTCTTCCCTCGCCCTCCGTGTCCAGGAGATACCGCAGCATGCTCCGAACCGGAGTGACCCCTATGCCCCCAGTCAGGAAGGCGATTTTGGGCGCTTCGTAGTTGAAGAGAAAGCGGCCGTGGGGCCCGATGATCTCGACTTCGGCGCCGATCGGAAGGGCGTCGAGCGTGTTCTTGAACTCGGAACGCGTCAGGCGGGTCGTGAGCTCGATGACGTCCTCGGTGGGGGAATCCGCGTGACTGAAATGGTGATCCAGAGGGCCGTCAGGCCCGGGAATGGTAATCGTAAACCATTGTCCCGCTTTGAAGGTGTATTCCGGCGGACGTGAGAAGCGATAGCTCGCCGTGTCGGCGCTTTGGGTGATCTTCTCCAAGAGCCGGCTGCTAAAGGTCATGGCCATACACGGACCTCCTTCTTGCGCTGCCCTAGCGATCGGGTGGTGCAGCTATGTGGCGAGATAGAATAGCAGCGTCGCGTAGGGGAGGTGAGAGTAACCATTGGCCCAAACAAGAGTTGATGCGGGCAAGAACGCTTCGCTGGTCACCGCGGCGCGCTGCCCGGACTACGAGCTAGCTGCCGTTCGTGCCGCCCTCGGTCGGGCGCTCTTTCCTCTGGGAGGGATGGAGCGCTTCGTAAGCCCTGGGGAGCGCATAGTCCTCAAGCCCAATCTCCTCTTCGCGGCTGCCCCTGAGCAGGCGATCACCGCTCATCCGGCGGTCGTGGCCGCCGTAGCGCTGGCAGTGCGGGAGGCGGGTGGCATCCCGATCGTTGCCGAAAGCCCCGGTTCGGGAATCGTTCATGTCAAGCCGGTCATCGAGCGGGTATACAGAAAGACCGGACTGCGTGAGGTCGCCGATCGTCACGGCTTCGAGTTGAGTCATGACATGAGATGGGAGAACGTGACGTACGCAGATGGTCGGTTGGTGCGGCGTCTCGAGATCATCAGTCCCATCCTCGAGGCCGACGGGGTCATCAACATTGCAAAGCTGAAAACGCACGCGTTCATGACCTATACAGGGGCGACCAAGAACCTGTTCGGCGTGATCCCCGGGCTGAACAAGGTTGGTTATCACGGCAGGCTTGCCGACCCCTCTCGCTTCGCCGGCATGTTGCTCGACGTCGCCGGCTTTGTGAACCCACGTCTCAATATCGTGGATGGGATTCTTGCCTTGGAGGGTATGGGACCCGGCACGGGTGGTCGGCCCCGTCTCCTGGGCGCTCTGGTGGCCGGGCAGGACGCGGTTGCGGTGGATGTCGCCTGTTGCCGCATCGTCGGAATCGATACTTCTTCGGTTCCGGTCCTGGCCGAGGCCCACAATCGAGGGCTCTGGAGCGGACGGGCGCTCGATGTGGAGACGGTCGGGATTTCTGTGTCCGAGCTTCGCGTGACGGATTTTGTTTTACCTTCGCGCCAATCGCGCGACATCGGCTTGACCCACTCAGTTCTGGTGGAAGCGGTCATTCGTCCCGTGCTGCGTCGTGGCTTCACTCCGGTCCCCCGGCCCAAGGGCGACAGGTGTGTGGCCTGCGGTGCCTGCAGCCGAGCCTGTCCATGTGAGGCGATCGAAGTCTCTTCGGGGTGCGCGCGGGTGGACGATTCGCTTTGCATCCGCTGCTATTGTTGCCACGAAGTGTGCCCGCATGCGGCCATCGATCTCGAATTCAAGGGAATGGGCCGGGCGATGCACCGGATGGGTCTGGTCTAGCGTGGACAGGTGGTGGAAGTGGTAGTAAGACTGCTCTGTCTTGATCTGGATGGCGTCGTATACAAGGGAAGCGTCGTGCTGCCCGGGGCCCGAGAGGCGGTCGAGCATGCCTTAGCGCGAGGGCTTCTCGTGCGCTACGTCACCAACAACTCCACCACCCATCGTGAGGACGTAGCCGACCGCTTGAGCGGGATGGGATTGCCGGCCGAGGTCGACTCCGTCTTGACGTCGGGCTTCGTGGCCGGTCAGTGGTTGCTGGCCCGATTCCAGCAGAGGGCTCCAGTTATGGTCGTAGGTGAAGAGGGACTGGTGAGAGAGCTGGTGGAGGCCGGCCTCTCCGCGTTTTCGGCCGAGGAAGGTGGGTTCGGTCAACCGGTGGCGGTTGTTGTCGGCCTGGATCGCTCGTTCTCCTACCGAAGTCTCACTCGCGCGCAGCTCGCCATAGAGGGGGGAGCGGTCTTCGTAGCCACCAATCAAGACCCCGTCCTTCCCACGCCGGAGGGGTCGTTGCCCGGCGCTGGGTCTCTGGTCGCCGCCGTGCAGACGGCCGCAAAGACCGTTCCGGTCGTGATGGGCAAGCCCGGCCTGGCCCTGGCTGAGATTCTCGAGTCGTCTACGGGGGTTCCAGCAGTCTCAACTCTGCTGGTGGGCGACAGCCTTGCCACCGATATCGCTATGGGCCGCGCTGCCGGCATGGTCACCGCCCTGGTCCTCACTGGCGTGACGGACAAACAGGTTCTGGCGACAGCTCGAGAGAGGCCCGGAGATGCCCCCGGGTCACTGATGCCCGATTACGTCTTGCCGGACCTCTGGGGTCTGCCCGCTCTGCTTGATCGGCTGGGATCTCCGGTAGGTGGCGAGGGAGGTTGACACGTGCCCTTCCGTATTCTATTATTCCGACCGGAATAGTGTAGTTTAAGACGGCAGGGAGATCCATGGTCATTTCTCAGAAGGGACGGTACGCGGTCCGGTGCGTGCTCGAGCTCTCCAAGCAGGATGAGGACGCTCCCGTCACCACGGCGAGAATTGCCTTTGCCAGGTATATCCCCGTGCGTTTTCTCGAGAACATCTTGGTCCAGCTCCGGCAGGCGTTGATCGTCGAGTCCGTGCGCGGAAAATCCGGGGGCTATCGCTTGAGACGGCCACCCGAGGACATCACGGTGGGTGAAGTCATCCGTGCCATCGAGGGGGAGCTCGAAGAGGTGGATTGCCGCGGACAATCTGAAGACGGCAGCGATTGCCTCATGAAGTCCGGCTGCGTGCTGCTGCCGGTATGGCAGGAGGCACACGGCGCCATGATGGCGGTGTTCGACCGAACGACATTTGCCGACCTTCTCGAGCAGGAAAGGACCGCTTGTGGTTCCGCGCTCGAGTATTCGATATAGCGGCCGCTCTCCGTCGGCGAGACTCCGATATTGACACCAGGCAAGAAAGAAGGGCCTTTGAGATGAGCGCATCGGACGCGCAGGACTATGGAATCGACACGCTGGCTCTCCACGCGGGCCAGACCCCAGACGAAGACACGCTGTCGAGGGCCGTACCGATCTATCAGACGTCGAGCTATGTTTTCAGGGACACCGAACATGCGGCCAGTCTCTTTGCCCTCGAGAAGTTCGGGAACATCTATACGAGGCTCATGAACCCAACCACCGACGTTCTCGAGAAACGTCTGGCCGCCCTCCACGGAGCGGCCTGCGCTCTGGCCGTGGCATCCGGGCAGGCAGCGATCTTCTACGCCATTGCCAACATCACCCAGGCCGGACAGAACTTCGTTACCGGTGACAAGCTGTACGGAGGGACCTACACGCAGTTCAGCTTCCCGCTGAAACGATTCGGCATTGAGGCGCGCTTCGTCGACTCGAGCGACGCGGCAAACTTCGAGCGGGCCATTGACGGCAGCACCCGCCTGCTGTACACAGAGTCGATAGGCAACCCGAAGGGGAATGTCGACGATCTGGAGGCCATAGCGGAAGTCGCGCGCCGTCATCGGATACCGCTTGTGGTAGACAACACCGTTACCCCGCCGCCCCTCTTCAACCCCCTTCAGCATGGCGCCGACATAGTCGTCTATTCACTGACGAAGATGATAGGAGGCCACGGGACATCGATCGGGGGTGCGATCGTCGACAAGGGCGACTTCGACTGGAAGGCCGCCGGTAAGTTCCCCGAAATAACCGAACCAGATCTTGCCTATCACGGTGTCAATTTCTGGGACGCGTTCGGCGACCATGAAGGGGCTGCCGTTCGCGGACTGGCCTATCTCCTCAAGATGAGGACCGGGCTCCTCCGTGATCTCGGCGCGGCGCTATCGCCCTTCAACTCCTGGTTGTTCATTCAGGGGCTTGAGACACTGCCGCTGCGCGCGCGGGCGCATGTGGACAACGCGAACAGGGTGGCGGCGTTCTTGCATGATCATCCGGCGAGATCGGAAGAGCGTCGTGT
>ENA-ORXD01002646-ORXD01002646.1-sediment-metagenome-genome-assembly--contig:-NODE-2646-length-11524-cov-3.888442_pt1 | contig 11524 bp, 10 predicted proteins | sample MGYA00237862_ERZ511471 | MGnify/ENA metagenome assembly ERZ511471 | reverse complement strand
GGAATGGGTTTCGCCGGTTGCCACCACAAAATCTTCCGGCTCATCCTGCTGGAGCATCAGCCACATGGCCTGGACAAAATCCTCAGCATGTCCCCAGTCGCGCTTGGCATTCAGCTGGCCGAGGAAAATTTTTTCCTGCAGACCAAGTTTGATGCGGGACACTGCCCGGGTGATTTTGCGGGTGACAAAGGTTTCACCCCTGACCGGTGACTCGTGATTAAAAAGAATGCCGTTGCAGGCAAACATGTTGTAGGCTTCCCGGTAATTGACCGTGATCCAGTAGGCGTACACCTTGGCCGCGGCGTAAGGGCTGCGCGGATAAAAGGGGGTTGTTTCCTTCTGGGGGGTCTCGACGACCTTGCCGAACATCTCACTGGTGGAGGCCTGGTAAAATTTTGTTTTTTTCTCCAGACCCAGAATGCGGATGGCTTCGAGAAGCCGCAGGGTGCCCAGGGCATCGGAGTTGGCGGTGTATTCAGGCGTCTCGAAAGAGACCTGCACATGGCTCTGGGCAGCCAGGTTATAAATCTCATCCGGCTGGGTTTCCTGGATAATACGGATCAGATTGGTCGAATCGGTGAGATCGCCGTAATGGAGAAAAAAGCGGACATCCTGTTCATGGGGGTCCCGGTACAAATGGTCGATGCGCGAGGTGTTGAATGATGAAGAGCGCCGCTTGATGCCATGGACTTCGTAGCCTTTTTTAAGGAGCAATTCCGCCAGATAGGCGCCGTCCTGTCCGGTAATGCCGGAAATAAGAGCTTTTTTCATGATCAATTCTGCTTTTGTTAGATTTAGGAGGTGGATAGTCTGAAGGTGGATAGTCTGTAAGTATTTAGTAGTATAGGTTTTTTTGCTACAGTCTAACAGACTGCAGTCTAATAGGCTAACTACTCAGGTGGATAGTCTGTAGGTGTTTAGTATTATAGATTTTTTCACCTAACAGTCTACAGTCTAATAGACTAACAGCCTACAGCCTGATAGGCTAAACAACCTGTATTTTCTGTCAAAAATAACATATAAATGATTTAGCACAACAAGTAAAAGAGGAAAGCGCAACTGCCGGTAATTCGTTTGGGCTCTGGGATGCTGCCGCGGCATGATGCCTCGGCAGATCGCGCGCCAACGTGTTCCGCCTTGACTGATGATCACTTTTTGCATAGTCTATCCCGAGAAAAATGAATTGGAAATAATCGCCATCGGACCAAGGGAAAATATTTATGAAGAAACTTTCAATCTCATAAGCAAGCAGAGTGAAGATAATGGGGCTTGAAAATGATCACGGTCAATCGGAAATGCAATGATACAGCAGAAATAGCCTCTGTGTTGCTGCCTGTTTTTGAAAAATATCCAGAGCTCGTTTTTGCGTATTTATTTGGTTCTCTTGCCACGGGAAGCGGCGGGAATATGAGTGATGTGGATCTTGCCGTCTATGTTGACCGGCAGTGCGGGTTCTCATTCTCACAAAAGCTCCGGTTCCATGGTGATTGTTGTCGTGTGTTGCGGCGGAATGATGTGGATGTCGTGGTAATCAATCAAACACGCAATCTGCTTTTGCTCGAGCAGATCATTAGAAATGGTAAAATTATTTTGAATCGGGATCAAGCCATTTTAGATGATTTCTCATTAAAAATTCAGCATTTGGCTTTAGATTTCAGGTTGCACAGGAAAAGAGTGATGGGGATATGAAAGAGCGTATTGTTCAAAAAAAATACAGAATCAGGGAGTACCTCGCTCTCATTGCCGATCTTGAGCCAGATTGCCGCGAAAAATTTTTGTCCGATCCGATTTATCGAGGCGCTTTGCTGCACTATCTGTATTTGATGGCGGATTCCTGCGTCAGTCTTGCCGAAATGGTGATCAGGTACAAGGATCTTCGCCCCCCGCAATCGTACCACGAGGCTTTTGATATTTTAGGTGAGGCGAGGATACTGGATGTTGAATTTGCCTGTTCCTTTGCAAAAATCCCGGGATTCAGAAATTTTCTGGCACATGATTATGAAATTGCCGATGCCCAGGTAATATGCAATGAGATATTTCCCCAACTACATGAAGTAAAAGAATATTTGGTGCAGTTGGAAAATTTGCATTAGCGCTTTCAGAGCTTTCGGGAGGTGAACAATGGGTGGGCTTCAGGTTGTTCACAAGTCATTAGATATTATCCTTGTGACAAGGATAAAAAAAGAGAATATAGCCTTTATGCAAGATCAATATCGCCAGGTTATCCGTCAATGGTGGGGTGGATGGACTTGTTGCCCCTCTCCCGCTCCCTTGACAAACCGCCTACCGGATGATGGACCAGGTCTTTTCGATTTACCTGCTGAACTATACCGCTGGCGAGCGGCCTTTACGAGACAGTCAGACTTGCGCATACTCTTTTTTCCCCTTCGCGTGTCATGAGGTGTTAAATGGATAGCAAAAAAATACTAAAACAAGCAATGGCGCTTAAAGCGGAAGAACGATTTCTGATTGTTGAAGGTTTGTTGAAAAGCCTGGATGAGCCTGATCGAAAGATTGATGAAATATGGGCTGAAGAGGCGGAAAAAAGGCTGAAAGCATATAGAGATGGAAAACTTAAAGGAATTCCTATGGAGGAAGTGTTCAAGTTGTAGGTTGGGTTAGGCAGCCTTATCGCCGTAACCCGACATGAACTCTGCAATTTATCCCCCAAGGTGGGGAGGTGAAGAGAAGGGTAGGAGGTTGGCCAGCCGGTTCGGTTTTGGAAAATAGAAAAGAACGGCGGACGCAGTATTGTCAAGAATAAAGATTTTGGCACCATTGACCGTGAGGATTTTTCCTTTCCGATGAAAAACATGATTAAAGCAGAAATATACCATCCTCATCCATCTCTATTCACGATGATGGATCTGGGTGAAATTCATGCCTAAGGGACTTCCGCCTAACACAGCGATCATCGCCTGATTGGGATAACTATAAAAGTGTTCGCGAAAATGGGGGATTATATGACATTGTAGGCAGTCGTCATTCCGGCAGGGTGTTAAGCCGGAATCCAGTACCAGGCGTATTCTGGATGCCGGATCAGGTCCGGCATGACGGATTGCCTATTGATCGTTTTATGTAACTCATTGTAAAATCGTGCAATAAGACAAGAAAGAAAGTTGAATTTGAAACAAAGGTTCAGCACAGGGCTTTGGATTTCTGCAACCAGCGTGATCAATTAATGAGGGCGTGATGAAGGGAAAGATCCATGTTCCGGGCAAGCAAAGCATGCACCGGAATCCATTGCATCAGGCGCTGAAACGCCTTGCCGCAAAGTACATCTGGTGGAAAACGCCGGATGAAGCGTTGCAGCAGCCGGAACGGGTGGTGGCGCAGGTGATGAACATCGGCGACTACGATGATGTGCAGTTGCTCGCAGCCTTGGCCGGGGACGATTATCTGCGAGAAGTGCTTGCCGGCGCCGAGATCGGTCAGTTCAATGGGCGGTCGTGGGCTTACTGGCATTATCGCCTGGGGCTGGCCAGGCCGGGTCAGGTTCCGGCGATGCCTCGGAGACGCACCGCATGATCAGTGCCTTCAGGCCGCATATGGAAGTCCTGCCTTCCGCCCAACAACGGCTTTGGCCCATGCTGCGGCCGGCTGCGTCTCTCGGTCTGGTGTTGTATGGTGGCACGGCCATTGCTTTGCGTTTGGGCCACCGCAATTCGGTTGATTATGATTTTTTTACCGATAGGCCGTTGGATAGATTGGCCCTGAAAGCGGCCTTTCCCTTTCTTGAGGGAGCCACCATCCTGCAAGAGCAACCACAAGCCCTTACGGTGCTTATTGCCGGAGACAGCGGCCAAAACGACTATGTCAAGGTATCGTTCTTCGGCACCGTCTCCATTGGCCGTGTCGGCAAACCAGAAATGACCGAAGACCGGGTTTTGCAGGTCGCTTCCTTAGATGACCTGATGGCTGCCAAGGTCAAGGTCATTCTGCAGCGAATCGAAACCAAGGATTATCAGGATATAGCCGCCCTGGTCAGGGCCGATGTCAGCCTGGTCAAAGGCTTGGCCGCTGCGTGTGCGATTTACGGAAACGAATTCCAGCCGAGTGAAGCTCTCAAGGCGTTGGTCTATTTCGAGGGAGGCGATCTGCATAACCTATCCCGTGATGACAAGGAGTATCTGATTAAGGCCGTGAGCGCGGTGCGCGACCTGCCGCCCGTCGTTATTGTCTCTCACTCGTTGGGTAGTATCTGATGCTGTTCCCGGTATAAGAAACTAATCCAACCTTTTACTCTTGCCGACTAGCTGCAACTATGATGAAGTTATAGGTCGGGTTGGGCGGCCTTGTCACCGTAACCCGACATGAACTTTTAAAGTTATGGTGTTTTCTGGGTAGATACTCCTTTAATTTTAGGCACTCTACAGGGGACAGGCCGGAATCATTCGAACATGCAGCCGAGACGTCATTCCGGGCAAGCGAAGCGCGACCCGGAATCCATTTGATTCCTGGGATCCCTGACTGCAGTTTATCCCCCCGACGAAGGTGGGGACGGGAGTGACATGACGGTGATATCTGGGCACAGGAAATGCAATAATTTCGGGGCGAACTCGGAGGTCCTTTTGAAAAAATCAACAAAGGGTACATGGTCCAGATAGTGGAGTATGGCGGTCGACTAACCTTGAGAGAGTCCGTGCAGCAGAGTGACATGGCAATTCGAAATATACCGGTTATCGTCGCAAGGCGTCGTCGTTCCCGCAACGCTGTTGGGCGGGATCCAGGATCTTTATCGGATGCCCGATAAAACCATTCGCCATGACGATAACGATAGGTGCTTTTGAAACTTCCAAGTCCCTGACAAGTTGTAGGCCTGGTTAGGCAGCCTTGTCGCCGTAACCCGACATGAACTCGCCTGGCGCAAAGCGCGACCCGGAATCCATTTGGTTTTTCAGTCCGGGTTGCCGAATTAAAAAACTGAATGGGAAAAATAATAATTTTCTAATAATTTCAAAATATTCAACGTGTATAGATGCAGCCGGATGGGATGTTTTTTCTCAGCTTTTCACATAATGGATTTGGCTCCATCAGCACAACCTTCATGACATGAGCTGACAGCAGCGGGAAACCTACTTGCCTTTCCCGGACGGAATAAACCGCAATAACGAACCGGGCAGGTAGCCTGTGGTTTGACCAAATTTTTTTTTCATATACACTAACGTCACAATATTCCAGAAACTGACGCTGATCATTGCCGAAATGGCCGCCCCTGTAATTCCCAAACGAGGAATAAGCAGCGGCGTAAAGTGTTGAGAGTTTTATAGTTTTTTGGTTTCAAACAGATTCAGCCGGACAAGAAGGCAAATGAGACTCGGGAACAAAATATATTCAAGGCTCGTGGATAGGGCGAAATCCCTGACGCCAGGAAGGCTTTTGGCAAGAATAAATGGCATTACCGTTATTGCCAATAGTATTCCCAAGGGAGGAACACATGTATTAACGAGGTGCCTGTCACTTTTCCCTTGCTTGTCGTATTCCTATATTCACTACACAAAAGGGGTCCCCGATGTTAAAGTCATAGAAAGACTTATTCGTAAAACAGGGAAAGGGCGTTTTTTTGCCGCGCACCTCTGGTGGGATAAGGATTGTGCTGACGCTTTGAAGAAGGCTGATGTTAAATCCATTGTGATGATTCGTGACCCCAGGGATATTATTATATCCGGCGTATTTTATATTTTAAAAAGAGACGATCACCACTTGCATGATTTTTTTAAGAAATTAAGCTCCTTGGATGAACAAATTCGGTTCTACATCAAAGGTGTGGATAGTTCTCACAGCAAAATCGGCATTCCGCTGCATAACATTAGAAAAAGTATGGATAATTATCTGGCTTGGGAGAACGAATCATTTAATATCTTGATCAAGTTTGAAGATTTAATCGGCCCGCATGGTGGAGGCGATTTTAATAGACAACTTGCTCAAGTCAGTAAAATCAATCACCACTTGAATTTTAAACTCCCGGAGTCCAGTCTGGTGAAGATCGCTCAAAATACATTCTTTTCGAAAAGTGTTACGTTCCGGAAAGGAACGACAGGCGAATGGCGTAACTATCTAACAAAAGAACACAAAAAATTATTCAAAGACGTTTCTTCAGATTTGTTGATTTCCTTAGGTTACGAAGCCAATAATGATTGGTAGTGCCTATCTTAAAACAACAACAATGCGAGAAATGATATTCTCATAGGCCGCGATCAAGCCTTGTCAAGCTTTGGGGCAATTATATCGATCTGTTTAACTCGCCTCCGCCACTACTTTTTGAAAATATGTGAGAAAGCAGTTATGCGAAATAAAAAAATAATATTTGTTATTGGCTGTATCCTTTTTTTGGAAGTTATGGCGAAGGCATATTGCTTATTGGCGGGTGACCCATTAGAAAACAAATATGGATGGTATAACCCTATAAACGAATCAATAACAAGAACAGTTATTGATCGTGAAAATTACCAAAGAAATATTACAGTAACATATTTCGACCATGGTTTTAAAAGGTGGGGTAATATAAATTCAGACAAGAAAAAAGTACTTATTATAGGAGATAATTTTACAAATATGCCTTTTGTAAATAATGGCGAAGAATATTATGCGTATTTGGAAAAAAAATTTAAAGATATCGAGTTTTTCGTATTTGGTGCCGGTGGTTTTAGCTCTCTGCAAGAGTATTTAGTTCTTGATGATTTTATTGATAAAATAAAACCTGATATAATCTTATGGCAATTTTGTATTAGTGATTATGCTGATAATTTATATGATTATAATGTCAGTGAGATGGTCATGAGTAAGCCAGTTAAAATGCCATTTTTTGAAAATGACAAAATTGAATATCGCTATCCTAGTAAATTCAGCAAGATGAGGGAAGTGTCTGAGCTTTTTAATTTAACATATAGTTTATACATTAGATATAGGCGTCATTATATGCCATATTCAGAATTCATTTCAACAATGAAAAAAAATAGAGACAATACGCCTTCTTTTATCAAAGAGCGAGCTGTCGATGCTACTATTAATATTATAGATATGGCAAAAAAAAGAGCGGGGCAGATCCCTTTTTATTTTTTCAGCGCATTTCCTATTACCGATGATGAACGCAAAATTTGCGTATCGACAAATATAAATTGTATCGATGGTGTTGGAGAGATTATTGCTGAGAAAGAAAAAGAAGGATATACCGTCCACTCGTTACGAGATGGGGTTCCTGATTTCCATTGGAACTATATCGCAAATAAATTTGCTGGAGAGGTTTTGGTAAATTATTTCGAAAAGAATAATATTTTATAATGATTAATTTATATTTTGTATCGATTTTTTTTTCTTATTACCTGTGAGGCGGCATATATTTTATCTCATTTCCGGAACGGGGCTTTGTAAAAAAGGGCGCTCATGACACCAACATACGCTAAACTTGTCATTATTGTTTTGATTCTTGTTATGGTAGCATTCATTCGTTGGCCAAAACGATTTGCTGGCTTCTATTTTTTGTTCCGACCGCTTGTCCAACCATTTGCCTATAATCAATATCGGCTTGTCGGCACGATTCCTCTTACCGGAGTCTTTCCGGTACTGTTGATTGCCTATGCCTTTTTCCTGACGCTTGTTTCCCGGACCCGCACTTTTTTCCCCAGAAATTCTGTTTATCTTTATCTCATGCTGTTCTTCTTTGTCCTGAGTGCCTTGTTTTCCCTCGACTATGCTGCGACCATTGCCTGGAACTTGAAGTTCTTAACCGGCGTAATGATGTTCATCCTTATGTACAATAATATCGACAATGAGCAGGACTTTATGTCCTTCATCAAGTCTCTCCTCTACTGTTCGATTGTGCCCATGGCCTTTGGTTACTATCAGTATGTCACCGGGACAGGCCATGCATGGAAGGGTGGCTATGACGTCGGTAACCGGATAGACAGTTTCCTTGGTGAATATAATGCCTATGGTGAGTTTTTGTGTCTTATTATCTGTTCGACAATCATCTGGCTCGCCAGGGAAACTGGCAAGGTGAAGCGGACGTTCGTAGTTCTTGCTTTCCTATCACTCATTATCTCGCTCGTCCTGTCCCTCAACCGTGGCTCGTGGATTTCGCTGACCTTGGGTCTCGGCATAGCATCCTTGCGATTCTACCGGCGGATCAGTCTGAAATGGTTGATTATTGGATTCACGGCTATTTTTTTGATTTTTGGTACGGTCATGGTGGAGCGTTTTCAGGAGTTAGAAACAAAAACCGAATATGGCAGCAAGAATACTTTAGAAGGACGGGCTATGTACTGGAAGAAAATCTTCGGGCTGGTCCTTGAACGACCGATTCTGGGCTATGGGGCTGGAACATCACCGATCGTCTTGCAGCAGCGGTTAAAAACCGATATGGCCCCTCACAACGATTATCTCCTGCTCTGGTTCGAATGCGGTTTTTTTGCCACCCTTGCCTACATTCTTTTTCTCGCAGCCAATGCGGTTTTTTTTCTTACCCGAAGAAATAATCTGATTATTTTCAATTATGCTTTGTCCGCTGCCTGTCTCTACTTCATGGTGATCTCAGTTGTTCAAAACATCATCATGAATGTCACAGTTTTCCCCATGTTCCTTGGGTTGGTGGGCGCGGGACTCAAGCTGAACGCCTTGGCAGGAGCCCCGCCTCATGCCAAGGCTGAGTTCACTACAGCAAGTTTGTAAGACCCTGGCAACTGATCATGCTCACCGAAACATCAAAGGGGATTGTTTTTGAGGCGGCGCGTTGCACTCAGTGCGGGGGATGTCTGGCGGCCTGCAAGACAGGCGGCCTGAACGCTTTACCGGTAGCCCACGGACTATTTTGCATTTCCTGGAGCGAAAAAAACTGCAATCACTGCCTGGCCTGCATCAGAACATGCCCTGCGCACCATCTGCCCTTGGCTGGTTTCGACCCGGCAAAGCTTGAAGGCGCTCTTGGTTTTTCACTGGCCTTTGCCCGTGACCAGCAGGTCAGGAGACAGGCTTCCTCCGGCGGCGCGGGGAGATTGCTTGTCAAAAAAGCCCTTGATACGGAACTGGCGGAGTTGGCTTATACTCTGAAAGCGGTTGCCGACTACCCTTGGGCTGAAGGTGGCTTCTGGCAAAAAGGCGATGATATTGCCAATATGCCTAACTCTATGTATTTGCCGATACTGGTCATGAAAAACCTGAAGCTTAAGGAGAAACATAAAAGCCTGCTGGTTGTGGGCACAGCATGCCAGTTGCTGGCTGCCGAAAAGATGATTGGGAAAAAGGTCGAACATCTTTACAAGGTTGCAATTTACTGTAAGCAGCAAAAAGATTTCCGGGCAACCGAGTATTGCGCCAGACGGTTGAAACTCCCGACCGGCTGCGGCACTCCCGGTGAAATCAGTGATGTTGTCTATCGCGGCGAGGGCTGGCCCGGCCGGGTCAAGATCCATCGGCGCAGCCTCTCCTGGGAGCAGGCTGCTGCCGTACCTTTTGGCAAAAGATTATGGCGGGTGCCTGGCTGCCGCTTCTGTCCCGATGCCTTTGGTCTCAATGTTGACCTGACACTCCTGGACCCATGGGGAATTCGGCAGAAGAATGCTCTGGGGGAAACATTGGCGGTGACATGGACTGCGAAAGGAGTTGAGCTTCTGCAGGCTGCAGCGGGAGAACTCCAGGTTGAAAGTCTATCTCCCGAAGAAGGCCGGCAGGCTATAAATGTTGCGGACATGTGCCGCAAGTCCGCCCTGGTTGATTATTATCTTGGCCGCAGAGTAGATTTCAGGACTTGGCTTGCCGGCAAGGGGGAAACCTTGCAGGCCCACCTGTACCAGACCATTCTGGAGGCTTTCAAGCTGCCGCCTCTTGCTCACAAACTCATCGCGCATGCCCCTGACCTTCGAAACCTGTTTCTGCCGGGTTCGCCTTCGAAAAAGAAGATATTGAGATGAGCATGAAGAAACATATCGGCAACTATGTTACCGTGCTCATGGGGGCAGGTTTTGCCCGGCTATTCATGTTCATGGCTTCCATCATTATCGCCAGAACTCTGGGCAAGAGCCTTTACGGCCAATTCAGCCTTTTTTATATTGCTTTCACTATTGTGGCGCTCTTTCCCCAGGCGTTTGACACCACCTATATTCGTTATGCGAAGAATCTTGGACCAAACGAATCAAAGGCCGAATATCTGCGGATCAACATCCTGCTCAAGATTGGCTATTCTCTGCTTATTTTATGTCTGTCAATCCCTATTATAAGCTGGCTTCCTGGCAGCACACCTGGAGAATTGTCGCCTGTCTTCCTTTACGCCCTTGGAGCTGTTGGAGGAGCGGGACTATGCTTTTCTTATTCCATGTCCAGCCATTTTCAGGAGCAGGGACGGTTCATGTGGTCAACACTTGTCGAAACATCGTACTGCCTCCTGATATTTTTTGGGGTCGGCTCCATGTATCTCTCTGGTTTTCTGACCGGGCTGGTTCAGGTTTTTGCATTATATATATTTGTGGCCATCGGCGGCGGGCTTATTTTTCTATTTCTTCTGCTGCGGATTACCGGTCCACTCCGGCTTTTTCACCGACAACAGGCCGTAAATTTTTTTTCCCTTGGGAAATGGGTTTTTTTTACCGGCCTGGTTATGTATCTCTTTCCGCGGCTGGACGTGATATTCCTTTCAAAGTATGTGTCATATGCTGATATAGGCATATACGCTGCGGCAAACTCCCTGGTCATGCTGTTGGCTCTCTTCTCGCGGAGTCTCAACAAGGTAGTGTTGCCAAAGGCAATGAAAGAGGCCATCAATTCGCCGGCTAACTTCCGTAGATTCTCAATGGAGGTGCTGGCATCGTCAGGTTTGATCGTTTTTGTCTCATTGTGTTTATTTTTTGTGGCGAAACCTGCTATACATATTATTTATGGCCCTGAATTTGCTTCTTCTGCGAGTATTTTTCGTGTTCTTCTGATCGGGAATCTCATATCGATGTTATACTTGCCTTATTCTTTTGTCTTCTATGCCTTAGCCGAGGCCCGTTTCCGATTTTATCTGGAATGCACCAAGGTCGTTCTGGCTCTGGTGCTTCTTTTGGTCTTGATTCCGTATTTTGGTCTTATCGGAGCGGCCTGGGCCATTGCCATTACCATGGCCGTGAATGCTGTCTGGTCTTATTTGATTTTGCGACAAAAAATAGCTAAACATTTCAGCGCACAGGAAAACCTCGGCACATCCGGGCAAGTCTTTCAAGCTGAGAAGGAAGTACGATGATTAAGGTAGTCATTCCCGAGGACATCCCCAGCCATAATAAAGGCGAGGCCGCCCTTTTCTATGGCCTCAAGGAATCGCTGCGGCCATATGGCAACGTCGAGTTGACCCTTTTTTCAATTCATCCGGAAATCGATTGTATCAACTACGCGGGGGAAGCCACCGTGGTCGATGCAAGAGGGGTGACCCCTTCCCACATGCTTGATGGCCAGGCCGGCAACCTCGCCAAAATATTCAATTATCTAAACTTTATCATCAAGCATCTTCTCTTTGGCGTTCTCTACGGGCTGTTTGGCAGGAACGCAGCGAAGGTCA
>ENA-ORXD01002645-ORXD01002645.1-sediment-metagenome-genome-assembly--contig:-NODE-2645-length-11525-cov-4.484626_pt1 | contig 11525 bp, 9 predicted proteins | sample MGYA00237862_ERZ511471 | MGnify/ENA metagenome assembly ERZ511471 | reverse complement strand
ACCGTCAGGATGATGATGAACGCGAAACTCCAGGATTCCAGGATCGCCGCGACCATGAGGAACGTGATGGCCACCGCCAGCCCGAAAGCCAATCCCATGTCCCTGAAGGTTTCCCGCATGGCCTCCACGTCCCCTTCATACTTGACCGCATAGCCGGGCGGAACAGACAAGTCCTGCAGGCCGGTCCTGATTTCCTGGAACGCCTCCCCGACCGTCCGGCCCACCACGTCGGCCTCCACGGTCACCGAGCGGACTCGGTCCTTGCGGACGATACGGGTCGGCCCAGCCTCGTAGGCAAACCGGGTCAACTCCTTCAGGGGGACGGATCCCTGGGCGGTCATGACCGGGAGGTCCGGCGCGGCGAAAACGCTTCCCGTCCGTTCGGGCTCCATCTTCACCAGGATGTCGTATTCCAACCCGCTTTCACGGTACTTGCCGGCCTCGAGGCCCGTGATGTACCCGCGGACGTTCGAGGAAACGGAGGCCGCGTCAGTGCCCAGGCGCCCCATTCGCCAGCGGATCGGGTCCATCGCGAGCTCCGGCCTGCCGATGCGCCAGTCCAGGTCCACGTCCACCACGCCGGGAACGGAACGCATCACCTTCATGACCTCTCCGGCAACCCGGTCAAGCACGGCGGTGTCCTCTCCGGTCACGACCACCTGCAGGGGCTGCCCCCTCGAGAAACTGGTCTTCGCCGCCTGGACGCTCAGGGTCGTATCCGGCAGGGAGGCCAGGAAGGGCCGTATCCCGTTCGCAAACTCGAACGTGGACGGCCTTTTCGGGTCGTCGTCCAGGTAGGCCTCCACGCTGCCGAGGTTCACTCCCGTCCTTGCGCCGGTCCCCCCGACGGAGACCACCACGTTTTTCACGTGAGGCTGCTCCAGGATATAATCCTCGATCCTCCTGACGGTCCGCTCGGTCCGGGCAAGGGAACTTTCCGCCGGCAGTTCCACGTTGATCCCCACGACGCCCTCGTCAACCCTCGGGAAAAACTCGGAACCGAGGCGCGGGGCAAGGGCAAAAACCAGCACCAGGATGAGCCCCGTCATGCCCAGGGTTTTCCACGGATGCCCCACCGAGGTGGCGACAAGCCTGTGATGCAGGCTCTCGAGCCCTTCGTAAAGCCACGCCCACCAGCCGCAGAGCCGGCATGAAAGGGGAGTGGGAGCGGACTGCGGCATGCGCGCCGCCAGCATCGGGGTCAGGGTCAGCGAAACCCACAGGGAGAAAAGGGTCGCGTAGACGATCACCATCGCGTACTGGACCAGGAACTGCCCCGCCACTCCCGGCAGGAAAGCCACCGGGAGAAAGACTCCCAGGTTGGTTCCCGTCGTCGCCAGGACCGAAAGCGCGATCTCCCCCGTCCCCTTTTCCGCGGCTTCGACGGGGCCCAGGCCCATGTCGCGGAAGCGGGTGATGTTCTCGAGGACGAGGATCGAGTTGTTCACCAGCACCCCCATGGAAAGGGCCAGTCCAAGGGTGCTCATCATGTTCAGCGTGTAGCCCTGGATCATCATCGGGATGAAGGTCGCCAGGACGGCGGTGGGCATCGCGATCGAAACGACCGCCGTGGCCGAAAGGCGCCGCAGGAAGAGGTAGAGGACCAGGGCCGTCAGCAGGGTCCCGGTGATCATGTCCCGGATGACGTTTTTCACCGCGCTCGAGACGAACTCCGAGTTGTCGTAGGGGATGTCGAGACGGAAACCCTTGGGCAGGGTGGGAAGGATCTTCTCGAGTTCCTTCCGGACGCCGGCGCCCACCTCGACGATGTTCGCGTTGGGCCTGGCCTTGATTTGGAGCTGGAAGGCCGGCCTGCCGTCGAAGCGGGCAAACTCCCGCAGGTCCTTGGCCCCGTCGTCGATCCGGGCCACGTCTTTCAGGCGGACGGACGCCCCGCCGCCGAGGGGGATCTGGATTTCGCCGAGAGCCTGGACGTTTTCCGCCTCCCCCTTGTAGCGAAGGGTGATCTCCCGGTTTCCCTGGGCGATGTACCCGGCGGGGTTCGTCAGGTTGTTGGCCGCCACGATCGAAGCCACCATGACGGGAGACAGGTTGAAATTCTTTATGGCCACGGGATTCAGGAGGATGTGGATTTCCCTCTCCTCGCCCCCGACCAGGTCGACCCTGGCGATCCCCTCCACTCGGGTGAGACGCCTCTTGACCTTGTCGTCAAGGATGTCGCGGGCCTTTTTCCCGTCCATGTCCGTGGTGAAAACGGCAACCATGAAGGCTTCCGCGTTGATGTCGACCTTTTCCACCACGGGTTCTTCCACCTCGGAAGGAAGTTTCGACCTCGCCGCCTTGATCCGGTTGGACACGTCGACGACAGCCTCCGAAAGGTTCACGTCCAGCTTCATCTCGGCCACCACGAAGGAGACGCCCTCGATCGAGTAGCTCTCGATCTTGTCCACCCCGTCCACCTCGGAAACCGCATCCTCCAGGGGCTTGCTCACCAGGGACTCGATCTCGGCAGGGCTTGCCCCCCGGTAGGAGGTCGTGATGACGATGACCGGGATGTCGACCTTCGGGTACAGGGCCACACCCAGATTGAAGTATCCGTAAAGCCCCAGAAGGGCCGCCAGGATGACCGTCACCCACGTGAAGACGGGCCGCCTGACGCAAAAACGGATCAGGTTCATGGACGCGCCTCTCCTGAAGCGGGACCTTCAGGCTGGATCCAGATCCTGGCCCCGTCGTAAAGGGCCGACGAACCCTCGGCCACCAATGTTTGCCCGGGCTTCAGGCCCGACTTTACCTCCACCAGGTCTTCCGCCCCTTCGCCGAGCGTGACGACCTGGCGCTTGACCCGGTCGCCGGAAACGACGTAAACGAAGTTTTCGTTCCCCTCGCGCTGGATGATTCCGGAAGGCAGGACCACTCCCCCCAGGCTTCGCTTCACGAGTATCCTGGCCTCCACGGTGGCACCGGGCAGGAGGGCCCGATCAGGGGGCATGGCAATGATGGCCCGGAACAGGCCCGTCTGGGGATCCGCAGCGGGATCGAGACGCTTCACGCTGCCCCGGACAACCCGGTCCTCCAGGGGAACCCCCACGTCCGTGCCGCTTACGATATAGAGCCGGTCGGCCTGGGGAAGGAGAACCTCTATCTCAAGATCGCCCGTATCCTGGATGACGAGAAGGGGCTTGCCGGCTTCGGCGATCTCTCCCACCTCGGCATGCCGCTCGGTGACCACCCCGTCGATCTTCGTGCGGATCACGGTCCTGGCCGACCGGGTGCCTGAAGCGGCCAGGGAGGCCTCGAGAGCCTTGAGCCTCACCACGGCCTGCTCGAGCTCCACGCGGGAAACGCCGCCCTCGTTGAAAAGGACCCGCATCCGCTCGACGTCCTTCCTGGCCTCCGCAACCGAGGCACGATCGGCTGCCGCCGCCGCGGCCTGGTCCTGCCCGGAGAGCACCGCCAGGACCTCCCCGGCGCGGACGGGGTCTCCCACCTCGACCCTGACGGATTCCACCATTTCCCTGAGGTAGGCCGTCACCTCCTGGACCTTGGCCGACCGCACCTGCCCGTAATAGCTGCGCCGGATATCGAGGCTTTTCACCTCTGCAAGGGTCGTCGTCACGGGCAACCCTTTTTCCGCCCGAATTGACGAGACGGAAACGGCCGGGGCCTTGCGGGAAGGGAAAGCGATGCGGAACACCAGTATCCCCAGGGCCACTCCGGCAATGATCATCCAGGCCAGCGTCTTCTTGTCCCTAACCAGTTCCTTCAGGCTTCTCATCCCTTGATTCTCCCTTTCTTAGCGGGTGCTTCCCATGCCGGGCGGCAGGACATACAGCCCGAGAGCATACCGAAGCTGGGCCCTTGAAACCGACATTTCCCGTAGGGCGTTCAGGTGCTCGGTCCTGGCAGCCAGCTCACGCACCTGGGCATCGAGGAGTTCCAGCTGGGAGCCCAACCCGGCCCGGTAACGGAGGCGGGTGATCCGAAGTTCCTCGGCGGCCAGCCCCGCTTCCTTCCCGCGGCTCTTTTCAAGCGCCCGTGCCTTTTCAAACCGGCTCGAGGCCAGTTCAAGTTCCGACGCGACCACAGTCCGAAGCGTCCTCTCATCGAGTTCGGACGCTTTCTCCAGGAGAAGTTTCGAGGCCTTGTCCGCACGCGTCCGGCCCCCGTCGTAAAGCGGCCATTCCACCCTGACGGAAAGCAGGATGTCGGATTCGGGGGGAATCACAGCATCGGAGTCGGACAAAAGAGTCGACGCCAGGGAGGCATCAACGGTCGGGTGCATTCCCATGGAAGCGATCCGGGTCGCCACGGAGGCCGCCGCCCTTTCGAGTTCCACTCGCCGGGCGTCGGGCCTTGACCTCCATGCCACATCCGGGTCCGCGACGAGGTCCATCTCGAAAGGACCGGGCATCTCCGACGGTTCGACAGCTTCTCCCCCGGCCAGGCGAGCCATGAGCGAGAGGGCGTCCCTCAGCAGGGCCTCCGCCTCGGTCCTGGCAGCCCTTGCCTTTTCAACCTGGACCTCCGCCCGGAAAACATCCAGCTTTGCCACCGTTCCCTGGTCGAATCGAACCCGGGAAACCCGAAGGTCCTCCTCCCGCTGGGCCAGGATGGAAACATAGAGCGAAACGGCGCTTTTCGCCGCCGCAGCGTTCCAGTAAGCCGCCTCCGCTTCCCGCAGGAGGGAGGCGGCGAACTCGCCGAGGCGGGCCTCCTGGATGCGCGCCGACAATTCCGCCTGCCGGATGGCCAGCCTGTCAAGCCCCCAAAGGTCGAGCCGCTTGCCGACCCCCAGGGAAAGGGTACTCTCCCCGAACTCTTCCCGGAGCACGCGTCCGGAAGAGCCCTCGAGAGCAACCTGCGGACGCGTGGCGCCGGTCACGACCTCCACGAGACGGAACAGGGCCTCGACCCGCGCCGCCGAGGCGGCCAGTTCGGGGTTCCCTCTCGCCACGATCTCCAGGTACTCCCCGCTCTTGACCGCAGGCGCCGCCAGGGCGGGCGAAGCGGCCCCGAAGAAACCCGCCGACACCGCAAGCAAAAGGACAAGAAGCCTCTTCATCGCGCGTTCCCCCCTTTCCGGAAACCGCGGGCCACTTCCTCGACCTCCCTGCGAAAGGCCCGGCCGAAGTAATACTGCCTCGCGAAGCTCAACTCCCGCTGGGCGTGGAGTTTCGCCTTTTCGATATCCTCGGGGGGGACGGCCTCCCATTCCCTGGAGATCATCTCCCTCTCGCGGGATGCCACCGAATCGGCAGCCTTCCCGTAAAAGGCCAGGTCCTCCAGGGGGATACCCAGGGCCACAAGGGCCTTGACCTTGGAAGCCGCGTTGAAATCCCCCTCGTCGAACTCTACCGGCTTTTCGGGCCGCAGGATCCCCAGTTCAAGCATGCGGTCCAGGACTTCCGGTTCCAGGCCCACCGCTTCCAGCAATTCGTCCCTCCCCATCCGGGCGGACAGGGGACTGGTTCCCCCGAAAAGAAAGTCGTCGAGTTTTTCCCTCGCGTTCAGCAGGGCCATGGGACCCCCCTGCTTTTCGACGAGCGCCCTGATGTCGGCGATGGAGTGGTTCATCCTCCTCTGCAGGAGGCGAATCGTCTCGATCAGCTTCGGGTAGCGTGCGTCGTACCACGACATGTTCGCGCTCGTCTTTTCGGGCGGGGGAAGCAGCCCCTGGGACAGCCAGTAGAGAATCGTGGCCCGGGTTTCCCCCGTCAGTTCTTCCAGTTCCTTCATCTTCAGGCCCTTCCTGGGCCGTTCGCCGGGCATAAGCCATCCCTCCCGATTCACGGTTCTCAGTGACGCCTTAAAAAGTATAAAGTGCCACCTTCTGCTCTGCAACGGATAAAAAAGGGAAAAACAGGGGGGTGAAGGACCTGCATTGAGGCGGGCCGACGGTAAGGTTCCCGAAGACTTGAAATCCGCGTGGCACTATAATGGGAACCTGCCGGTAAAAGGGGGAGTTGGCTTGAGCCGAAATATGAGGGCTTTCGCCGCTGCGGCATTGATCGCCGCCTGCGGCGCTTTTGTGCTTTTCACGTCCTCCGCCTGCGCGGAGGACCGCTTCACCTGGGGCGAATGGACGTACATGGAAGGGCAGTTCCTGAGACAGGCCCTTCCGCCGGTTCCGCTTCTGGGGGCCTCGACGTTCGCGGGGGAGGACGGGCAATGGTACAGGCTGGTCATCGTGCCGGACGCCAAACCCGAACCGATCGAGACCCCGCCAGAGGCGGCCGCCCTCGGCCTCCCCGGGAAACCGTTTTTCTGGGGGCCGTGGGTGATCTCCTCCGGGCGGCGCCTGCGGGTCCTGTTTCCCTTCCCCGAATTCCAGGAGGGCGGTTACCTGGTCCATCCGTCCGGGAAGTGGTACGAGTGGGATGACGCGAGGAAGCGGCTCCGCTCCGCGGAGCCACTGGAGGGATACGTCGACGTCAGGCCCGGAAAGTGAATGAAGGCAGGAGGAGGGCCCGCGGGTACACCCGCGGGCCCTCCTCCTGCCTTTTGCCCCGGCTAGCGGCCGAAGACCGCCGCGTCGTCCAGTTCCGATTCGATTTCCAGCAGGCGGTTGTACTTCGCGATCCGTTCGCTGCGGCAAGCCGACCCGGTCTTGATCTGTCCGCCGCCCATGGCAACGGCAAAGTCCGCCATGAAGGTGTCTTCCGTCTCCCCTGAACGATGGGAGATGACATACCCCCAGCCGGCCTTGCGGGCCATCTCGATGGCCTCGATGCTCTCGGTCACGGTGCCGATCTGGTTGAGCTTGATCAGCACGGAGTTGGCCGCCTTTTCGGCGATCCCCCGCTCGATGAACCGGGTGTTCGTGACGAAGAGGTCGTCACCCACGATCTGCACCCGGTCGCCGATTTCCCTGGTGAGGGCCGCGAAGCCTTCCCAGTCGTCCTCGGCATGCCCGTCCTCGATGGAAAGGATCGGGTACTTCTTCACCCAGTCGGCATACATGGCCACCATCTCCGCCGACGTCCGCTTTCCCTGCCCCGACTTGGCCAGGTCGTAGGAACCGTTCTCCCAGAAAGAGCTGGCCGCGGGGTCCATGGCGATGGCCACCGCTTTCCCAGGCTCGTAGCCTGCCGCTTCTATGGCCTGGACCATCAGTTCCAGGGCTTCCTCGTTGCTCTTCAGGTCGGGGGCGAAACCACCCTCGTCACCCACGCCCGTCGCATAGCCGCGCTTCTTCAGGATTCCCTTGAGGGCATGGAAGGTTTCGGCACCATACCGGAGGGCCTCCGCGAAGTTGGGGGCGCCCACCGGGAAGATCATGAATTCCTGCAGGTCGACGCTGTTCTCGGCATGCTTGCCCCCGTTGATGATGTTCATCATCGGCACCGGCAGCCTTCGGGCGCCGCACCCGCCCAGGTAGGCATAAAGCGGGAGCTCGCAGTCGATGGCGGCCGCGCGGGCCACGGCCATCGAAACGCCCAGGATGGCGTTCGCACCCAGCTTCGCCTTGTTGGGGGTCCCGTCCATCTCGATCATCATCCGGTCGATCTGTCCCTGGCGTATGGGATCCATCCCCAGGAGCCCGGGACCCAGGATCTCGTTGACGTTGGTCACGGCCTTGAGGACGCCCTTGCCCCCGAAACGATTCTTGTCGCCATCCCGGAGTTCGACGGCCTCGTTTTCTCCCGTCGAGGCCCCGGAGGGCACCGAGGCGCTCACCCTCGCCCCGCTGTCCAGTTCCACGAAGACCCGGACCGTCGGGTTTCCCCTGGAATCGAGGATCTCCATCGCGCTCACATCGCAAATTCGGCTCATTTTTATCCACCCTTTCCTTTCGCGGTCTAACCCGGCTCGAGGCCGGGCCTTGTTTTCGCTTCCAATTGTAGCGCGGTTTTCCCGGGAAGCAGCCCCTTCGGGATAAAATGAAGAAAAGGGGGGAATGTCCATGCGCTCCATCGCCTTGCTTTGCCTCGTTTCATTCCTTCTCTCCGCGACGCCCGTTCCCGTTTGCGCCGCGGAGAAGGACGCACCCTCGGCCTTTTCGGCCTGGACCTTCATCCGGGCCTTCATGGATAAGATCGTGAACGCGCCGCCCGAAAAGGGTTTCTTCGAACGTGTCCTCGATTTCCTGCGCGAAGTCGGTTTCTTCGGGCCGAAGAGGGACGCGGGCACCCGGCCTGCCAGGGGAGAGCCGTCACATGCGTAAAAAGATCGTCCTGGCCGCCCTTTTCCTTACGGTCGCCCTGACCGGGGCCTGGCTGTTCCTCCCGGGCAACATGCGGATATCCGTTCCACCTCCCGCAGCCCATCCCTCAAGCCCCCTGCCCGAACCCCCGGTTTCCTCCATCGAGCTGCCTCTCTCCGTTTCGGTGGAGGAGCTGAAAAGCATGGCCCGCACGCGCCTGCCGGAGGAAATCAGCGGCTCGAATCCCGTGCGGGAGAGCCTCTTCGACGGGAGGGGGACCTATCTCGTAAAGAAGGACGGGGACCCGGACGTGAGGGTCGACGGGGACCGGCTGGTCCTTTCCGTGCCGGTTGCCTTCCATGCCCGCCTCAACGGCACGGGAAGCGCCCTCGGGATTTCCGTCCCCGTTTCCCTGTCCGCGGACGGGGCGGCCACGGTGGAACTCTCCATGAAACCGTCGGTCTCGTCCGACTGGAAGGTGCGCACCCAGCCGAGGATCCTGCTGAAATGGCGCCGGCCCCCCTCTTCGAGGATCCTGGGGATCCGGGTGACGTTCCAGGCTGCCGCGGAAGAGTTCCTCCGGTCCCGCATCGAGGAAGCCCTTCCCCGGATCGATGCGGCGCTCAACGAATCCCTGGAACTGGAAGAACGTGCCGGGGAAACCTGGAAGGAGATACAGGAACCGGCCCGCCTGTCGACCTCGCCGGACCTCTGGCTGAGCGTCCGTCCGAGGGCGGTCCATCTTCCCCCTGTCGATCTCAAGCCGGACAGGGTTCTTTTGAACGCACGCATTGAAACCCTTCTTGCGCTCGACACCCGGGAACCGCAGAAAAGCCGGGCTCTCCCCCTGCCCCCGGTCTCGACGGCGGGGACCGATCCGGCGAAGACAGGATTTGCCCTCCAGCTTCCCGTCCTCCTCGGTTACGGGGAGATCAACCGGAAGTTGGAAACGGAACTCGCCGGCCGCACCCTCTCCCTGGGGGGAGGCAAAACGCTGACGATCGAGAAAACCACGGTTTCCGCAAACGGAGATCGCCTGGTCCTTGCGGTGGAGATCAGGGCCGTCGAAGGGGCGGGACTGTTCTCCGCTAGACGGGTCGGTACGGTCTATATCCTGGGAACCCCGAAATGGGACCGCAACCGGCAGGAAGTTCGGCTGGATTCGGTTGATTTCGACGAGGGAACGACCCGCGGACTCCTCCGGACGGCAACCTGGATCAACCGTCCCATCCTGCTGGACAGCCTGCGGAAAGCCGCCGTCTTCAGCCTGTCGGGCCCTGCCGGTGAGGCCCGGAAGACCCTGGGCAGCCTCCTGGAAACGCGAAAGATCGGGAAGGACCTTTCTTTCGGCGGGTCGGCCAGGCAGGTTGCCCTGGAATCGGTCTCAGTCACGGAAGAGGGCCTGGCCCTGCTGGTCAGGGCGGAGGGAACGGCCTCCCTGGAGTGGACTCCGGGCGCACGGTAGGTACCGGGGGGCTACATCCCCGGCACGCTCATCTTCTGGAAGCCCGCCGGAACTTCGAACAGGGCGTCGGAAACGCCGCCCTTGCGGATGTTTTTGTACTCGTGGGTCGAAACGCCCTCGGGCCCTTTCACTTCGCCCTTGATGGGCCAGCCGAGCTCCGCGGAAAACCACTGGGTGATCACGGTGCCGTTTTCGGTCACCTGGATCTTTTCGCAGTCAAACCCGTTGACCGTTTCCCTGCCGAGCCGCTTGACCTTCGCGGGATCGGTCCTGTCCGCAAGGGAGGGATCCTCTGCACTTTCCTTCATCTTCATCTCCATGTAGACTTTTTCTTCCACCATGAGGACCCAGGAGAGTTTCCTGTCCATCCGGAGGATCGTGACCATCTTTTCCCCGCCCTGGCTGAGTTCCTGGCGGATGCCCTGTCCCTTGACGAAAACCTTGCCCGACAGGCTCCCCCCGTCGGGCGCCTTCATCACCATGTCCGCGGAAAACTCGGCGGCAAGCGCTGCGCCTCCCGCCAGCAGGATCGCCAGCATCCCTGCAAGAAGAATCCTTCCAAGCTTCCCGGATCCGGGTTTGCCGATCATGATCCCCTCCCCTTCCTGCACAAGGCAAATATGGTCTATGATTGGGATTGTCCCTGCCCAACGGGAATTATGCAAGTCGATCGAGGGAGGAATCGCCATGAAGCAAAACCCTGTCGTCGTCGTGAGCTTTCCAGTCGAACCCGAAGGGAGGGCGCTGCTGGATCGTGAACTGGGCGAGGTTTCACGCCTGGTCTTCCTGAAGGAACTGGAGGGAAGCGAAAGGCGGAGGAAGGCCCTCGAATCGGCCGACATCCTGATGAGCTTCATGCTGGGGCGGGAAATCCCCTCTTCCGAGCTCCCTCTTCTCAAGAACCTGGAGTTCTTCCAGTCGCTCCTGGCAGGCGTGGATGCCCTGCCTTTCTCCCTGATGCCGAAGAACGCCCTCATCTGCAGCAACGCCGGGGCCTGGGCCGATCCGCTCGCGGAGCATACGCTGGCCATGACCCTGGCGCTCGGCAAGAACCTGGTGCCCCTGCACAACAAGCTGGCCCGGGGGGAATTCGAAAACAAGCGCGAAAGTCTCTGGTTCAGGAAATCCTCTGCGGCCATCATCGGCTTCGGGGGCATCGGCAAGGCCGTTGCCCGCCTTTTCCGGGGTCTCGGGATGCAGATCCGCGCGGTCAACACGACAGGCCGAACCACCGAACCGGTGGACTGGATCGGCACCATGGACAAGCTCGAGGAAGCCGTCCGCGACGCCCGGGTGATCGTCCTGAGCCTTCCGCTCACGCGAAGGACCCGCGGGATGATCGGGACCCGGGAACTGGAGTGGATGAGAAAGGACGCCATCTTCGTCAACGTGGCCCGGGGAGCCCTGGTCCAGGAAAAGGCCCTCTACGACCACCTGAAGGCCCACCCGGAATTCAGGGCGGGCATCGACACCTGGTGGATCGAACCCCCGACCCACGGCGAATTCCGCACCGAGTACCCGTTCTTCGAGCTGGAAAACGTGCTTGGCTCCCCTCACAACTCCAACCTCGTGAGCGGGATCTTCCCGTACGCCCTGAAGGCCGCCGTCGAAAACGTCCTCCGGCACCTCGCGGGCGAACCGACCAGGGGCCTCGTGGACCCTGCGGACTACATCGAGGAGTGACGGGATGAGGATCATCCTGGTCGGGGCGGGAGAGGTCGGCCTGAGCGTGGCGCGCGACCTGATCAAGGACGGGCACGACCTCACCATCGTCGAACGAGACGAAAGCCTGGCGCAAAGAGTCGACGACGAACTGGACGCCCGGGTGGTCCGCGGCAACGGGGCCAGGCCGCAGGTCCTGGAGGAAGCCGGTCTCGGTGAAGAAGGCGGCGTCGATCTCCTGATCGGGGCCACCGACAAGGACGAGGTCAACATCCTCGCCTGCTGGATCGC
>ENA-ORXD01002644-ORXD01002644.1-sediment-metagenome-genome-assembly--contig:-NODE-2644-length-11528-cov-3.382499_pt1 | contig 11528 bp, 13 predicted proteins | sample MGYA00237862_ERZ511471 | MGnify/ENA metagenome assembly ERZ511471 | reverse complement strand
AACAGCCGAGAGAATCAGAGCGCAGTGTCTTCGTCGATGAACACCTGAAATCTTATCCCGATCAGTGGGCCTTTCTGGCTTCCATCCGTCCCATGTCCCGACGGGAACTGGAAGACGCCATTCTGCGTGCCAGCGGCGGCCGCCATCCCCTGGATGTGGCCTTTGCCTCCGAGGAAGAAGACAGCAAGCCATGGCAGCGGCCATCGCCTGTACCCGCCCGGATTGCCGGTCCACTGCCGGAATCGTTGACCCTGGTGCTGGCCAACCAGATTTTCATCGCCAAGGCCGATCTGCCACAGCCGCTGGCCAATCGTTTGATTCGGCTCGTCGCATTCCAGAACCCTGAGTTTTACAAGGCCCAGGCCATGCGCCTGCCGGTGTGGAATAAACCGCGCATCATCGGTTGCGCCGAGAATTTCCCCCAGCATATCGGCCTGCCGCGAGGCTGCCTCGATGCGGTGCTCGACCTGTTACAGGAGAATGACATCCGTCCGGAGCTGCAGGACGAGCGCCTTTTAGGACGGAAGGTGACGGCCAAATTCACCGGCACCTTGCGCAAGGACCAGAAGGCAGCGGTGCGGGAGATGCTCAAACATGATGTTGGCGTGCTCTACGCTCCGACGGCTTTCGGCAAGACGGTCACCGCAGCCGCCCTGATCGCCCGCCGCAAGGTGAGCACGCTGGTGCTGGTCCATCGCACCGAGTTGCTGCGCCAGTGGCAGGAACGTTTAACCGGATTTCTTGAGTTACCGAAAGGATGCCTGGGTGCAATCGGCGGTGGCAAGAAGAAACCTTCTGGCAAGATCGACATCGCCGTCATGCAGTCACTGTCACGGCGGGAGGATCTAGGTGAACTACTGGATCAGTACGGGCAGATCATCATTGACGAATGTCATCACCTGTCGGCCTTTTCCTTCGAGGCGATCCTCAAGCAGGCAAAGGCTAAATTTGTGGTGGGTCTGACCGCCACGCCGATACGGCGAGATGGTCATCAGCCAATCATCTTCATGCAGTGCGGGCCGATCCGCCACAGCGCCGCCAGGCCAGAAACCGCACCTTCCCAACTGGAGGTCTGGCCAAAAGTGCTGCCCGCGCCGGATATCCCGCCGGATCCACCGATTCAGGAGGTGTTCCGCATCCTTGCCAATGACGGCGACCGCAACCGTCGCATCGCCGGTGATGTGCTGGCCGCCTATCGGGAAGGGCGAAAGGTGCTGGTGCTCACCGAGCGGACAGACCATCTGTCACTGTTAAGGGAAGCGCTGGGGGATGAGCTCGAACACTGCTTTGTCCTTCATGGCCGCTTGTCGAAGAAGCAGCGAACGGCGGTGTTTGCCGAACTGGATGCGTTGGGCGAATCGGCCCCAAGGGTGCTGCTTGCCACCGGCCGCCTGATCGGCGAAGGTTTCGACCACCCGCCGCTCGATACGCTGGTGCTGGCCATGCCGATCTCCTGGAAAGGAACCTTGCAGCAATATGCCGGACGCCTGCACCGGGAACACGCCGACAAGCAGGATGTACGCATCTACGACTATGCCGAGACCAATCACCTCCAACTCGCCCGCATGTGGGACAAACGCCAGCGGGGATACCGGGCCATGGGATATGAGATTAAGGCTATGGATACTGTTATTTTAAAAAGCGATGCGAACCTGAAATAAGATGGCTTCGTAAAAAGTCCTAACGCCGAATTTTCGTGACGATAAATCAATGAGTTATCATGCTCTGTACGGCTGTCGAGAGGGTTTTTACGAGACAGTCAAATAAGACCGGCCGACATTTTAGAATCGCGCCGGTTCAAACAAACGAACAAGGACACCATGACACCAGAACAACTCGAACACTTTCGCCAACTGTTGGAAACCCAGCGGCAGGAGCTGCTGGCGCGCAAGTGCGCCGCCAGGGATTCGACCAGGCCGGTGAAGCTCGATCAGGCCAGTGTCGGCCGCCTCTCGCGCATGGACGCCATGCTGGGGCAGAGGCCATGGCCATCGAGGCTCAGCGACGCCGTGAGATCCAGTTGCAACAGATCTATTCCGCGCTCTCACGTGTTCACAACAGCGATTACGGCCTGTGCACTGCCTGCGAGGAGGAGATTGCCATCCGCCGACTGGAAACAGACCCCGCCGCGATCCTTTGTATCGCCTGCGCTTCCCGGCAAGAGAAGCGCTGAGCCGAATTTATTGCAATCAGGAGCTTTATGATTACCGCCTTTATCGCTGCTGGTCTGGAGCGCCGACCGTTTTGTCGAGGGTTCGGCCTCTACCGCCCGCCATTTCGGCATGCCGCCGCTGTGATCGGCATGGTGATTGTCGGTTTCGGCATCTCCGCGCCGGAGATGCTGGTTTCGGCGCTGGCCGCCTCGCAGGGCAACCCGTGGATCGCGCTTGGTTCGACTCCCGCCGCCCCATTTACAAAAGACAAACCCGTCCACTAACCGCGTCCGGTTGCTGGGCGGGTTTTCTTTTCCTGCGAACTATCAGCGAGTTACGTCGCTTTTGGTGGCGCCGGCCTTTCGGCCTGATCAATCCCTTTTCGGGCCTTACGGCTCGCGAACCGTTTGTTCGCTACGCTCACAAGCCGTTGTCCTGCATCTTTTCCTGCAACCGCTATTCGGTGGGATCTAAGGCAAACTGGTTAATACTCTTCATGACTTGCCCCCGAAGCGACAGCGAAGCGGTATTCCGGCAAACAGGTCGTTGATGTACATGGTCGGTCGCTCCTCGTTTTGGGTTATGCCCTTACTCGAAGTCTCCCTTCGGTCGCTTATCTACCTGAGAGACGAGACAAAAATGCAGGACAGCATTTTTGAACGCCTGCAAGGCGGCCCTGAAGGGGTGGAGCGCAGGGATGCGCGGAATAAAGTGTCGGGCGGTGGCTAACACCAAGGCGCAGGATGCGCCGACTGAACGCACGCAGTGCGGGCCGCAGGCCGCGAAGCCAGGAATGGCGAAGCGTAAATTTTTTTCGCAGTGGCTCCCATGGCCCTTACTTACCGGAGCCGTTTCAGATCTGTCGGATCTCCCTCGAATTTTGAGTTGCACGCCGCATAGCAGATGTTATATTGTCGAATAGTTTTGAATGGCCCACGTGCGCCCAGCGGTTTCGGGTGCGCCAAAGCCCAGAAGATGAACTGCCTTTGGAGGCTGAGCGATGAACAGACAACGTGCCCTGGACCTGCTGAGCCGTAGCAAGCCGGAGCTGCAGGCCCGTTTCGGCGTGACCCGGCTGGCCCTGTTCGGCTCCACCGCCCGTGATACGGCGACCAGCGGCAGCGATGTCGATGTGCTGGTGGCCTTTGACGGCCCGGCCACCTCCAAGCGTTATTTTGGTGTGCAGTTCTACCTGGAGGACCTGCTCGGCTGCCCGGTCGACCTGGTCACCGAAAAGGCCCTGCGGCCGGAGCTGCGCCCCTATATTGAACAGGAGCAGGTCAATGTCTGATCCCAGCCAGCGCGAATGGCGCTTCTACCTCGACGACATGATCGACTTCGCCGGGAAGGTACTCGCCTACACCGACGGGCTCGACCAGGCCGGTTTCGTGGCCAGCGGGCTGACCTACGACGCCACCCTGCGCAACCTGGAGCTGATCGGCGAAGCCGCCACCCATATCCCGGATGAAGTCCGCGCCGCCCATCCTGAAATCCCCTGGCGGATGATCATCGCCACTCGCAACCGCCTCATACACGGCTACCTGGGCATCGACGACGACACCCTGTGGAGCATCATCCAGGATGATGTGCCTGAACTGCTGCCGCTGCTCAAGGCGCTGAAAAACGAGGCGCAATCATGAAACCCGGCAGCGTCAAGATCGTCGACCGCGTCTCCGCCGTCGAGGCGATCAAGCGACTGAATGAAGAGGATCTGCTCTTTCTCAACCGGCTGATCGTCGAGCGGCTCAAGCTCATATGCCAGGCCCGCGCCACCACGCTGATGACCAGCTTCACCAAAGGCGACCGGGTCGGCTTCCAGTCCCCGGATGGCCGGATGCTGGAAGGCATGGTGCTGCGCCTCAACAAGAAGACCATCAGCGTCGCCACCGACGACGGCCACCAGTGGAACGTCGCGCCCGGCCTGCTGCGCCTCGTCCAATCAGCGGGAGATGTCCAATGGCCATGATCCGCCAACCCGAAAACTTCCCGGCAACGGTCAAGGAGGTGCGGCGGCAGCTGGCGCTCTCCCAGGAGGAACTGGCCCACGCCCTCGGGGTGAGCTTCGCCACCGTCAACCGCTGGGAGAACGGCAAGACCATTCCGTCGAAGCTGGCGCAAGCGACGTTTGAGAATTTCTGCACCAGGATGGCAAAACAGGGGAAGTTGAAGCATGACCAGGACTGAGGCCCAAACCCGCGCTGAGCTGATTGACAGCCAGCTCGCCCAATCGGGCTGGAACGTCAAAGACCCCACCCAGGTCATCGAGGAGTTCGACATCCTGACCTCCCTCCCCTTAGGCGTGGCTGAGCCGCGCACGCCTTACGGGGGCCATCAATTCAGTGACTATGTTTTGCTGGGTAAGGACCGCAAACCCCTGGCCGTGGTCGAGGCCAAAAAATCAAGTAGAGATGCCGCCATCGGCCGCGAGCAGGCCAAACAGTATTGCTACAACATCCAGAAGCAACTGGGCGGCGAGTTGCCGTTCTGTTTCTATACCAACGGGTACGACATCTATTTCTGGGATTTGGACAACTACCCGCCGCGCAAGGTGGTTGGTTTTCCGACCCGCGATGATCTGGAACGCTTTCAATACATCCGCCGCAACCGCAAGCCCCTGACCCAGGAGCTGATTAACACCACTATTGCAGGCCGCGATTATCAGATCCGCGCCATTCGCGCCGTGCTGGAAGGCATCGAGCAGAAGAAGCGCGACTTCCTTTTGGTGATGGCCACTGGCACCGGCAAGACCCGCACCTGCATCGCCATGGTCGATGCCCTGATGCGTGCCGGGCACGCCGAAAAGGTGCTGTTTCTGGTCGACCGGATCGCGCTGCGCGAACAGGCGCTGGCCGTCTTCAAGGAGCACCTGACCCACGAGCCGCGCTGGCCCAACGTCGGTGAAAAGCTCATCGCCAAAGACCGCCGCATCTATGTCTCGACCTATCCCACCATGCTCAACATCATCCGGGACGAATCACAGCAGCTGTCGCCGCATTTTTTCGATTTCATCGTGGTAGATGAAAGCCACCGCTCGATTTACAACACCTATGGCGAAGTCCTCAACTACTTCAAGTCCCTCATCCTGGGCCTGACCGCCACGCCGACGGATATCATCGACCATAACACCTTCCAGCTCTTCCACTGCGAAGACGGCCTCCCCACTTTCGCCTACACCTTCGAGGAGGCGGTCAACAACGTGCCGCCGTACCTGTGCAGCTTCCAGGTGATGAAGATCCAGACCCGCTTCCAGATGGAAGGTATCAGCAAGCGCACCATCACGCTTGAGGATCAGAAAAAACTGCTGCTGGAAGGTAAAGAAATTGAAGAGATCAACTTCGAGGGCTCGCAGCTCGAAAAGCAGGTGATCAACAAGGGGACCAACACCCTGATCGTCAGGGAGTTCATGGAGGAGTGCATCAAGGACCCGAATGGCGTACTCCCCGGCAAAACGATTTTCTTCTGTTCGACCAAGGCTCATGCCCGGCGCATCGAAGAGATCTTCGACAAGCTCTTTCCCCAATACAAGGGCGAGCTGGCCAAGGTGCTGGTCTCCGATGACCCCCGTGTTTACGGCAAGGGCGGCCTGCTCGACCAGTTCACCAACAGCGACATGCCCCGCGTCGCCATCAGCGTCGATATGCTCGACACCGGCATCGACGTGCGCGAGATCGTCAATCTCGTCTTTGCCAAGCCGGTCTACTCCTACACCAAATTCTGGCAGATGATCGGGCGCGGCACCCGCCTGCTGGAAACCAGCAAGCCCAAGCCCTGGTGTACCGAAAAAGACGTGTTCCTGATCCTCGATTGCTGGGACAACTTCGAATACTTCAAGCTGCAACCCAAGGGCAAGGAGCTCAAGCCCCAACTGCCCCTGCCGGTGCGGCTGGTTGGGTTACGGCTCGACAAGATCGAAAAGGCCATCGACCTCGCTCAGGCGCACATTGCCGAGCGCGAAATTACCAAACTGCGTAAGCAGATCAGCCAGCTGCCGCATACCTCCGTCATTATCAAGGAGGCGGCCTCGCTGCTTTCCCGGATAGATGAGGAAAACTTCTGGATCACCCTGAATCACCAGCGGCTGGAATTCCTGCGCACCGAGATCAAGCCGCTGTTCCGCACCGTCTCCGAGGCCGACTTCAAGGCCATGCGCTTTGAACGGGATTTGCTGGAATACTCGCTGGCCAGGCTGAGCGAGGAAAAGGAAAAAGCCGAAACCCTCAAGGAGGGTATTGTCGAGCAGATCAGCGAACTGCCGCTCTCGGTTAACTTCGTCAAAGCCGAAGAGGATTTGATTCGCGCCGCCCAGACCAACCACTACTGGGCCAGAACGGATGCCGTTGCTTTGGAAGACGCCCTCGACGAGCTGAACACCCGCCTCGGCCCGCTGATGAAATTCCGCGAGCTACAGACCGGCCCCGGCCCGACGCACCTCGACCTCACCGACGTGCTGCATAACAAGGAATGGGTCGAGTTCGGCCCGCAGCACGAATCGGTCAGCATCAGCCGCTACCGCCAAATGGTCGAGGCCATGATCGCGGAGCTGACTGCGCACAATCCCATCCTGCAGAAAATCAAGGAAGGTGCGGATGTCTCCCCGGACGAGGCCTTTGAGCTGGCCGAGATGCTCCATGCCGAGCACCCGCACATCACCGAAGACCTGCTGCGTCAGGTCTACAAGAACCGCAAGGCCCGCTTCATCCAGTTTATTCGCCACATCCTCGGCATCGAGATCCTGAAGAGTTTCCCCGAAACGGTCAGCGAAGCCTTTGATCAATTCATTGGGCAGCACAGCAACCTGTCCAGCCGCCAGCTGGAGTTCCTGAACCTGCTCAAGGGTTTCATTATCGAGCGCGAGAAGGTCGAGAAGAAAGACCTGATCAACGCGCCGTTCACGGTCATCCACCCGCAGGGGATTCGCGGTGTGTTCAGCCCGGCCGAGATCAACGAAATCTTACAGCTCACCGAGCGTCTGGCGGCCTGATGCATATGAACCGCGAAAGACACGAAAACCACGAAATATCAGAGCGAAACCATTTCCCCGACGCCGAGGAAATGGTCAGGCGATCAATTTCCTGGCGTCAGGAAATTGAGGATACGGCGCTTTTCGGCGGCCACACCACCCAGGTGATGAAAGACCGCTACGGCACTACCAAAATGCGGCCCCTGGCGGACCCTGACCATTGCCGCCAAAAACCTGGCCACCGAGATGACCAACCACAACGTCCAGCAGGAAGACTTGCGGGGCGAGCACGCGATTACCCGCGAACATGTGCAAAACAACGAGAGTGTGCGCGACATGCTCGGCCAGCGCGGCATAAAGCCCGAACGGCTGCCGTCGGAAGAAAAGAAGCTCGTCAAACAGTCCGGCAAGCTACCCGAACAGAAAGACGAAGCATGAACCACGGAATACTCGGATGACACGGAAATGAGTCAGTTGCTTTTTGAGGAAGAGACCTTTGCCATACGCGGCGCTGTCTTCGAGGTTTACCGTGAGATGGGTTCCGGTTTCCTGGAGCCGGTATATCAGGAATGTCTCGAAAAGGAGCTTGTTTCAAGAGGCATCCCGTTTGTGTCGCAACCGGAATTGCTGCTGAACTACAAAGGCACGCCGTTGCGCCAGACTTACAAGCCCGACCTGATCTGCTTTGAGCAGATTATTGCCGAACTGAAAGCCGTTAAAGCCATCGCGCCGGAACACAAGGCGCAGGTGTTGAATTATTTGAAGGCGACGAATCTGAGACTTGGCCTGCTGGTCAACTTCGGCAGCCACCCGAAGGCACAGATTGAAAGACTGATTTTATGAACCACGGAATACACTGAAAACACGGACAGGAACAAATCATTTTTCCGTGTATTCCGTGCCTTCCGTGGTTAACAAAGGAAAAACAACATGCTGCAAAATAATCCCGAACTCAAAAGCAAAATCGACCAGCTCTGGAACAAGTTCTGGTCCGGCGGCATCAGTAACCCGCTCACCGCCATCGAGCAGATCACCTATCTGCTGTTCATGAAGCGGCTCGACGAGCTGGACCAGAAAAAGCAGGCCGATGCCGAGTGGACCCGCGAGCCCTACACCTCCAAATTTGAAGGGACATGGATACCGCCGGAATACCGCGCTAAAGCAAGGGATGACGACAGCCAAAAAGAGACAGACAAACGCCAGGCCGACGCCAAAATGTATGAGGTCGAACGGCGTACCCTGCGCTGGAGCGAGTTCAAGCACTATCACGCCGAGGAGATGCTTCTGCACGTGCAGACCAAGGTCTTCCCCTTCCTCAAGGACATGAACGGGGCCGAATCCAACTTTTCTCACCACATGCGCAATGCCGTGTTTATTATTCCAACCGGACGACTGCTGGTGGAAGCAACAAAAACCGTCGACGAGATCTTCGAGATCATGGAGAAGGACTCGCGGGAGAAAGGCCAGGCCTTTCAGGATATCCAGGGCGATGTCTACGAGATGCTCCTCTCCGAGATTGCCACCGCCGGCAAAAACGGTCAGTTCCGCACCCCGCGCCACATCATCAAGCTGATGGCCGACCTGGTGCGGCCGCAACTGGGCCACCGTATCGCCGACCCGGCCTGTGGTTCCGGCGGCTTCCTGCTCGGAGCCTACCAGTACATCGTCACCCAACTGGCCATTAAGGCGGGAACCAATGACCTGAAGCCTGATGAAGATGGTTTTGTTCGAACGTCGGTCGCAGCTGCCTTCGACGAAAAACGGCAGGCGATTCTGCAGGCCTCGCTCTTCGGCTACGACATCGATGCCACCATGGTGCGCCTGGGGCTGATGAACCTGATGATGCACGGCATCGACGAGCCCAACATCGACTACAAGGACACTCTCTCCAAAAGCTACCTGGAAGAGGCCGAATACGACATCGTCATGGCCAACCCGCCCTTTACCGGCAGTATCGACAAGGGCGACATCAACGAAAACTTGCAGCTATCCACCACCAAGACCGAGCTGCTCTTTGTGGAGAATATTTACCGCCTGCTGAAAAAGGGCGGCACCGCCTGCGTCATCGTGCCGCAAGGGGTGCTGTTCGGCGCAGGCCTCGCGTTCAAGATGTTGCGGAAGATGCTGGTGGAGCGCTGCGACCTCAAGGCCGTCATCACCATGCCCAGCGGCGTGTTCAAGCCCTATGCCGGGGTCAGCACCGCCATCCTGCTCTTCACCAAGGTCTGGGGGCCGAAGGACAAGGTCACCCAACCGGCTACCGAGTATGTCTGGTTCTACGAGATGCAGGCCGATGGCTATTCTCTGGATGATAAGCGCAGCAAGCAGGAAGGGTATGGCGATTTGCAGGATATCGTGGCCCGGTTCCACTGTCGGGATGCGGAGAAGGATGTGGATCGGACCGCGAAATGGTTTTGTGTATCTCGGGCGGATATCGAAGCTGAGGTTTATGACCTTTCGTTGTCTCGCTACAAGAAAGATGTGTTTGAAGAGGTGGAGTATGAAGCGCCGGGGGTGATATTGGAGCGGTTGTTGGTGGCTGAGCTTGGGGAAGATTTTTTTAACCACGGAATGCACGGAGAACACGGAAAAGAGGTCTCACGCGAAGGCGCGAAGGCGCGAAGTGAAAAGATGGGCGGGATTGTGCGGGAGTTGCTGGAGTTGCGGGGGATGGTTGGATGAGCGATTCAAACGAAAAACGGCAATCCCGAGGCCGGCAGAAACCGCAGGCGTCGTTTCCTGTTGCCGGGAAATCGCCGGTTCTGCCCGTCGATTATCAGACCACGCTGGCTGACCTGAAGCAGCGTATTGCCAACGAGCGGCTACGTGTAACCTTATCCGCCAACGCGGCAATGGTCCTGCTCTATTGGGATATCGGACAAACCATCCTGACCCGACAGGATCAACAGGGCTGGGGCGCAAGAATCATCGACCGGCTCTCCGAAGACCTCAAAGAGGCGTTTCCGGAAATGAGCGGCTTCTCTCCGCGAAACCTGAAATATATGCGAAAGTTTGCCGAGCAATGGCCCGACCGGGAAATAGTGCAGCGCACCGCTGCACAAATTCCATGGCGCAGCAATCAGCTCTTGTTGGATAAATTGAACCATCAGGAAACCCGGTGCTGGTATGCACAAAAGACAGCAGAACACGGCTGGAGTCGCGATATTCTGGCTCTGCAGATCGAGAGTCGACTTCATGAACGGCAGGGCAAAGCCGCCAACAACTTCGGTCTGACCCTGCCGCCTGCAGAATCGGACATGGCCGCGCAGGTCTTCAAGGATCCCTATCTGTTTGATTTTCTCGGTACCGCCGACACCCGCAAGGAGCGCGAGGTCGAACAGGCCCTGGCCGATCATGTGCAAAAATTCCTCTTGGAACTCGGTGCCGGATTCGCCTTTGTCGGCCGGCAGGTGCTGCTGGAGGTCGGCGATCAGGATTTCCGCCTTGACCTGCTCTTTTATCATCTCAAGCTGCGCTGTTATGTGGTCATTGAATTGAAAGCCGTCCCCTTCGATCCCGGTTTTGCCGGAACGCTGAATCTGTATCTCTCCGCCGTGGATGATTTGCTGCGCCACCCCGACGACAAACCGACCATCGGCCTGCTGCTCTGTAAAAGCAAAAACGATCTGGTCGTCGAGTACGCCCTCGACGGTTTCCGCCGTCCCATGGGTGTCGCCCAATGGGAAACACAACTGACGCAAAGCCTGCCGGAAGACCTTAAGGGTTCGCTGCCGACCATCGAAGAGATTGAGGCGGAATTCGGGGAGGACGGAGAATGAAAAGGATGTATAACCACGGAATGCACGGAGAACACGGAAAAGAGGGCTCACGCGAAAGCTCGAAGACGCGAAGGGAAGAGATGGGAGGGATTGTGCGGGAGTTGTTGGAGTTGCGGGGGATGGTTGGATGACCACGTTCAAATCACTGCGGGAGCTAGTTACTTTCAGGGGTGGCGGCACTCCGTCAAAGCAAGTTCCTGAATACTGGAATGGGGGTATTCCTTGGGCGAGTGTCAAGGATTTCACGGCGACGTCATTGTCTGAAACACAAGACTTCATCAGCCAAGAAGGTCTTAGAAACAGTTCAGCGAATCTCATTCCATCTGGTCACGTCATCATCCCCACGAGAATGTCTCTGGGGAAAGCGGCAATCAACACCGTAGATTTGGCAATAAATCAAGACCTGCGGGCACTTGTTCCAAAGTTGCCTTTGGATACGCAATTCTTGCTGCATGCAGTCTTGTCTCTGAAAGATGAGATCGTCAAAAAGGGATCTGGGGCGACGGTCAAGGGCATTACCCAAGAAGAGCTGTACAAACTTGAGATTGCCTTTCCACCCCTCGACGACCAAAAGCGCATTGCCCATCTGCTCGGCAAGGTGGAAGGGCTGATCGCCCGGCGCAAACAACACCTGCA
>ENA-ORXD01002640-ORXD01002640.1-sediment-metagenome-genome-assembly--contig:-NODE-2640-length-11533-cov-3.731058_pt1 | contig 11533 bp, 9 predicted proteins | sample MGYA00237862_ERZ511471 | MGnify/ENA metagenome assembly ERZ511471 | reverse complement strand
AGACCGCCCTTCTCTATGCCTCGACCGGCTTGATTATCGCAATCCTCTCCGGTTGGGTCATCGGCAAACTGAAAGTTGAACGTTTTGTAGAAGAATGGGTTTACGAAATAAAAGCAGGCGATTTTCAGATGGCAGAACAGAAAATAACTTTCAATGACAGGATTCAGGCGGGCTGGACTGCCGTTGTGGATATCGTTTCCAAGATCTGGATTTTCATTATGGCGGGCATTGCCATCGGTGCGGCCGTGCACGGCTATGTGCCGGAAAACTTCATGGCCTCGATCATGGGCAGGGAGGCGTGGTGGTCGGTTCCTCTGGCGGTTTTAATCGGCGTTCCGCTTTATTCCAACGCGGCAGGCATTATTCCAATTTTGCAGGCACTGCTTGAAAAAGGAGCTGCTTTAGGAACTGCACTGGCATTTATGATGTCCGTGATAGGATTATCGCTTCCGGAAATGATTATTTTAAGAAAAATTATCAAACTGCCTCTAATTGTAATTTTCATTAGCGTCGTCGCTACAGGTATTATGATGGTGGGATTCATTTTCAATTGGATTTATTGATATAAGGAGAATTTATGTCTGAACATGTTGCCAAGAAATTATCCTTTCTTGATCGTTATCTGACTCTATGGATTTTTGGCGCTATGATTCTGGGTGTGGCGCTTGGCTACTTCATTCCCGGAGTAGAATCGTTCATTAATACGTTTCAGGTAGGCACAACCAACACCCCCATCGCTGTAGGTCTCATTTTAATGATGTATCCTCCTTTTGCCAAGGTAAAGTACGAAGAGTTGCCGGAAGTATTTCATAACGGGAAAGTTCTCGGACTCTCGCTGGTACAAAACTGGCTGATCGGGCCGGTTTTAATGTTCGTTCTGGCGATTGTCTTTTTGCCGGACAAACCTGAATACATGGTGGGATTAATCATGATCGGTCTGGCGCGCTGCATCGCAATGGTCATCGTCTGGAATGAACTGGCCAAAGGCAGCACGGAATACGCCGCAGGTCTTGTCGCTTTCAACAGCATCTTCCAGGTTCTCTTTTACAGCGTTTTCGCCTGGTTTTTTATTATGGTTCTTCCACCCTATTTCGGATTTTCCGGCAGTATCGTCGATATCAGCATCCGGCAGATCGCCGAAAGCGTTTTCATCTATCTGGGCATCCCCTGCATGGCCGGAGCACTGACCAGGCTTGTCGGCGTCAAACTCATGGGAAAAGAAAAATATCATTCGCGCTTTGTGCCGCTGATCAGCCCCTTGACACTCATCGCACTTCTCTTCACCATTGTGGTCATGTTCAGTCTGAAAGGCAATCTGATTATTACGCTTCCCATGGACGTTGTTAGAATCGCGATCCCTCTGCTTATCTATTTTATAGCCATGTTTCTGGTATCGTTTTATCTGGGGAAAAAACTGGGAGCGGACTATTCCAAAACGACAACATTGGCTTTCACAGCAGCCAGCAATAATTTCGAACTGGCGATTGCTGTAGCCATTGCCGTATTTGGCATCAATTCCGGTGCGGCGTTTGCCGCCGTCATCGGCCCGCTGGTGGAAGTTCCGGTCATGATCGGTCTGGTTAACGTGGCTTTAAAATTTAAGCAGAAATTTTTCTTGAAATAATATATACAGCAGCTTGTAAAAACAGAACAATATCGAAGTGGTCGGAAGAATTGCTCTGCCCCGATAAATCGGGATTCGTCATAACCGATGAGGATGCCATTGATGGAATTTATTAGAAAATACCGGATTTTGATCACTATAGTATTGTCACTGACCGGCATCGGCTTTATGGCGTACTATGATTACTGTGGTACAACCTGCAGTTATCTGAAGGGTGATATTTTCGGTATGGATCTCAAGTGGATTGGCATTGCCTATATGTCGACCATTATTTTTTTTGCCGCGTTAAATCAATCTCATTTTGTGCGGGCAATGCTTGCCGGGGGGCTGGGAGTGGAAGTGCATCTGTACTCCTTCCAGGTGCAAAATGTCGTTTACTGTCCTTTTTGTCTTGCATTTTCGGTGGTGTTGATTTTATCTTTTATCATAAATTATGAAGTTCCATCCGTCTGGCGGGAAAAACGCAGTCGGATGTGGCTCTATTTTCTCGGGGAGGTCGATTTTTCGATGTTCAGGATTTACAGACTGCCTTTGTTGCTTTTCAGTTTAATTGGATATTTATTTATTTTGCTCACATTTTCCGGTTCCGTCACACCGGCCTACGGAGAAAAAAATGCTAACAACGTGCCGTCTCTGGGCAACGTCATGTATGAAATCATTGTATTTGCCGATTATTTCTGCCCGCCGTGCAAAGTCATTGATGCCAAAGCAGAACCTCTATTGAAAGAATTACTTGCCACGGACAAAGTGAAAATAACGTTCGCTGACGTTCCTTTTCATAAAGAATCAATTTTTTACGCCAAGTACTATCTTTACTCAGCCAATGCCAATCCCGAAGCGGAAAAAATTTTTCACATCCGTCGTCTGCTTTTTGAAGCGGCACAGGTAAAAAACATCGAGAAAGAAAGAGCTCTGCGTGATTATTTGACGGAGCAGAAGATTTCACTCAAACCGTTCAATGAAAAATTATTGTTCCCCGCACTCACCACAATGATTAAAAAACACGATGTCAGGGCAACACCATCCTGTGTTGTCAAATATTCGGAAAAAGACGTCAGAAAATTTGTCGGCGGACAAGATATCTGGAATGGACTGATGGCATTAAAGGAACATTTGTCCAAAGAGAAATAATTTACAAATTTATTTTCGCCGGTATTTCGCCTGAAAATTTTCATTTAAAAAGCAAATTAACCGCCGAGTTTAAAACTCATCTATTTGTTGTTGTGACTGCCTTTGAGCAAAAAGCATCCTGATTTGCCCATAATCTCTTTCATCAGGGGCAACCACACATAAACAATAATTTCCGTTTCCCGGCCAATTACATGTTTTACGCGATAGCAAGGCGTCTTGATTGCTTCTTCAATTGGCTGATTTGGCGTCTGAAACGGACGGCTTGATCATTTTGTTTGGATTCCAGCGCCTGTAATCTTAAGGCTTTCATTTCACGGATTTTTGCCTTGAGTTCAGGTTTGGTCATTTTAATTTTTCCGATATGTTTCTTTTTCTTAACCGGTGTTTCGTCTTTAATGCCACGCGCTTCTTTAATGAAGGCAACGATTTCCTCCTTTTTCATGTCGTGAATTGCCCTTTCGTGAGGAATCTCCTCGGCAATCTCGCGTAGTTCTTTAATGGTTAATTTTTCCAGATGCTTCTCGTCATGTTCTTTGTGAACTTTTTTATGGGTTTCTTCCGACATCGCCAATAGACCTCCTTAATTTTTTATAATCAGGTTATCAAATTGCAATACTTAAAAATAGACATTCATCTTTGGGCTGCATACATCTATCTGGCTTAACTAATATAATATATTATTTAACAGATTTATGACTACTTGTAATAGAGTTGCACGTCATACATTTTAAATAATAATAAATGATGACCTGCTTTTTTACAAATTTTTTTTATTATAATTGCGGGGAATAATATAATCAAATAAAATTTCCAGGAGGCTTTCGATGTTGAAGAGGAGTTTCATGATAATTTTAGTGCGAACATTTTTTATTTTGGTCGCAACCGCTTCCCCCGCAGGCAAGTATCCATGAAAACTCGTCGATATAAAAAACGGCTGCCGGACTTACACAAGCGATATCCGGCAAGGAGTACATTGCGGCTAAAACTACCTGTATTAGTCCTTCCGTAATCACGGGTATGAACCCTAGGGCAAGCCCTGAACGATAATTCCGCCCCAAGGGGCGGGGTATTATACCCATGCCGTTAGGTTATCGTCCCGCTATGCTTCGCACGCAGGATAATTCAACTAGCAGATATTACTGCACGGCGTTTGTAATATCTGAGTTTCATTAAAATTTGAGTCTCACAATAAAAACCATCTATATGGTTCTAAAAATATGCCCGATTATCCAAAATGGATGGAAGATTGCGCAGAAATAAAATTTTTAAAGCATATGATGACAATGATGGTTTCATCTTCTGGCACCACCAGCATGCTCACTTCAAGACAGATAGAGATATGATCCTTCAGTTCCATATGACAACTGAATGGGTTGACCGACCAATTTTTAAAAAGTAGCTCGCGGACATCAGTTATGCGTAACCTTCTTGTAACGGTTATGTTTCATTTCCGAAAACCGCTTAATTGTTTTTTGAGTATTTCCTTTAAAGAGATTAAAGTCAACAAGCTGTTAATATCAGGCATGTTTTTTTGTATTATTTTGTTAGTCAATGCTTGACTTTCTGATTTTATCAATATATAAATTACAATTTGTATAAAGGCATGCATACGGACGTCCCCATCGTCTAGAGGCCTAGGACACGGGCCTTTCACGCCTGTAACCGGGGTTCGAATCCCCGTGGGGACGCCAATGAAAAAATAAAAAGGGGGGAAGTTTTCCAGATTCCCCCCTTTTTTTAATTTCAATTTCAGTGCTATTCTTCTTCTTTTTTCTTAGTTGCTTTCTTTTTCGGAACCGCTTCATCGCCTTCGGCTGGTTGTTTCTTTGCCTTTTTCGGAGCTGCTTCATTAGCGGTGGCGGCTGTCTTTTTTACTTTTTTTGGAGCCGCTTCTTCCTTGACGACGGGTTTTTGTGGCTCTTCTACAGATTTCTCCCCTTGAGGTCCAGGCTTCTTCTTCGGTTCTTTATCAACAGCCTCCTCTTTCTTTTTTGGTTTAGGTTTGGCTTCATCATGTTTTACTTCAGAAGATTTTTCTTTTACCGGGACGGCCGCTTTTTCTTCTTTTTTCATTGATTCATCAGCCAGTTTTTGTGCTTTGGCTTTAGCTAATTCCTGAACGCGTTGAACAAATTTATCAAGCGCCGCAATTCTTGCATTAGTTTCTCTAATTTTTGATTTCAGACTTTTAACAAGAGGATCTTTTGACGCTTTTTCTTTATCGATTCCTTTCTGATCCAATTGCTGCAGTCGTATGGCCAGTTTTTTTTCAAATATCCGGAGTTGTTCCATCCTTACATTTTTACTTTTTGAAGCCATTTTCCCTCTCCTTATTTTTTAAATATTGAATAGTGCAATAACAATATTTTTAATTAAAATCTATAAATATTTACCATTTATAAGATTAATTTTCCCTCTGAAATTATCGTCACTTCTTCATTTTAGAGTCAAAAATCCGATGGTTTCAATATGATCCGTCTGAGGAAACATATCCAAAGGTATCAGGCTCTCCAAATTATAACCCCATTCATTTAAAGATTTAATATCCCGTGCCTGTGTAGACGGATTGCAGGAAATATAAATGATCCTTTGCGGCTGTAAATTTGCCATCGTCTTTAATACCGTTTTTCTACAACCGACTCGCGGGGGATCAAGCACGATCAAATCAATTCGATTGCCTTGCGGCAGAAATTTTTCCCTGAATATATCCTCTATATCGCCGTGAATAAAATCAGCGTTTTTTATGCCATGATTTTCAGCATTAATTCGTGCATATTGTACCGATTTTTCATTTATTTCTATGCCTATGACCTTCCCGGCAAACGATGAAAGAAAAATCGAAAAAAGACCACTCCCGCAATACGCATCAACAAGCGTATTAACTCCATCCATAGAACAGAGACGGCACACTTCATCTACCAGTCTATCCGTCAGGAATAAATTGGCCTGGAAAAATCCGTCACGTGGCACTAAAAAATTCTTTCCCTTGACTGTTCTTATAATTGATTCTTTTTCTTTTCCTGATACACGGCCTGACCAGATTGTCAGTTGCCCACTGACATCGCTCTGAAACTGCTTGTTTGATCTCAAAACTCGCAGTGTTTCATTAATGGTTTCTTCCATAATTTCGCAGTGGTCAATATTTACTAACTTGCCGCCGGAAACATCCAGAAACCCGATTCCCCATTCATGGGACACTGTTGAAATATGATACTGGGACTTACCTCTATAATGATACATTTGTGGCGAAGCTATTGTATCAAAGACAGGAGGATCGACAATTTTGCCGATTCTCCAAAAAGCGTCCCGGACTTGATCCTTTTTTATTTTCAACTGATATTCATAATTCAGATGTTGATAACAACAGCCGCCGCATTTTTCATAATAACGGCATAAAGGTTTGACACGCAAAGGGGATTCTTTGATTATTTTTAATATTCTGCCGCGGACAAATTTCTTTTTGACTTGAGTGATTTCAATTTCCAATTCGTCACCCGGAGCGGAAAAAAAAACAAAAACAACAAAATTATCGATACGGCCGACACCTTCTCCGCCAAACGCAATGGTTTCAATTTTTATTATTTTACGATCTTTTATCTGCAAAACAACTCTCCTTTTATATAGATAACACATTGATAAAGTGGCCGTCAACTTAAGGCAGTATTTTTCTTTACAACTAGGGCTAATGTTGTTAATTAACGCTATGAAAAGGAATAAATAATGATGTGTTGACAGAATAATATATTAACCGTCCGCTGCAAATGGCCTCGTAAAAAGTTCCAGAGGCAAGGCGCACAAATGCCGTGGTTTGCGACGTATATATTAATACGCCGTAAACCTGCCCCGGCGAAGGCCGAAGAGGAATGCAGTGCAACGCAGCATATGAACTTACGTACCCTTTAGGGTATTTTACGAGGTTGTTAATGTTAGAAAGAAAATCCATTCTTTGCCCCAATTGCCGTAAACTAATCAGCATGGACGAACCAGCCTGCCCTTACTGTGGACTAGTACGTCCGGGACTGCATAATATGTTTGGTAGTGTCCGGAAGATTTTTCTTGGTTCCAATCCGGTGATGACCATTATTTATATTAACATTGCTTTTTATATTTTTTCTCTTCTTTTAGATCCGTGGGGAATCTTTGGCGGCAGCGCTTTCAGCCTTTTGGCGCCATCCAGTCAAAGTCTTTTTTTATTGGGAGCAACAGGCACCCTGCCTGTCATCGGAGCTCACCGTTTATGGACATTGATTTCCGCATCCTTCCTGCACGGTGGAATCCTGCATATTCTCTTTAACATGATGGCTTTTTATCAGCTCGGTCCTTTCGTTTTACGGGAATTCGGTTTTCACCGTTTTATTAATTTATACATCATTACCGGAGCCTGCGGTTTTGTAACCTCCGTTTTATTCGGCACTTCTTTCACTCTCGGGGCTTCCGCCAGTGTCTGCGGATTAATCGGAGCCATCATATATTACGGTAAAAGCCGCGGTGATTCCTATGGAGAAGCCATTTATAAACAAGCAATTGGCTGGGTTATCGGATTAGTCATCTTTGGTCTGATTTTCAGGGGAATAGATAACTGGGCGCACGGCGGCGGACTATTATCCGGCATGCTTCTGGCGTTTCTGATGGGTTACAACGATAATAAACTGGAAAGCGCCTGGTGCAAAATTCTGGCGTACGCCTGTATCCTGCTCACGGCAGCAATTTTAATCTGGTCGGTTGCAAATTCTCTTTTCAACATCAGTCAGATATCCATCTAAAAAAAATCTCGACGAAGAACGATATTAAAAACAGAGGAGCAAAGAATGTACGGACAATCAAATTCACCAGAGCCGACACTTCAAACCGGAGATGAGATCCATGGCTTTAAAGTTCTGCGCGTGCAGATGTTTCCCGCAATCCGGGTTACTGCTTATGAAATCGAACATAACAAAACCGGAGCGAAAGTCCTCCATCTGCATGCATTTGACCGTGAAAACTTATACGCCATAGGATTTCGCACTCCGCCTTATGACTCCACCGGCCTGCCGCATATTCTGGAACATTCGGTGCTGGCCGGTTCCGAAAAATATCCGCTGAAAGATGCATTCAAAGAATTGATGCGGTCAACCATGCAAACCTTTATCAACGCTTTTACATATCCTGATAAAACGGTTTATCCTGTGGCCAGTCAGATAAAAACCGACTTTTTTAATCTTGCCCGTGTCTATACCGATTTGGTGTTACATCCGAGAATGCTCAAGGAAACTTTTCTTCAGGAAGGCCATCATCTGGAATTTTCTACGCCTGATGATTTATCGAGCGATCTGATTCTTTCCGGCATCGTTTACAATGAAATGAAAGGGGCATATTCATCCGCGGATTCTTTAATGTATAAAATTCTTCAGGAAAATATTTATCCTGACAGCGTCTATGCTTTCGATTCCGGAGGCGATCCTGACGTGATTCCCTCGCTGACGTATGAACAATTTTGTGAATTTCACCGTAAGTATTATTCTCCCTCCAATGCTCGTTTTTTTATTTATGGTGATATCAAAACTTCAGAACATCTTGAATTTATTGCTGAAATGCTTACCGGTTTTGAACGCGTGGGAATAGATTCTTATATTAAAAGCCAACAACGCTTTGCTGAACCACGTATTATTCACAGCACTTACCCCATAAGCAAAGATGAATCCATCGAACATAAAACCATGGTGAACATGGCCTGGATGATGTCTGAAAACACAGATCATGAAACGTCTTTGTTTCTGGAAATTATATCCGCTCTTCTTGTAGGCAGCGCCGCCAGTCCCCTGCGCAAAGCACTGATTGATTCCGGTCTGGGAGAAGATCTGACCCCGGTTTCCGGCATGGAAGCGGACCTTAAACAATTAATGTTTTGTGTCGGTTTAAGAAATGCGCAACGCTCCGACACGCAAAAAATTGAACGGTTGATCTTTGACACTCTAAAAGATATTGTGGCTAAAGGTTATGAGGCTCAATTAATCGAGGGGGTCCTGCACCAAGTCGAGTTTCATGGGAAGGAAGTGGTCCGTGGTTCCTATCCTTACGGTATTGCTCTGATGGGCGGTGTCTTTCAGACATGGCTCTATGAAGGAGATCCATTAATCGGATTGGACTTTCCAAAGACGATAGAAGATATCCGCCGCCGCTGGGCTGATGATCCTCACATTTTTCAGAAAATGACTCAACAATGGTTGTTGGACAATAATCATCGTGTTCTGGCGATTATGGAACCGGATGCCGACTTCAATGCAAAGAAGGAAAAAACTTACCAAAAAAAAATGGCCAAGTTGAAATCATCTTTATCAGAAAGCGAATTAGTACAGATAAATATTCAAGCTAAAGAACTGAAAAAATTTCAAGCGCAGCAGGACTCGCCGGAAGCAGCAGGAACAATCCCAAAACTGAAAAAAGAAGATATTCCAAAATCAATAGAAACGATTCCATCGCAAAATCTTTTTATTGCGGGAGTACCGACTCTTGAACACGATTTATTTACGAACGGCATTGCTTATGTTGATCTGGCTTTTGATGTGGCAAATATTCCGGAAGATCTTCAAATCTATCTGCCTCTATTGGGCAAAATCATGACCGGAATGGGAGCGGCCGGCTTAACCTATGAAGAAATGGCCAAGCGCATCGCTCTTAATATGGGAGGCTTTGGTTACAATCTGACAACAGGTTTTACCGCACGTGGTGATTCAAACTGGCATAAAATGATTTTTTCATTCAAGGCGCTGTATCGCAATATTCCGGAAGCAATTAATATTATTAGCGATATTATATGTTCCGGTGATTTGGGTCATGAAGCGCGCATGCGTGATCTGATTTCCGAAAGAAAAAATAATCTCCAATCGGCAATTGTTCCTTCCGGACATCTTTTCGCCAAAATGGCGGCGGGTGCCGCGCTCACACTTCCGGCTTATCGTGATGAACAATGGCATGGCCGCACACAATTGAAGTTCGTACAGGCAACGGCCAATCATTTCAATTCATCAAAACAGGATTTTTGCGGAAAGCTGGAGGAATTGCGTAGCGTTTTATTTAGCAAGGATAATCTGACTATCAATTTCACCGCCGAAATTCAAGGATTGAAAATAACCAGAGAACATATTTTACATTTATTAGATAAGCTGCCGGCGTCGACAACAAGATTTATTAAAGATAAACCTGCTCTGAATCCTACATTTGCTGGAATTTCCATACCAACGCAGGTTTCTTATGTCGCCTACGTTTTAAAAACACCTCCTTATATCGATCCGGCGAGTCCTTTGCTGATGCTTTCCGCCAAGGAGCTGTCCAACAACTATCTATATAAGCATGTCCGGGTGCAGGGAGGAGCCTATGGAGGGATGTCTTCTTTCGATGCGTCCATGGGACTGTTTTCTTTTCTTTCCTATCGTGATCCGCACATTGCCGAAACGCTGCAGGTGTTCAAAAACGCGCAAAATTTTTATTGCCAGAATGAAATTTCTTCATCGGAGATGGAAAAAGCAATTATCAGTACTATTGGCATGATCGACAAACCGTCAGACCCATCCAGCCGGGGTTATACCGCTTTGATGCGTCATTTTGCAGGAATTGAAGATGATATGCGCCAGAAATTCAGAGACAAAATTTTGGCCGCCACACCGCGCAAAGTAAAAAAAGTTTTATTTGATTATTTTTCCCAGGCACCCAAATCAGCCGCCGTGGCTGTTTATTCCGCTCCGGAAAAACTGGAAGAAGCAAACAAACACCTAGAAGAAAAACTTGTTATTGAGAGTCTTTTTGAGAGCTAGTGTAGTGTCTACTAAATATCTACACAAATGTCATCAACTTTTACTACTGTCCATCACTAAACAATAGTTGGTGTAACAATTGTCAAGGAAAACCTTGATTAAACAATATCTGCCAAGCCAAGAAATAGTAAAGGAGATTAAAGATATTTCTTTAACCTCCCCCCTATAAGAATCTTGATCCCGTTCCGCTTCGCTTCAGGGATAATTCCACTAACGCTTCAAGCTTCGTTTCTCTCGCTTTCAGCAAGTGTCATTAAAATTTGGGACTCATTGTTTTTCAGCTACGCTTATTCGTGCGATGGCTCTGGCCAAGGCGGCGCGCATAATTTCAAATTCAGCATCTTCCTTGGTTAATTGAGCCAAACGGGACTCAGCATTATCTTTGGCTCTCAAGGCTCTGTCTTTATCGATGTCGTCTGATCTTTCGGCTGTTTCGATTAAAACCGTCACTTTACCAGCGGTCACTTCCGCATAACCCGTGTTCACCGCATAGTGGACCCTTTTACCATCTTTAACAAAACATAATTCACCGATATCCACAGAACTTAAAAAGGGCTCATGACCGCGCAATACGCCAAATTCACCTTCCGTTCCCGGAATGGTTACTTCCTCTATCTTACCGGAAAAAGCCATTTTTTCCGGAGTTACAATTTCCAGCATTAATTCGTCAGCCATTTACTTTACTCCAAGACTATATCAATTAACCGGCAATCTTCTTGGCTTTTTCCACAGCCTCTTCAATACCGCCGACCATGTAGAAAGCCTGTTCGGGCAGCTCATCATGTTTGCCTTCCAGAATTTCTTTAAAGCCTCTGATCGTATCGGGAACGGAAACAAACTTACCTTCCGTACCGGTAAACTGAGCAGCCACAAAGAACGGCTGAGAGAGGAATCTCTGAATCTTTCTGGCGCGGCTAACCGTCAGTTTATCTTCTTCGGAAAGTTCATCCATACCCAGAATGGCGATGATGTCCTGCAGGTCTTTATA
>ENA-ORXD01002639-ORXD01002639.1-sediment-metagenome-genome-assembly--contig:-NODE-2639-length-11542-cov-14.652944_pt1 | contig 11542 bp, 16 predicted proteins | sample MGYA00237862_ERZ511471 | MGnify/ENA metagenome assembly ERZ511471 | reverse complement strand
TGCACTTCCGGTGCGAAATAAGCATTCACCGTCTCTTCTGCATATGCCCCGAGCGTTATGCAGGAATAGCATTGTTGTGTCCGGTGGAAGTGATAGATCTCAACCTTTTCAACGGTTCCCGATGGATTGCTCCCGGAATTCCCGCTGTTTTCAACAGGAGTTGTACACCCCGCGGCAAGTACCAGGAGAAAAGTAAGCAGCAGGAGGCTGGACAGAATATACGGAGTTCTTTTATTCATCTTATTTCACATTCCTTGTCATCTCTTATAGCGTTCCTGATTTTCCTGACAATAACCCGGGAGAGGCCATCGATCTCATCGTATCGTGGCTCTTCCATCCCTCGTTTGATGATCCCTTCTCTCGTGGCAACGATGTACGCGTCCGGTGTCTTCCCAATCAGGTCCATTCTCTTCTTTGCACAGCATTCCTCGCACCCATCCACCGCGATAAGGCATTCACCGTCCTGTAGTTCCTGTTCCAGCGGACGTTTCAGAGCGGTGAGCCGCAGATGGCGGGTGACCAGGACCGGATGCCGGCACCGGAGCGAATTCCCTGTCATTGTGGTGAGTTGCCCGGTATGGGAGATCCCGGAGCAGGTCAGGAGGAGGACCGGCCGGTCATCCTCATCCATGGTGCACCTCTCCTCCCCTGTCAAAGGAATAGACGAATCTTCCGGACACGCTGTTCAGCCCTTCAGGTTCTGGTAGAGTGCCGGCAGCCGTTTCCAGTATAATGCTCTGATGGCGGCTTCATCGTCGACGAGAGGCCGGACCGGGACCAGGTCCATCACCTGCTCCGGAGCCAGGTGCGACCAGGACATGGTCCTGACCGTCCCCTCCGCCATCTTCCGGACGGCATCAGTGGCCCGTTCCGGAGAGAGTCCGAAGGAAACCGCTATCTTTTCCAGTTCGTAGAGCTGGAACCAGAGATAGGTCGGTCCCATGGCGGAAATTACGGCATCCGCCTCGAGATCTTCTTCAGGAACCTCGGAGTAGGAGCCCAGAAGTTCAAGCAGTGTGCTGATGGGTGCACGGTCACGGGATTCAAGGGCTTGGGAGAAGACTACCGGGGTATACCCGCAAAGCACCATGGACGGGGCATTCGGGATCATCCGCACGATTCGGTTAAACCCGCCAAGCATCCGGGAGATCTGTGCAATCGTCAGCTTGGGCATGAGCGAGATGACAATAGCGCCGGGCCTGAGGGCGGGTCCGACAACCTCCAGGATGTTCCCGGCGTCCGGTGGATGGACCGCAAGGAATACCAGGTCCTGCCCGGCCGCAAGGGCGTTGCCATCCTGCACGACCTGCACGCCGGGAAACTCCCGGGCAATCTGTTCAAGTGCTTCTCTGTTTGGATCACTCACGATGATGTTCTCAGGGAGCACCCCTGCTTCCATCCATCCATTGAGGAGGATGCGGACAACCCTCCCGCCGCCGATAAATCCGAATGATTCCTTCATCTCATTCTCCTCGCAGGTTCGTGCCGCAATCGCACCCGGAGCAGCACGCATCGTCTCCACACGTCATTGCATCGACAACCCCGATGAGTACTCATACACCTTCTCAATCCCGAGTCCGGTGATCACGATATGCTGGTCAGGGGTTATTCCCTGCGCTGCTGTAATTTTTATTCCGCTGGTGACCGGACTGCCATCGGAGATTACGACTTCGTCGGCTTCAAGGAGCCTGCACTTCAGCGCCGGGTCACCAGTCGCCAGCAGAGCTATGCACGTAGCTATCCCATATCCTTCATCGGTGAGCTGGAACGCAGCGAGGTTGGAGATCTGCCCCACGTTGGCGACACCGGCGCAGGGAAAGATGATCCTTTTCTCCCCCCCAGTGATTACAGAGGTGTCGCCACAGGCACACTCTGGTTTTGTTTCCGATGTCATGGATTATCCCTTCAGGATCTCTTTGAGTTCATTCACATCGGCGACCCGGCCTGATATTTTAATTTCCCCGTCAACGGCCAGCGCCGGGGTAAGCATCACGCCCCGGTCCATGATCTCCGTGATGTCATCGACCTTCCGGATCTCTGCATCGATGCCCATCTCTTTCACGGCGATTTCCACGTTCTTCTGGAGCCGCTTGCATTTCATGCAGCCGGTCCCCAGTATCTCGATCTTTTTCATTGCATCTGCCTCGTTTCTTCATCCGCATTCATGATTGCTGGATCATTTCCTTGATCTCATCCACGCAGGGTATCCTACCTTCCGCCCGGAGGATTCCATTGATGAACAGGGCCGGGGTGAGCATCACCCCACGATCGGCGATGGCATTGATGTCCTCCACCTTCACTACGTCGGCCTTGATCCTCATCGCCTTCACTGCTTCCTGCACGTTAGCATACATCCTGCTGCACTTGGCGCAGCCGGTCCCCATCACTTCGATCGTCACCATCCTGGTTCCTCGTTCACTTACGTTCTCCTGACGTTCCGGTATTCCCTGAACAGGGCCTCGGTATATCCATCACTGGCACCTTTAGGAATGTAGTTGTAAACTTTCGCCTTCTCCAGCAGGACTTTTTTCAGAAGTGCATCGTCCTTAATGTCTAGGTTCCTCACCTCATCGAAGATCTTTTCAAGCATAGCGATCCCGGTGGGAATGCCGTTTATCCGTATGGTCTTTACCCGCCGTAATGCCTCGTTTGCACAACAGGGCTTTTCATCGTCCATGGCAGCCATCTCACCTCATAACCCCGACGCCCCGAAGAGGAATCCCCCCATGGTGGAAAATATGATCACCAGGACCACATAGGTGAGTGTCTTTTTCCCTCCGATGATCCGGTAAATCACCAGTAGGCTCGGCAGGCTGATGGTGGGGCCGGAGAGGAGCAGGGAGAGGGCCGGACCTTTGGCCATCACCCCGGAGAGGTATCCCAGCGTTGTGCCGATAATAGGGACCTCAAGCAGGGTGGGCATGTAGAGGATGGCCCCAACCAGCGCCGCGAGGAAGCAGGAGACCAGGCTGTTTGACCCGAAGAACGGGCGGAAGGTCTCGGGAGGCAGGAAATAAGCCAGGACCCCCAGGGCAAACGTCCCCACGATCAGGATCGGAAAGATTTTCTTGGTCAGGTCCCAGGTCTCCATTCCCCAGATGGTGACCTCGTCCCGGGTAAAATAGTAGATCAGCAGGACCGCGACACCGAGTGTGAGGAGGTAGACGGTCAGGAGACGAACCAGGACATCCAGGTATCCTGCGGTCGCAACCAGGAGCACGGCCACCAGCAGGACAAAGAACAGGGGTACGACCCACCCCGGGCGCTCGATCTCGCATGGTTCGGTGTCGGACCGGGGGCCTCCCACCCCTTTCTTCGCCCCACCACGCTCTTCAGCCCGGAAGAGCCAGGCCATGATCAGGCCGATGGCAATCGAGCTGACCACTGCCACTGCCGCTCGGGCGGCCCCCAGGTCCAGTCCAAGCACGTTCGCCGTGTAGATAATGGCCAGTATATTGATCGCCGGACCGGCATAGAGGAAGGTGATGGCAGGACCGAGCCCAGCGCCTTTCTTCAGGATGCCGGCGAACATGGGGAGGATGGTGCAGGAGCAGACCGCAAGCACCGTTCCCGAGACCGAGGCGATCCCGTAGGCTGTGGTCTTCTTTGCCTCGGGGCTGAAGTACTTCAGGATGGCCTCTTTCCTGAGGAACGCGGCGATCCCCCCGGCGATGAAGAAGGCCGGGACCAGGCAGGTGAGCACATGCTGTGAGAGATAGGAGTACAACGTTTCCCAGCCCATCAGGAGCGAGCCGATGATCGGGTCAGTCATCTTTTTTTGTCACTTCCCCTTGAGCCATATGCAACCATTTATCGCGATCCTTTCTTTCATTCCCCCGCAAGTTTTCCATCCAAACCATCCCCGGGTTTGTGAAAGATAAAATATTTCAACTATATTTGAAATGTTTTGAATTATAAAACTTCTGAAGTCCACGATTTTGCCAGCGACCATGGGCTCCTCGTTGGGGTATATGGTTCGCATAAAGGTTTGATGAGAGATCTTTGGAATTACCGGAAGGTAACCGGGAAAGAGACAAAATACACCGCAGAGGACATCCAGAACCGGAAGCATTACAGTATTCTCATTCGTGAGTATCTTACCCGGCATTTCGCTCGTCTACTCTTTTCAATGTTGGTAAAATCGTACCACGAAAACTGTCATTTAATACAAAGTTCAAATAATACGTCGACCATGCGGATTCTACAACACATCCAAGGTTACACAGTTTACAATTGGCATATTTAGAATAGATCGTCTGGTTTTCTCTCCATACGTCAGATAATTTATGTTTGCACAGATCTGTTTCCTTTCCATCCGGGAAAATTCAGAACACACCTTAATCGGTATGAGGATTAAAAGGTGGAGAAGTAGCGAAGGGGGGAGAGGATACGAGACTTTTAAAGAACGAAACCCTTCAAAAAAGAAATGCTGGTAACGCTACAATATGAAGGCGATGATGGCGAGTATGATAAAGATTATTATGAGCCACTTTGCGATGGTCATCGAGAAACCGGCAATTCCCTTTGCACCCAGCACAAATGCAACCAGCGCCAAAATGAGGAATAATATTGCCAACCCGATCAAATCTGCCATAATTCACCTCCTGTAAATAATAAGAAAAGGATGACCCATTATATATAGACGCCACTTTGCCTAGATAATCGAATTTATCATCTAATAAAGCTCACCATGGGTAAGTGTCTCGATCGACACAACAGGAAGAATCACGACTATGAAACATATCAGTCTTCTAACATTTGCTATCGGAATTTCGATAGTACTGCTTTCAGCGGGTGGATTTGCCACAGCAGCGACCACTACCACAGGGTCCCTAACAAACCCGAGCTCGCTCGTATGGACAATCTCCTCAGATGCGATTGATGGCGTGCTGGTGCCGGGTGAGCGCCAGTCAACAACCGTATACGGAGATAACACCCAAGCAGTGGGCGGAACATCCAGCTATACGAAGTCTTTCGGTTTTGATACCGGGGCTAAGTACCAGGGCCAGTATAACGTCGATTCGCTTAAGATGCTCACATTCGACGGAACTGGCGATGGGAATGGGAACGGGAGAGCAATCTCAGACGAAAATATCGGGATTGAAACGATGGGCATGCCGGGGAGTACTGATTCGTGGCCCGCATTCCATAACACGGTCAATGCAGGGAGTTCATTTGACCTTGTAAAGGGATCGGTCGTGACCCAAGCCCAGACGAGGACCGTTACCGCTTATCCCGGCGCTGCACCCGTCGCCCTGAATTACGGTATACGTGTGCATGGCCTGAACAACGAACCTGCCGTAGGATCTGCAGGTGCGTTTATGGATGGACACCTGGAGCAGGGGAGAGGTACAACCGGTGATAAAGCCAGTGACCTTGGATTTTCCCAGCAGGCATCCGTCAGCGGATTAATCTACAAGTTTGACCAGACCTATACCTACGAGTCAGGTCTAAATCGGTAATCTGAAGAAAACCTATATTCCTGGCCTTTTTTTCGGTAAAACCGGGGGTTCCCCTGATAGAAATCCAGCCTCCCTCCTCCGCCATGAGATTCATTCATCATCTATGAATAGAGAACAGGAGGTCAATGCCAGATGAGATCCTGAAGTCTCCCGAATTTCGATCGTATCTCATCATTATTACCATCGTAGTTCTCTCCTCGCTCCTGGCGCTCATGCCGTTTCTCCTCAACCTCCAGGACGTGTTCTCGATACACTTCTGGCAGACCGGGATGCAGGCGGTCTACCGGTTCTGGGACGGGCCGCTGTATGTCGTGACCTCCCACACCCTCTATACCCCCGAGAGTCCGCTCTACGCGGCATCAGGCCTGTGGCCCAGTTACTATGCCGCACATTTCCCGCTCTATCCTGTCGCGATTCTCCTCCTCTCGCCCCTCGGTGCATTTCAGGCGATGATCATCGCCACGGTTCTTTTCGCTGCCGCCGCTGCGGTGATGTTCTATACGATCGTGAAAGAGTTCGGGATCGCCGTGCACCCCCTCCTCCTGACCCTCTTCTTCGCCTTCTTCCCGGTGCGATGGTTCCTCTACAGGAACGTCGGGGCGAGCGAAGCGGCATTCATCTTCCTCTGCCTGGCCACCATCTACTTCCTGAAAAAGGACCAGCTACCGTTCTCCGTGATCGCCGCCACCCTGGCCACGCTCACCAGGATCTTCGGAATCCTCCTCTTTCCGGTGGTGCTCGCATACCTCGCCATGAAAAAGCAGCTGAACCTGAAGAACGTCCTGCTGTCTCTCGTGATCCCGGCCGGACTCTTCCTGCTTTTCACCTGGTATTTCATCTCGTTCGGCGACTTCTTTGCCTATTTCGGGGTGAACGCGGTGAATATCCACGAGCCGTTCCGCATCATGGTAACGTCCCCGGATTCCTACTTCCGGGAACTCTACGGGATGCTCATCGTCATCTACGCCATCGCTGCCGTCTCTCTCTGGGAGCGGGGGGAGAAAGAGATGGCTCTCTTTGTCGGGATCTACCTCGCGCTCATTTCGCTCGTCACCCACGGCGATGCCAGCAGGTACCTGCTCCCCATGGCCCCCTTTGCCCTGATCGGGTTTGAGCGGGTGTTTCCCAGGAACAAAACCATTTTTATCGGCATCATCGTGCTGGCCGCACTGCTCTCCCTCATCTACGCCTGGATGATGATCCCGATCAATCCCATGCCGGAAGAGACGTACCTGGCGATACGGAGCGCCCTCGAAGCAGCCGGGTAGTCCTGGGGCGGAGGGAATTGTCCTGCACCATCATTTACCATCGTGCGGATATCGATGAATCGTCGTACTATCCGGCATGATGCACACGCCGGGAGGGATGGTGCCACCGATAACCGGTTCAGGTTATTCGTTGTATTGTCCCACCGGTCATCCGGAACCGTTCAACAACGGTCCGGGAAGTACAGGTGACGTTCGTGTCCAGCGACCGGTTGACAATCTTCTCCTGGTACCACTGGTTCGACTCTTCGATGGCGTTTTTTGAAGGGATATCGTTTCCCATGGCATATCCGAATCCGGAGGATCCCCCGTCATCATCGATGCAATACCCCCATGCAACGATCCGTGTCTCTCCGGGCCCGCCGCCCCCGCCTCCTCCGGCAAGGAACCGGTGTCCGTCGGTGGCTTTTACTCTCTGAATGACGGCTTCCCGTTCTCCTGCAATCTCTTCTTCCGTGACAGGAGAGAGATATGTTCCCTGGATGAATGCGAAGCGGTCGCCGGTGCACCGTACGAGCGTGAGGGTATCTTCAGTCGTCTTCTCGATCCCAAAAAGACCCGGACCCAGCCAGAAGAAGAGGATAATTGTGCCGATGATACCTGCGCTGATGACGACAGGGAGTAGTTTCATCGTAGACCCATTCTTCCATTACGGCTCCAGAGATATAAGGGTAAAGGAAGCACGGTTGTTCCCCACCCTGCACCAGGCACCGTCCCGATAGACGAGGCACCTGACGTGCTTGACTCATTTGTCATGACACGTCCTCAGGCAATCCCCGGCGATTCACACTCGTATCACCGAGAATCAACGCTCCTGGCGGAGTAGGGGAACCGGACGGAATCTTCCCGGGCTCATGAACTTCCCGCCCCCCCGTTACAGCGGGGGTCAATAGTATATGCGAGGGGTTGTCTGGACAGGGGACGGGATGGTCCGGACACTATCCTGATTCGTCATCCCGTTTGATGTCTGCCTGTCCTGCAGGTCGTGGTAGAGAGCGTCCATGGAGTCATAGAACCGGAAGAAGGAGCCCGGGAAATTGACCTTCACCATCGAAGGATCGTCCTGAAAGTACGCAAACATGGTCTTTGGCATGTTGAGCAGGGCAACCGGCTGGTCATCCTCCACCTCCCGATGCCGGCTGATCAGGGGATTCTCCGGGTCGGGTGCGAATGAGGATGCAAATTCCTCCGCAGTCAGGGTAACGTTGAAGATCCGGGGATCAGGATTCATATCGTTGGCATTGAGCCAGTCCACCGGAAACACGAGGTTCAGGATCTCGGAGGCAGGCAGGGGGGTTGCCGGAGTAAGTTCATTCCAGGGGACTGCATCCGGCATCATCGGGGGGTGAGAGGGCGGAGAGGACTCATATGACTGTACATTGCTCTCATTCGGGGTGATGATGACCGGTGAGGCGGTGGGAGGGACGGTGACTGACAGAGTATTCTGGTAATTGCCGGTGATTTCCGCTGCCTGGGCATAGCAGTCCGCAGCCTCGGAAGATCGCCCCCAGCTCTCGAGGATATTCCCTTTCAGTGACCAGGCGGCAGCGTTCTCTGGATCGAGGGCAATCGCCCGGTCGAGGCAGTCGACCGCTTCCGCGTAGGATCCAAGGTTGTGGAGAGCAGCACCTTTCGCCATCCATGCCTCAGTGAAATCCGGGTCGAGTGCAAGTGCCTGGTCATAATACGGGATCGCTTCTGCGAACTGATTGTTCCTGGAGGCTATCGTCAGCCCGCTGATCAGCAGCTCCGTTGCTTCTGGAGAAGTGGTGGAGATCTCATCGGTCCGGACCGCCATGCTGATAACCCGGGTTCCGCTGCTCCATGCAGGCGAGTCCGGCGACGGAAGCGGGGCGTGGATCAGGGTTGTGCCAATAAAGACCACGATCATAACTGTCACGACCGAGAGCAGGATGGCGGCTGCAACCGGTCTCCACACTGTCTTCCACGGGTGTTTCTGTCGTGAAAATATGATGATGAGCCCGAGTGTGAAGAGCAGCTCACCTACCAGGAGAACGGAGGCAAACCCGGTCAATCGCCCGAACAGGACGAACGTGAGGAGATACGTCGTGATGAGAAGAAACAGTCCTGCTCCTATCCCTGCAGGGATTATGGTATCCGGAACATCACCTTCCACACCAGTCACTCCTTCCAGAAAAGGTGAGCTCGTTCCGATAAAGCCTTTCTGAAAAAAAGTGATTCGTTCGCGGATAGTTACGCCTGAACCGTCACCATCCCGGTGAATCCCATGTCACGTGATACCGGAGAGGAACATGAGCACCCATCCGGCTGCGCAGCAGAGGGCGATGCAGAACCACGGGTACTTCCGGAGTGCAGCCAGGTATCCGGCAAGACCCCCGAGGAGCGTCAGCGGCAGGAGGAATGCCAGCACCTGGTACAATCGTCCGGGGATGAGGATGTCCGGAGGATTGAACAGGGCTCCGTAGATCGTCACCAGCACGAACGGCACCGTGCCGGTGATGACCGCACCGTGCATATCCCCTGTTGTCCACCCGTAGACCAGAGGTATTGCCGGGAAAAGGAGGAGGATGCCGATCTCCACCGCCACAAAGAGGGGGCCGGACGGCAGGATGCCGGGACGTATCGCAGGGTCCATGAGAACGACGAGAGAGAGGGGCAGTAGGAACGAGATCAGGACCAGTACCAGTATCCGTTTCTTCGTGATACCCTCTGAAATGTGCTGAACCATACCCACTGTTTCTCCTTCCTGATAATCAACCTCAAGGTGATTCTTTTTTCCGTAACCTGACCTCCTGCCCTCCCGGATGCCCCGGGATACTTGGGGATCATAAAGGACGCCATCCGGGAGATGTACCGGCAGACCGGCGACCTGATCATCCGGGACGGCATCGCCGAACGGGGGCTCGTCATCCGGCACCTGGTCCTCCCTGACAACCTGGCCGACACGGAGCTGGTGCTCAATATTTTAAAAAATCCTTAAATACTAATTGAGGTATATGTTGACTTTGCCCCTTCAATGGGAGCACCACGGGGAGAGATACTGTACAGGGAATGCAGTAGTGGATGGTTCATCAACCCCCTTTGATGCACTCATCACTCTGATCCAAAAGGAAACGACTGACCAGACATAAACCCCCTTATCGTGCATTCCCCCGCCCCGGGAAATCGAACCGGGTCCCGGGACCCGGGGAATTACTCTTTCCATATCCGTCCCTGCCGTTACTACCTTCTCACCGGTACCTGAACTCGTGGTGAATACCGGCTGACACAGAAAGCTCACCGTGTCCGGCTTACGGTGAACACAAGGTTCCTCCCTGCTTCAAAGGCCAGGGGGACTATCCCCGCATCATTTACCCATACAATCCAGGCTCAACATCCGTTCTGAAAACCTACTGATAATGGTCGACAAACAGGATTTCTCCAGTTATCGCATCGATGATCACTATCCCTCCCTGAACAATTCCTTCCTTTGGCTTTCCTTTGACTTCGATATTCCAGATTAGTGTCTGGTTTCCCGAATCGACAGAGACAGAGAGAAAAGAATGGATTTCAACCGGTTCAATTCCGGGAAAGGCAGTTAACGCCCTCGTTTCTACATCCTCTTCCTTTATTTCCGGTTTCAAGGGTATCAGCACGTCCCTGTGAACAGCTTTGAATCCCATTACTTCACCAGAAGAGGGATTGATAGAAATTATAACAATGCTGGGGGTCAGCACGCCCTCCCTGACAACCGCCCAATAAAATTCATATTCATATCCCCCGTTTCCGTGATCGAGAAGCTTCTCATCGATAAGGGTCATGTTCACGTCACGGAAATGTGGAAAATTCTGTTCTGCATAGGTACGTGCAATTTCCCGTGCTTCATCCTGTGAATATACGATTGTTCCAGAGGGTTCGCGAGCTGGATGAAAAAGAGCCATCTCGATGATCCCGGTTTCAACATTCACATAATACGCCCCTGAAGGACTGGAAAATATGTACTGGTTTCCGATAGGAAATTCAATTGTTTCAAGATAGGAAATGGTATCGACCGTATCTCCGGAGAACTCAGATACTATTCGTTTAGCATCCTCAACTGTGAGCTGTTGGGTGGTTTGCCCTGTATCTGGAGTTGGAGGGATATCCGGAGCAGGGGGACTGGACACAACCTGATAAACAGCAGAGGAAACCAGAACGGCGATTGCGATGAGAAGAATGAGTAGAATAGTTGTTCTGATTACCGTCATCGTTTCACCGTTCCGCCAGGATATCCCGCACCAGCCCCTGCACCACTTCCACCACCGGGCACCCCTCCTCCATCACCGGCAGTACCGAGGGTTCATGCCGGGCGACACAGGGATCGGCTGGAATGAGCCGGATGGCCGGGAAGTCTTTCCCAATTTTCTCCCGCAGCTTCTCTCGGTCCGTTCCCTTCTCCACCCGGTTGACCACCAGGACCGCCTCCCGGATCCCGCACTCCCGGGCAAGGCGCCGGAGCTCCTTTGCCACCGAGAGGGCGTTGTAGGAGCTGTCCGAGACGATCAGGGCGAGCGTAAACCCCTGGGCCACTGCCCGGCCGAAGTGTTCGAGCCCGGCAGGGGTATCGAGGAGTACCACATCGTCCGGGAGGGCTCCGGCGTTCCGGAGCACGGCGGCAAGCAGGGTGTACTCCGGGCAGAGGCAGCCGGAGCCGGCGTTCTTCACCCCGCCCATGACCAGGAGTCGGATGTTCTCCCCAGCCGGTATCCCGAACCGGTCGACCACGTCTGCCGTATCGGGGTTGAGCACCAGGAGCCCGCCCCGGCCCGGTCCGGCCCCGATCTTCTCCTGGATATACTCCTTCCGGTCGGCGAG
>ENA-ORXD01002638-ORXD01002638.1-sediment-metagenome-genome-assembly--contig:-NODE-2638-length-11547-cov-16.116303_pt1 | contig 11547 bp, 7 predicted proteins | sample MGYA00237862_ERZ511471 | MGnify/ENA metagenome assembly ERZ511471 | reverse complement strand
CGGTGGTGACAATGGACGCGAAAGGAAACAGTCTGCATGAACAGGTACGCGCTGTTTCTCAAAATGAGCTGCAGCGGTTAATGGAAAGAAACCAATAATATGAGGTTTCTTTTGTGTGTCTATCAGTTTTTTGACACCAGCATTGAGGATGAGTATAGTATTGTTAATTAAGCGATATAGACAACCAGAAAACACCTATGAGCGAAGAAAAAACAGTTTTGAATTTAGATAACCCCAAACTCTATATTAATCGTGAGTTGAGTTTACTGCAGTTTCAGCGACGGGTATTGGAAGAGGCAAAAGATCCCCGTAATCCCTTGCTGGAGCGGGTCAAGTTTTTAACCATTTTGGGCTCCAACCTGGATGAGTTCTTTATGGTCCGCGTGGGTGGTTTAATCATGCAAAACAGTACCGGCATGATCGAACTTTCCATTGATGGGAAAACCCCCGCCGAGCAGCTGGCGGAAATTCGCAAAATGGCGCTTGGTCTGATGGAAGAATCCCGGCAATATTTTCATCAGGTATTGGAACCCGAACTGGAAAAAACCGGGGTGCACCTGCTCAATTACGAAGAGCTGAATGAAAGACAGCGAGAATCGGTAGACAGTTACTTTAAGGAAGTGGTCTTTCCGGTGCTGACTCCGCTCGCATTTGACCCCGGACACCCGTTCCCACATATTTCCAATCTCAGTTTGAATCTGGCTATTCTGGTGAAAGATGCAGAAGATAACCGCCATTTCGCGCGGTTAAAGATTCCGGCATCGTTGCCCTGGTTGGTTCCGGTAAAACGCTCTTCTGGCAGCACCCGAAAAGATGGCACTGTTCCTTATAACCACTATTTTGTTTGGCTGTTGCAAGTGATCATTGCCAATTTAGGCGCGCTTTTCCCGGGAATGGAAGTGGTTGAAGCCCATCCATTTCATATTACGCGCAACGCAGATTTTGAGATTCAGGAGCTGGAAGCGGTAGACCTGCTCGAGATGATGGAAGAAAATGTGCGCAAACGCCGCTTTGGGGATGTTGTGCGCCTGATGATATACAAGGAGATGCCGCAATACCTTTTGGAAATCCTGGTGGAGAACTTAAAAATTGATCACCGGGATGTGTACGCGATTGAAGGTCCGCTGAGTTTGCGCGCGTTGAACCCATTGTTGAAGATCGATCGATATGATTTGAAGGATAAGCCTTTCGCGCCGGTGATTCGTGAGCCATTAAAATCGGTATTGGAAACCCACGACACCAGCATCTTCCATGCCATACGGCAGGGGAACATCTTGCTACAACACCCTTACGACTCCTTTACACCAGTGATTGAGTTTTTGCGCGAAGCCGCACGCGATCCTAAAGTACTGGCGATTAAAATGACGCTGTACCGGGTGGGGAACGATTCGCCGATCGTTGAGACGCTGCTGCAGGCACGTCGCGATTACGGCAAGCAGGTAGCGGTGCTGGTAGAGCTAAAAGCCAGGTTTGATGAAGCAAGTAACATTGGCTGGGCGCGGATGCTGGAGCAGGAAGGCGTGCACGTCACTTACGGCCTGTTGGGATTGAAAACCCATTCCAAAGTTTGTCTGGTGGTTCGCAAAGAGGGAGAAAGTATTCGCCGCTATGTGCACTTGGGCACGGGAAATTACAATCATATCACCGCTCAATTGTATGAAGATATTGGCTTCTTCACCTGCGACGATCAGATTGGCGCAGATGTTTCGGATTTGTTCAACTATTTGACCGGATACTCCCTCAAACAAGACTACAATAAATTGTTGGTCGCGCCGATCAATTTGCGCCAGAAATTGGAAGACATGATTCGCAATGAGATCGAGCTCACTAAGAATGGAGAGCCTGGTCACATCATATTCAAAATGAACGCGCTGGTAGACCCGGATATTACCCGTCTGCTTTACCAGGCTTCGCAAGCGGGTGTGAAGGTGTATTTAGTGACTCGCGGAATTTGTTCTTTGCGCCCTGGCATTAAAGACCTGTCCGAAAATATTCGGGTGGTCAGCATTCTGGGAAGGTTTTTAGAGCACAGCCGGATTTATTACTTCCATAACGGCGGCAATGAGAAGATCTTGATGGGAAGTGCAGACCTGATGCCGCGCAATTTAAACCGGCGGGTGGAGGTGTTGTTCCCCATTGAAGATCCCCGACTGGTCCGGTATATTCGCGAGAACATCCTAAAAGTTTATTTGATGGACAACACGAAAGCACGCTTGATGTACCCGGATGGAAGCTACCAGTACATCAAATCGAAAAAAGGTCAGCCCCAGGTTAACGCCCAGGAGTGGTTCATGCGAATGTCGCACAACGCTCTGGATGAGTGAACTTTAAAAGGCATTTGATTTCGCACCAATCGCTGCCAACCTGGCAGCGATTTTGCATCCTATAACTTTAATGTGACTAAAATGTGACTTGCAAAGATGCAAACCCTATATAAAGTTTAATTGGTTTTAATCCTGGTTCGATATAATCAGGTTTGTGATATGAGCAGGCTTATTGAGAAAAGATCAGGTGGGATAGTGCACACCATTGCGGCAGAGAACACCCAAATTGTGGAAATAGAAAAACCGAATATCCTGGTTGAATTGCGCGAGGTGGTGAAAACCTACCATACTCCGGCTGGCGATTTCCCGGCATTGCGAGGGTTATCTGCCGGATTTGAACGTGGGCAGTTGATCGGCGTGATCGGAAAATCAGGTGCGGGAAAGTCGACCCTGGTAAATATGATTACCGGGGTAGACCATGCCACTTCAGGAGAAATTTGGGTGGATGGCATTGGCATTCACACATTAAGTGAGAATGATCTGGCATTATGGCGCGGACGAAATGTAGGCGTGATTTACCAGTCCTTTCAGTTACTGCCCAATTTATCTTTATTGGACAATATTATGATGCCGATGGATTTGTGCGGTCTTTACCATCCTCAACAAAGCCCCCAACGCGCAATGGAGCTATTGAGACTGGTTGAAATGGAAGATCAGGCACATAAAACGCCTTCCACAATCTCTGGCGGCCAGCATCAGCGAGCGGCAATTGCCCGCGCTTTGGCCAATGATCCGCAGTTGATTGTGGCTGATGAACCTACCGGAAGCCTGGATTCGACTACAGCCGAAACTATTTTTAATTTGTTTGAGAAGCTGGTAGATCAAGGGAAGACCATCATTATGGTTACCCATGATCGCAGCCTGGCGCGTCGCATGACCCGCGTTTATGAAATTGCGGACGGGCAGTGGGAAATAAGGTAAGATCCAATGTTTAATAAAATTCGCGTACCAAGGTTCAATTTGGCCAATGAGGTTCCCCAACCGATTGACCAGAGTATTTTCATGCGCGAGGTCGTGAAAACTTTTAAAACCCAGGCAGGAGATTTCACCGCGCTGAAAAAAGTGAGTATAGATTTTCAGGCAGGTGATTTCGCCGCGATTACCGGTAAGTCTGGCAGTGGAAAATCCACATTAATCAACATGATCACTGGGATAGATATTCCTTCATCAGGTGAGATTAATGTTGGGGGCGTGGCAGTCCATCAATTGAACGAAAGCCAGATGGCAATTTGGCGGGGCAGAAATTTGGGGATTGTCTTTCAATTTTTCCAGCTTTTGCCCACCCTTTCGCTATTAGAAAACACCATGTTGCCAATGGATATTGCCGGCTTGATTGAACCGCCAAAGCGGGAAGCACGCGCAATGGAATTATTGCGCATGGTTGGGTTGGATGCGGTGGCGCATAAAATGCCCGCGGCCGTTTCGGGCGGGCAGCAACAAGCGGCGGCAATCGCGCGCGCTCTGGCGAATAATCCGCCGTTTCTGGTTGCCGATGAGCCCACCGGGAACCTTGACTCCCGCACAGCTGAAAATGTGTTTGAGATCTTCGAACAGCTTTCTGATCAGGGAAAAACGATCTTGATGATCACCCATGATCCGCTTCTAGCGCAACGCACCAACCGGCAGGTGTTGATTTCGGATGGCGAAATTGTTAACCCCTGGCTGCACAAAACATTTCCGATGTTGAATCATGCCCAACTGCTGCAAGCGACTCACCAAATGCGATTGAAGCAGCATGCTGATGGGGAAAAGATCATCGAACAGGGGCAACCCAGTGACGCGTTATATATTGTTACGCAAGGGCAGGTTGAAGTTTCTATTCAAGACGCTGTGGTAGCGCGCTTATCGCCAGGAGAATTTTTTGGCGAAATGGAACTGCTGCAAGAAAACCCCGCGGTGGCCACGGTACGGGCTGCCAGCCGGGAGAACGTTGAGACCCTATCCCTGAAGCGTGGTTTTTTCTCAACACTGCTTGAAGAAGCACGGACTTTACGCGAGATGCTTACCAGGGTTGTGCAAGACCGCATGGCGCAAAACCTGGCGCTCACTGGGGGACGATTGAAATGAAGTTCTCATTTTCTTTGCGGCCTCGCTGGCGAAAACTCATTGCTGATTTATGGGAGAACAAATCCCGCACTTTGCTGGTTGTGATCTCAATCGCGATCGGCGTTTTCGCGGTGGGGATGATCGCCGGGGCTTATTTCATTATTGCCAATGATATGAATGCCAGTTTTGCATCCGCGAATCCGGCCAATATTGAGCTGCGCGTTTCTCCATTTGATGATGATCTGCTGAAATCGATCCGCCGTTTGGATGGTGTTCAGGACGCGGAAGGGCGGAACACGGCGTTTTTAAGAGTGCGGGTGGGCGAGAATGAATGGAAGCAAATGCAGGTGATTGCCGTGCCCGATTTTGAACACGCCGTCATCAATCAGCTGTTGCCGGAACAGGGTAGTTTTTCACCCCAAGAAAAGGAAGTGGTCCTCGAGAAGCAAGCCTTAAATGCTCTTGGGGTCAAAGTGGGTGATCAGCTGGTGGTTGAATTGGCGGATGGTACTTTGCGCACACTGGATGTGGTGGGTTCGGCCATGGACCGCACATCAGGGTACGATCGCTTTATGGGACGCAGCAGCGCGTACATTGCTGAAGACACTTTGGATTGGCTGCATCAACCCAACACCTATAATCAATTGTTGGTAACGGTATCGACAGACGCGGATGACCTGAAAGCCATCGATCTGGTGGCGCAACGCGTTACCGATCAGGTTGAAAAAGCTGGCGGGGTGGTGGTGCGTACCGAGTTAACTGAGCGCCACGAACACCCATTGGGCTCAATTGTTAAAGCGTTACTTGGCGTTCTGCTGATGTTGGGTGTTCTGGTCGTGTTCCTCAGCGGGTCTCTGATCTCAAATACGCTTTCGGCGCTACTTTACCAACATCTGCGGCAGATTGGGGTGATGAAACTGGTCGGGGGACGCAGTTCGCAGATCATTCTGCAGTATATTCTGCTGATTTTGTTCTTCGGCCTGATGGCGCTTGCGCTGGCCATCCCGACCGGCAGTTGGGCGGCGCTGGCTTTGTCGAATATGATCGCTCAATTGCTTAATGTGCAGTTGGGTAATTATTCGGTGATTCCACTGGCCGTAATTGTGCAAATTGTGGTCGGTTTGGGGATCCCCGTGCTTTCCGGGTTGCAGCCGGTCTTACGCGGTTCAAGAATCTCAGTGCAAAAAGCCCTACAGGCTGGAGCCATCGAGGAAGCGGGAGATAAAAAGAGCCTCTTTGATCGCTGGCTGGATGGTCTGCGTGGATTCTCGCGGCCGGTATTGCTATCTTTGCGCAACACTTTTCGCCGGAAAGGCCGCCTGATTTTAACTTTGTTCAACCTTACCCTGGGTGGAGCGATTTTTATATCGGTGTTTAACGTTCAAATCGCGCTCAATCAAAAAGTGGAGCAAACCACAAAATACTTCATGGCCGATGTAAATATGGATTTTGAACGCAGCTACCGGGTGGATCAAGTCGCCTCGCTGGCGGCCAACATCCCCGGGGTGGAACGCACCGAAGGGTGGTTGATCACCGGCGGGGAGGTGTTGCGTGGAGAAGGCGCGAGCAGCTCGAATGTGACTTTGTTCGGCATCCCGGCCGAGTCTGATCTGATTGTGCCGATTCTAATGCAAGGCCGCTGGATTGTTCCGGGAGATGAAAACGCGATAACCGTTAATGAAGCCTTTCTTACCCGCTTCCCGGGATTAAAACCAGGCGACCAATTGCGGATGAAACTGGATGGCAAAGAAAATGACTGGGTAGTGGTGGGTGTTTTTCAATACACCGGACTGGATGAATTATTCGCTTATGTCAATTATGATTATCTATCCCGCCTTTTGGTGATGCCCAATCAGGCTACATCCTTCCGGGTGGTCAGCACCCAGCACGACACGCCTTTCCAGGTGGATTTGAGCCGCCGGTTAGATACCGAATTCCGCGACCAGGGATTCAAGGTGAGTAAAGTTGAAGCGGGCAAGGCGACCCAAGAGAGCATATTTGAATATATCAATATTCTCATCACCTTCTTGCTGATTATGGCTTTACTCACGGCAGTGGTGGGCAGTATCGGGCTGGCTGGCACGTTGAGCATGAATGTGATGGATCGCACACGCGAAATCGGTGTGCTGCGGGCGATTGGCGCGTATAACAAGTTTGTGATGAAATTGGTGATCATTGAGGGATTATTGATCAGCCTGATCAGCTTCGTGTTGGGGGTGGTATTCTCGTTTCCGATTACCCAGGCGCTATCCGATATTGTCAGCCTGGCAATATTTAATTCTCCGGCTAATTTCGCTTTTACCTTGCAAGGATTCTTGATCTGGTTTGGATTGGTCATCTTGCTGGCCATATTCGCCAGTGTGGTGCCCGCGCGCAGTGCTTCCCGGATGACGATTCGCGAAGTATTGGCTTATGAATGATCTGAATTAGCTGACAATCCATTACCCCGCATGCCTGATGTTGGCAGCGGGGCATTTTTCTGAAATATTTTTGCGAAGTAGTGTGAAGGCCGGTTTCGTTGTATAATCATAGGCATTAATCTTAATCGATGAGATCGTTTGTTCCGCGCGCGGAGCAGAAATTTCTTCAGGGAGTTGGTAATATGGCGGAGAATGAATCACCCAGCAATTTCATTCGAGAAATTATTAACGAGGATAATCGCACGGGTAAATGGGGCGGGCGAGTCGCAACCCGCTTTCCACCCGAGCCGAATGGTTACCTGCATATTGGTCACGCAAAATCAATCTGCCTGAATTTTGGCCTGGCCCAAGATTACCAGGGAACTTTTAACCTGCGTTTCGACGACACCAATCCGAGCAAAGAAGAAACCGAATATGTCGATTCGATTATTGAAGATGTGCGCTGGTTGGTAGGCAGTGAAGATTTCCCGATTTTGTACGCCTCAGATTATTTTGAGCAGATGTACCAATACGCTGTGCAGTTGATCCAACAAGGCCAGGCGTTTGTCTGTGAATTGAACGCTGAGGAAATTCGTGAATATCGCGGCACCCTGACCGAGCCCGGAAAAGAAAGCCCATACCGAAATCGATCCATTGAAGAAAACCTGGATCTGTTCGAACGCATGCGCAAAGGCGAGTTCCCGGACGGGTCGCGGACTTTACGTGCCAAAATTGATATGGCTTCTCCCAATATCAACCTGCGCGATCCAGTCATTTATCGTATTTTGCAACAATCTCATCATCGCACGGGGGACGCATGGTGTATTTACCCGATGTATGATTTCGCGCATTGCATCGAAGACTCACTGGAAAAAATCACTCACTCCATCTGCACGCTGGAGTTTGAGGATCACCGCCCATTGTATGACTGGTTCCTGGAGCAATTGGGCATTTTTCACACTCAGCAGATTGAATTTGCCCGACTGAACATGACCCGCACGGTGATGAGCAAACGGAAATTGCTGCGATTGGTGAAGGATGGCCATGTGGATGCCTGGAGTGATCCGCGCATGCCGACCATCTCCGGGTTGCGGCGGCGTGGATATCGTTCGGAGGCGATGCGGAAATTTGCCGACGTGATCGGTGTGTCGAAGAATAACAGCACCGTGGATGTTGCTCTGCTTGAACATGTGGTGCGGGATGACCTGAATGAGATCGCACCGCGCGTCATGGCAGTACTGGAGCCGCTGCGGGTAGTGGTGGAAAATTATCCCGAAGATCAGGTTGAAGAGTTTGATCTGGCAGATTTTCCGGGTGATGAAACCCGTCTATCGCTGCGCAAGGTTCCCTTCTCAAAGGTAGTTTATATTGAACGCAGCGATTTTGAAGAAAACCCGCCAAATAAATTTTTCCGCCTGGCACCCGGTCGTGAAGTACGCCTGATGGGGGCGTATTACATCACCTGCACAGAGGTAGTGAAGAATGAGCAGGGTGAAGTTGTGGAGTTGCGCTGTAGTTATGATCCTGAATCGCGCGGCGGACAAACCCCTGATGGTCGAAAAGTAAAGGGTACGATTCACTGGGTGTCAGAAAAATTCGGCCTTAACGCGGAAGTGCGTTTATATGACTATTTATTAAGCAAAGACAATCCGGATGATGTCGAAGAGGGCAAGGATTTCACCTCGATTATTAATCCAGACTCTTTGATTGTGTTGAAAAACTGCAAGCTGGAACCGAGTTTGAAGGAAGCCAAGGTAGGGGAAAACTTCCAGTTTGTGCGTCAGGGTTATTTCTGCGTGGATTCAAAAGACTCGCGACCTGACGCAATGGTGTTCAACCGCACGGTTTCCTTGCGAGATACCTGGTCAAAACTGCAGCAAAAGAATTAAATTTACCTGGAATTTATGAGAAAGAGCGCCTTTTGGGTGCTCTTTTTTGATGTTTATTTCCAGACTTTCGTTATAATCTACTTGTGAGTAAAGCCTGAAATCCAAGAGAAGTGAGATTGACTTTATGAACTCGACACCCGCAAACCCGAAACGTACGCGCATCCTTATGCAGCTGGCTTTGGTATTAACATTATGTATTTTGCTGGGGGTATTGGCATTGGTATTTGATGTTTTCAAAGAGCCGCCCAAGGAACATTTAGTCACTATGCGGGTGGAAGCCTCGGGTGGGTACGCGCAAATCACTTATGCGGATATTACCGGAAAGCTGCTGGAAACGAAAACCATTTCGACTCCCTGGGAACGCTCTGCGGTAAATCCGTCTGGAACGCAGGTGTATTTAACCGCGGCTAACCCAACTGGCTCGGGTATGATTCAATGCAGTATTAAATTAGATCGGCGGGATTGGAAAGCAGATAAGGCGAATTTTCCGGATGATTCGGTGGCATGCGGGGGAATCGTACCCTAAGAATTCATATTTGTTACTTAAAAATTTTTCAGGAAAACTGGAACAATCTCAGGGTCAAAGTGCTTGCCGGCCTGTGACTGGATGTATTCCATTACTTTTTCGCGCTGCCAGGCTTTACGGTAAGGACGATTTGATAGCAGCGCGTCCCATACATCAATCAAGGCAAAAATCCGCGCGGCCAGGGGAATATCCTTGCCTTTCAACCCTTCTGGATAACCACTGCCGTCCCATCGTTCATGATGGTAAAGGGGGATATCAAGGGCTGGTTTTAAATAAGAAATTGGGCTGAGCAGTTGGTAGGCAAATGTGGGGTGCATTTTCATGATCGCCCATTCTTCATCGGTAAGCGGACCGGGTTTTAATAAGATCGCGTCCGGGATGCCGATTTTTCCAATGTCGTGCAACAAAGCCCCGCGGCGAATGTGTAGAATATCTTCCACACTCACCCCGATAATCATCGCCAGCCGAACGGTAGCTTCGGTGACCCGGCGGGTGTGCCCTTCGGTTTCATCATCTCGCAATTCGAGCGCGCGGCCCCAGCCATCCAGGGTTTCTTTATAAGCCAGATTCAGCTCAAAGTTGGCCTTCAATATATAATCTTCGGTTTGTCTGCGCTCTGTGATGTCACGCATGATGATTTGAAAACCACGATATTGATTGGAGAGGAATGGCGCCAGACTGACTTCGACGGGTATGCGGGATTGCTGCACACTTACAAATTCCATTTCAGCCATAGAGATCTGCATGGAATTATTAAGTACCATGTCGGTCAATCCGAGGGCGGTTTCATGAAGTTCTTTAGGAATAAAGCTGAGGATATTCTTACCAACAATTTGTGAGGATTCTTGCGCGTCCAAAATAAAGCAGACGCGGGGGTTGGCCATTTCAATTTGGCCATCTCCACGTGCGATTAAAATTCCATCCGGTGATAGCAAGAATAATTGCTCAAACTGGCTCTTCCCGTCAGGAATAAAATTATAAGATATCGTTTGCCGTTCTTGCGAGGGCAGCGGTTTTTTCTCGACTACCATTAGTATGCCTTTTTGAAGCGCTTTTCTCAATACCTACTGATAATAATTATCGGCAAATGGTTTCAGATTATAAGCCCTTTTTTGAAATTCGGTACAATTGATATAAAAAACTAGCCAAGTGGTTAGGTAAAAACTACCTGGTCGGCCAGGGGACAAGGCCGACCAGGTACAGAGTAGATACTAATTGAGTCTGAATCTCTTCATCAAGGTATTCAGAGTCTCAGACATTTCAGCAAGGGATTGCGCAGAGGCTGTTACCTCTTCCACTTGGGCGCTCATCTCTTCTGTTGAGGCGGATACCTCTTCCACCGAAGCGGAGTTCTCTTCACTCACGGAGGCAATATTCTCTATCGCCTGTGAAACCTCATTGGAACCAGCGGCCATTTCCTCAGTGGCGGCGGTATTTTCTTCCACTACGGCTGAAACGGAATCCATCGCGCTGACCAGTTCATTTGAGTCAGTGGTGGCTTTCTGAGCTACTTCCACCGCGCTTACACTTACCTTGTACACCTTTTCCGCGGTCTCCATAATGGAATTAAGCGCGGTGCCAGCCTGATTGGCGGTTTCAACGCCAGTTTCAATTTCCTGGATGCCGCGATCCATAGCGCTGACAGCTTCGGAAACAGTGGTTTGAATGGCTCTAATCAACCCGCCAATTTCCTTGGTAGCGGCGGAAGAGCGCTCAGCTAATTTGCGAACTTCGTCAGCAACCACAGCGAAGCCTTTGCCATGTTCTCCGGCGCGGGCGGCTTCAATGGCCGCGTTGAGCGCCAGCAGGTTGGTCTGAGAAGCGATGTCGTCGATGGTTTCAACAATGACGCCAATTTGTTTGGACCGGTCGCCCATTTCGCGGACTTTATCCGCGGATTGACCTACAGTGGAGCGGATGGATTGAATGGAAGAAATGGTATTCTCCACAACCAGGGTGCCATTCTGAGAGGCTTTGAGAGCGTCTGATCCACCGGTCGCGCTGTTCTGGGAGGCGCGGGAGAGTTCTTCCAACGAACGGGATAGGCTGGCAGTGATCTCAGCGGCGCGGGCAACGGCTTCTGCCTGTTCTTGAGCGCCCCGAGCCACACCGTCGATCGAGCGGCGCATTTGTTCCATGGAGGCGGCGGTCGTTGAGGCGGCTTCAGATTGCTGGCTGGTGCCTTTGGCGACTTGCTGAATGGTGGTGGCAATTTGGCCTACCGCGGCAGACGCCTGGTTGGAGGCAGCTGCTAACTGCGAGGAAGCCAGGTTAACCTGATCGGCGTTCTCGGAAACACTGATCACGGTGTCTCTGAGCTTGAAGATCATTTCTTTAAAGGCGTTTCCCATCACATCTTTTTC